>TARA_R110000772_G_scaffold55_9_pt1 | contig 12530 bp, 10 predicted proteins | sample TARA_R110000772 | Tara Oceans TARA_R110000772 (sample SAMEA4397948) | marine metagenome | biome: Polar Biome; feature: [SRF] surface water layer (ENVO:00010504); material: water (ENVO:00002006), including particulate matter (ENVO:01000060) such as... | depth 5 m | reverse complement strand
CAACCTAAACCAAAAGAAATTGAAGAAGTATCAACTCAAGATCAAGAACCTGATTATTCTAAAATGAAACAAGGAGAATTAGGTAAATTAAGAGATGAACTACTTGATAGTGGTGATTTTGAAACTCTTAAAAAAATAAGTAAATACTTAAAATAATGTATTTAAAAACTTTTGAAAACTTTGATGAAAATTTAGAATATCCTTACTTTTTAGGAAAAGAAAGTAATGAATATAAATCTAAAATTGAAGATGATAAAATTTTATATGTAACAGTTTATAAAACTGAAATGAAACCTTTTATTAGAAATGGTAAAGATTCAGAAGCTCTTGATATAAAAATGAATATAGATAAAAAGGATTTATCATTTAAAAGAACTTCAAATGGAACTGAAGTTTGGTCTAAGGTTGATCCAGGTGATCATTATAAAAATGAAACCTCTGTTATAGTTACATCAGGAAAAGATGATTTTTTTAAAGGAGGGAACTATCGAGGAATGATATTGAGAGAAGAGCCTAAAAAGAAAATATAATTAATATGGAAGAAGTAAAAAAAGGAGATAGAATTAAATGTATAGAAATGCAAGATGATCCTAATCCAATAGAATCGGGAGCAGAAGGTACAGTACGTCATGTAGATGATGCAGATCAGATCCATGTTAATTGGGATGATGGTAGAACATTAGCTTTAATTCCAGGAGTTGATCAATATGAAATTATTGAAACTGAAGTATCTGAAAAGAAAATAATGGATTTTACTAATTTTAAGAATAAAAAGTAGTATATTTACAATCTATAAGTCGCGTCAGGACAATTGAACAAAACTGAATGGATCAATCGATACACATATTTTCGTATATGGGAGTTATCGGGACTTAAAAACCCTATCAATTAAATTGATAGGGTTTTTGAATTTTAATCCTCTCCGTATAGTTCTTCAACATATTGAAATATATACTTATGTAATTTGTTCATAACCTTTGGATCAAATTGACCAGAACCATATTTACTAAATTTACCTCTATAACTATTATACAAATGGTGACGTATTTTATCATGTTTTAATCCATAAATTATATCTTCCTTAGATTTATTTTCAACATTTTTTAACTCATCCACAATACTAAATGCGTGTGCCATAATTTCTGTGTGATGCTTTAAATAACCTTCTCCGCCATTTTTAGATGGACTATCTACAACATATTTATCAGTATCAGCACCCATCTTAGCAAACTGTTGGTAATGTATAGATTCGTGTCCTAATATAGACTTAATAACTTTCTTTAATTGTGGGGGAGCCATTCGTGTAAGGAACATTATAAATGGATTATAATCAACTACTAAATTCATTTTATTAGTGAATTTATTCATCACCGCAAAATGCATCCCACTTGAAGGTGGCATACCTCGTGGTGGTCTCATACCTGGTGGTGGCATTGCTCCTGGTGGTGGTCCAAACATAAATGCAGTTTTTGGTGGTGCTCCCTCTCTCATCTCATCATCAATCGATTCCATAAACTGATCGTATGTTACAATATCAACATTATATTCATTTGATATTACATTTGCTTCTTCTATTGTTCTTGGACTTTCTTGAATTAATCTATCAATTAGCCCACCTATATCAAGGGGTTTAATAACTGCCATTTCAAATATTTTATAGTTCTTTAAGTATTTCATCAAATATAGTGATTATTATTTTTATTTATGATAATTTTTTAACAGAACTTCCGATAATTTGAATATGTACTCTATCAAGTTCGTCTAATCTAAGAACTTGTTGATCGAATATAGTTAAATCAGGGTTTCCAACATAGTTAGACGCATCATTTACCATGCGTATTAATTTAGAAATATTTTCATTATCCAACATATACCCACTATCTTTCCATATATTTATCTGATGTGGGTTATTTTGATGTATACTAACACTTAGTAGTTGGTTACTACCATTCTTGAAATCTATATTATATGAAGGTTTTCCATTCAATCCATCATTACCTGACCATACTCTTATTTCTGGAGAATACGTTTCATCTCTACCACCATATTTATTATATAATGTAATGGGAACTGATTTCTCTTTTAAAATTTCAATCCATTTATCTTCCATTTGTCTATGCTCTTGGTGAGTATGTTCAAATTCTTCGAATAATTTTATATGCTTTTTCATTTAGTTTATTAATTTTATTAAGTTATATATTAAATTAATAAAAGCATTATTTAATATATAGATCATGTTTATCCGCAATAGAAATAATTATTTACTTTTAGAAAATCTAAAACAAGCAAGAGAGTATCTAACCAAGAAATCAATTCCGTTAGATCTTCCCGAGTTTCATCATATAACTAAATCATTGAATAAACTCCCCAATCTTATAGATCCATTCACTCGTATGATATTTCAAGAGGACGCAGAAGATCTAGATATGGGTTCAATTATGCCTAAAATAGAAATATTTGACCGTATAGTAGATTGGATCAAATCCAATAAACATATAATGTCTAAATTACCTAAAAACATATCTCAGTATAAAGATCTCGAACACTTAGAAGATGATATTTCTCATTTAAAACGTAATCAAGAAATACATAAATTTATTCAATCATTGTATCGTTCCATGAGAGATGAGATAAAAGGATTAGATGGAGATAAAGCAGAACAGTTTAGAGAATTAGCATATGCTTTTATGCAATTAGATGATGAGAAAAAATCTCAATTCACCCCTCTTAAATATTTTGAGAAAAATGATATTTCTATTGAAGATTTTATGAGTAGCCTTAACACATTTGTTAATGGTCAAGACACCAATGAAAATAAGAAAAGAATATACCAATACATTGAAGATAATCCTGACAAAGTAGAAGTAACTTATGATAAAGATAACGTATTAGTAATACAAACTAACGATGGTGAATCTGTATGTGAGTTAGGATCACAAGGATGGTGTATTGTATATTCTCCTGGATCATATCAAAAGAGATATTTTGGACCAGAAACAGGAAACACACAATACATTATACACAATTTTAATCTACCTACATCAAGTAAATATTCTATGTTCGGTGTTACAATAGAAATTGATGGTAAGGCTCCGTGGGGTGGGGCACAGAATAAAACCAATGGTGGTATGGATTTGAAGAAAATATATGAATTAACTGAGATCCCTGAAGGAACTTTAGTTAGTATGTATAAAGAAGAGTATGATAAATTGTTAATTGATATGCAGAAAATAAATTATGAATCACATTATAGTGATGTTTTAAATGTTAGGAAAAATTCGATTAAAATGGGTATAAAATCAAAAACTACAAATTTAGTAGATACTTGGTTATCCGAGTATGTAAGTGGTAAAAAATTACCCGAAATAGATGAGGTTAAAGAATTTATCAATGAGATAAATAATATAGATAAAATAGCAGAAGAGTTATCTACTACGGTTTTTTTCGATGAGATTAAATTAAAATTTGTTAGAAAGAAAGCTGATCAAGCTATGTTACATAAGAGTGTGTCAATTGAAAAATTACATGACGATATAATGAATCTTAAAATATTATCTGATACATTAGGAATAGAAGATTCAAGTTTCCTAACAACTCATACATTTGGTTGGTTCACAAACGTTGTAACAGATAATGCTGATGAAATTATATCACTACTTTATAAAATGTCGATTAATGAATATAACCAACCTTTTAAAAAATACATAGGAGGATATTTAAATAAGTACCATAAAGATACAATAAAGATATTAATAGATGAGATTACAAAAGATAAAGAAACATTAACTAAATATTTCATAGAGGAGCATCAATTAATTCAAATGTTAAAAATTCCTTTTAAATATTATATAGATAATACTGATGGTTTAGATCTAACAGAAACAGTATTTTTATATTATGTATTTAAGCATCATGTAGATCCAGAGGGTGAAATTGAAGTTGACGATAAAGATAGTAGTAAATATAACACTAAGAAAATAGCAACAGAATTTGATATATCAGGTATTCCTGCGAATAAGTTGACTATTGATTTAGTTGAAGATTATTTAAAATCATTTGATGTTATTGTTGATAAATTATTAGAAGTTCCTCTAAGTTATAATGGGAAAGAATTATCAAGATCTGATATTGTTATTCTTACGAATGATGATATTTTCACAGTTGCTGAAAATTATATGGATGTTGAGAATAGAGAATCTTTTGAGGAAATTAAATATGGGTATAAAACATTATTTGAATATTTTAATGATGAAGATGAAAATTATATTATAGGAAATCTTTTTAAGATATACGAGAAATTCGAGAAAGATTACGACATTATGTTAGAGTTCTTTACCGATCTTTCAAAGAAAGAACATTTTAATCCAACTGAATTATTAAATATAGATAATATATATGATCCTACTAAAATCGATGATGATTATTTAAAATTTCTTGGATCGATAATGGTAAACTCTGGAGTTAACTTAGAGAATTACACTAATGATATTGTAAATTATAGTGCTGGATTAGTAGACCATAAATATATGAATAAATTTTATAACGCAATAGGACTCACATACCATGAAGAACATAAAAAATGGTATATGTTAAGTAATTATGATGAGTTAGGAGATTATTTCGAGAGTAAATTCGATTTTGAAGATTTTTGGGAATATGGTTGGAATGATTATGATTATTCAGATGATTGTATTGATGATATGGATATTGAAAATTTAACAACATTATCTAAATATTTCAAATCAAATGGGTTTGATATTGATATAACATCATTAGATAAATATAATGTTCCAGAAAATTTAAATCAAGGGGGTAATATTAATATAAATTACAAAGATTCAATGGAGTATTATAGATCAGATAGAGAGTTATATTCATTGTTATCTACAGTAGAAGAGATATTAAAAAATGATTTTGATTGGTCAGATGAAGATGGAGATGGAGATGATCCATATGAAAATGTTGATGTCGATGAGATTAGAAGTTATATAAGTAACTCATATCAAAGAGCGGATGAGAGTGCTAGACAATCTGAGATGTTTAATAGCCAAGCATCTATTATTGGAGATGCGTTCTTAGAACAATGGCCTGATGGTGCAGGTAGTTATGCAAATTCTTATTTTAAATGGAATGATAAAAGTGCTAGTGAGAATGATGGTATCATCGTGATACCTGATTTAGATATATTAATGGATGGTCAATGGGTTGATATGATCGCATATCAATGTGGGTTAGATGATATTACAATAGAACATATGATAAGTGCTCACCAAGATGATCAAGGGAAATTATCATGGGCATATGATAATGGTTATGCGTCTTTTGATGATGAGGATTATGATTACTATAATGAAGAATTAACTAATGCGTTATATGAAAATGATATAGAAGTAGATGAGGGGATTAAAGAAAATGTTATTCTTAAATTATCTGATTATCATCGATTGAGTAGTAATAATAGATATATTAAACTTTTCGAGGATTTTAATGATCCGTTAACTAAATTAAAAGAATGGGCATATGAATATGCTAAAACTAATCACGATGGATTAAATGATTATGAAGATGCCGTTGAAGAATTAGATACTTTCTTCGGTGATGGTGGTGAATACTCACGTTATTCTAAAGGGAGTTTCAAATTATTACGTGTGGTTCAAGTTGAAAATAAAGAAGATATTAATGTCAATGAGATTGGTGATCATTATTTAGATCCTGTGTATAAAGAAAGAATTTATGAAAAGCCGTGGGTAGAAATGGTAATGGACACAACTGATTATGAATCTTTATTTCTATTAGAGGTAGAAGTTACATCTGATATGGTTGATTGGGAAAACACTATACACAATAGATTAAATTTCCCAAGAGAATTTGAAATCACTTTAGATAAATCACCAAAAGTAATTAGTATTACGAAAATTGATAAAGATAAAATTAGATAAATAAAAATCCCGTACTCAATTAATTGAATACGGGATTTCTACATTTAACTTAAGATATACTTACTTTACAGTAATTCACTTAGGATCACATCGACATCAGTAACATTAAAGTCACATCCATCTAACCCATATGTAATTTCAGCATCCTCACGTTTTTCAACCACAGTTGCTTTAGATCCACCTACATTGTAAGTTATTAGATCGTACATATTTGGTCTGTTATCAATCATTTTAACTAATTGCTTAGTAATGGTTGAAACATCTCTCACCGAAGTTTGGTTAGAATTTCTTCCGTTATCACTACCACTCATATACATATCAATGAATATGATTTCTCTTGATTTTAAATCGACAATCATTGGAACAGCGTAGTTACCTACACCAGTTACATTGAATTTATTTTTAACGGTTTTAATATCAAAAGATGATTGTTTAGAACTTACTTCATCTCTGAACATCCACCCTGCGTAACTTTTTTCAAGGTCAGCGAAGTATTCTCCAGCGTATCGGTAAATTTGGATTCCTACATATCGTACACCATCCTTAACCTTAGTCAAGTCAATGTCAATGAACTCTGCCGCTCCGTAAGGAGAAGATGTGATATCACCACTATGGATAATACCTTTATCAGATAGGTTAGTATAACTAACTTCACCGATGTAGTTCATGTTTTCATCGAATTGAATTAAAGATAAATCTAAGTCAGTTCTATAAGAACTTTCTTTCCAATATGTAAACATTCTTAACGTTTTTCCTTCGTCAAATTTGATTTTAGAACCTCTACCTATTGAAAGCAATCCATCGGACATTTTTCTTTGTTGTAAAGGAACTGTATAGTTTGACAGTTCATTATCAATCCATACTTTAACATCAACCAAATCATTGTTAGATAATTTGGATTTTATAGAGAATTGTATGATACCTAATAAGTTCGTAATAACAGATTGATCTAATTTATTAAGTTTATTATTCGGTAGTACAATTATCTTACCTTTCTTGTTAATTATTGTTCTGAATTCAGATTCATTAATTGTTTTGAAGTACGACTCCATCACTAAAAGGTTTTTTAGTTCAATTTGAGTAGAAACCTCACTGAAACGTGCTAATATGATTCCAGAGTTATCTGAAAAATTAACGAGTATTTCATGGAGTTTTCTACCAAATATCCCAGGTCTTTGAGTTAAAAGATCTAAAAGTACATTCAGTTCTTTCTTCTCAATAGCACTTTCAACCATAGAGTTAAAAGTGATCACTTTCCCATTTCTCAAAAGATCAAATGATTCGAAAGTATTAGCGTATTTACTACGGTACTCACCAGGATGTAAATATCTTCCTAATGATAACCAAAGACCTTTATAACTATCAAGGTTTTCGGCTAAATTAGAGAATCCATCAAGACTTTCTAAAATGAACCTACGTTGAGGTCTGTTCATCTTAGGGAACTTAATTTTCGTTGATAAAGAAGTGTCAGTATCAGTCAGAGATGCGAACATTCTGAGAATATCTGTTGGAGTGTTTATGAACTTTTTAAGGGTTACATAATCACAGTTAGTCCACAGTTTATTCATAACATAAGACTTAGTTTCTTTAAAAACTACTTTGGATGGATCGACATTTAATACACCATAATGACCAATCAATATTTCTATATCATCTTTTAAAGTTTCCTTTATAGAAGATTTAGAGTAAAGATTATTCAACAAGAACTTCTGTACTTTTTCGTCTACTTCATTCTCAGAAGTAAATTCTAAAGTAAGCCACTCGGTATGAGTGTCAGACTCTCTTGATTTTTGCGTTTCAACACCTTTCTTAAATAATTCTACAGTCTGTCTTCCAAAAAGGGGTTCAGCTCCAAAATCATCTAAATCAAATAACCATTCAGGTATAATGAGATCATTAACTACACGACCTTCAGTGAACAATCCGATTTTGTTTCCGATAAGACCTAACACTCTCTTAGAGAACATTTCATCATTATCGGGAACATTCTCAGGGAAACCATTGAAGAGAGGTACGTAATCTACATCACCACCTTTCATTTCAGTTAGAGTTTCCATAATATCATCGAAATTCGTTAGAACAGAGTCAGTAAATAAATCAGGGTTTGATACGTTATAACCTAAACTTGCAAGTTCCGCAAGGAACGTTAGTTTAAGTTTTTCAGTAACATCCCCAGATCCAGTACCGTTAGAGATAACTCTAAGTCTGTTAAGTCCGATCTTTGATATGTCTTTGTTCAATTTCATAGTTAATAATTTTCTTTATATTTAAAATAAAAATAGGTAATTTAGAATACTAAGTTACATCATAAAGTTATTTAGAAGGAAGTATTATACAGTCCTATTTTATTTTAAAATTTATATTTGTTGGTTAAAAATACAACGGTGATTTAAAAGACTAAGTTTAGTTTTCAATTTAGTTTTAGAAGGAAGTCTTTTATAGTCCGTTGTGAATGTTATATGCTCTGTTTTGTAAAAGTTTGAATTAATTTTGAATTAATTTCTCTATTTTTTTCTCTCTATATATATGTAACACTGGATCAGTTACATACATCAATTTACTTTTTTCGATTCTTTTTAAAAATCTTTCTAATTCTGTACTTAATAAAAAACACTTAATTGATCCATAATTAAATTTAATTATAAGTATGTTTCGTCTAGCCAAATTAATAATGTAATCATAATTAAATTCTATGTTTCTAGAGTTTGCTGTTTTTTCCCCAGCATTTATGTAAATAAAATATTCTCCGAAAACTGTAGTTAATATATCGATTTCTTTATTGTACATTATTCAAATTCATAGTTACAAATATAAAACAAAAAAACCGAACAATCTAAATTATTCGGTTTTTATTTTAATATTTTATGTATATTATTACCATCCGTGTTCGCTACCATCATAACTATTATCATCATCTTCATCAGGTTCTCCGTGTGCTTCATCGTATATGTAATCGACAAAAGCCTTTTTATATTCTTCAAAGTTTTTAAAATCATCTCTATAAAATTTAGATGTTATGAATTCCTCTGGATAAACTAATGCTATATCTCCAAATCCAGCATCTCTCGCCGCTTGAAATAAATCATCTTCATCAATCTCGAAGTCAAATGATTCATTGATCATATTAAATTTATTGTATGTCTTTAAGTGTTTCATATATATCTATTCAAAATCAGGTTTGTTTTCATCTAATAGTTTTCTGAATACTTCTTGTACTCCTATCTTAGTTGATTCAATAATGTATTCATATACTGAACTTACACTACCAATAGATTCTGGAGTTTTAGTGAAATGATCTACCTCTGCTAATATAGTATCAAATTGGTTTCTATACTTTAAATATAAATCAAACACATCACTATCATTTACAAGACCTACAATCGTTGTAGAACTATCTTCAATGTAAGATCTCATTGTTTCTTTTTTAAGACCATTATCATCCGAATTTACCGAATCATCAACCATTTGGATTATATCATTTTCTAATTCAATTAACTCTTCTTCTATGTTTAAGCTATCTGATAAGCTTTCTAATATTTTTGTAAATTTTTTCATGTCTTATATATTAATTTAAATTTATTGAAACTTGTACATAATTTAGTTTCATTTATGTTCCTCACCGCATTTAATGTTTGTTCTATATTCTTTTTCCAATCAAAATAAGAAATGGTTATGATATCATCTTGTTCACTGAAGAAAATCTCATCATCCAATGCTCTTAAATAAGAATCTTCCCTTCTATTGGATTCTCTAAATTTACCATTTTGATATACATGAAAATCTCTCTGAGTTTCATTTGAACTACCATAAAAACCACATATAAAATATTTAATAGATTCATCCATAGATAAAACATCTTCATCATAGTCATTACTATCTAATTCTATTACCAAAGTGTTATATAATCTATAATTATGGTAAAATTCATCATCCGTATCATCAGGATCATTTATCTCAGAATCATATACTTCTTGATTCGTACCATTCCACTCTGGTATATCATTTACATATACTAAAAATTTATTAATAATACCCTTTTCGACTTTTTCTTCGGATTCATTGATCTTCTTGAATACCCTATCATTAGTAAGTTCTGGCATGTGTTTGGAAATAAACATAGATAAATCTATTAGATTATAAACAATTTGTTCACCCCAATCCGTATCGATACCACTATCTACATCTCCAATATATTCAGCGAATACTTTAAATCCATCACCATCTCTTCTAGCCTTTATTTCCAGTTGTTTATTATTCCCATCACCTTTAATTACGAAATAATTAGTACCTGTTGGGTATACACCCCATTCATATTCTATATTAGATTTCTCTAAAAATTTTGATATATGTCTTATTATTGTAGGATAATTCATATCATTAAACTTAGTTGATATACTTACTTTCGGCTTTACTTCTTCTTCTTTCTTTCTACTAAACCAACCTTCATTGATCTTCTTGAATACGCTATCATTAGTAAGTTCAGGCATAAAATGTGATACGTAAGTTATTATATCTTTAGGAGTTTCAACTTTCTTATTATTTGTAAGTCCCCCTTCTATTTTATTACCTCGATACATCATATTTAATTCGATATAACTATCATAATTATCTATTTTCACTCTAATAGATTCTCCTATTTCTTTGTAATCCCCAATATAAAAATGAGTGGTATTAATTTGGAGAGGATCATCATTTGTCGCAGATTGGAAATTTTTATCAACAGTAAAAGGTAATTTAAGTTTAGTAAGAAAATTAGAAATAGTTTCTATCGCTTCATCTGAAGATAACTCACATAAATTAGCATCTAATGTTAACTTCTCATTGATCTTTTTGAATACTTGGTTGTTTATAAGATCTGGTTTATGTTTAGATATAAAATTAATTAGATCCATTAAAGTATTAATGAATATATATTCATTATCATAATACAATGGTATTTCAATTCCTGCTCCTAATTGATCTATATTTATTACAATATTCTCTTTGAAATCTTTCGGACTAGTTAAATATTCGGGATAACCAACTGCAAAATTATGAGAAGTAGTTGTATTTTTTGATGATGAAAAATATAAATTGTTTTTTTCTAAAAAATTATCTATCTCATCAACAATCACATCGAAAGGTAACTTAGTTAAATCGGTTGATAAAGTTACTTCACTACTACTATTCTCATTGATCTTTTTAAATACTTTATTAGTCATTACTGTTGGTATATTATCAGAGATAAAATCTAATATATCTTTTGGACAATTTATTATAAGTTTTTCAAGATAATCACGGGTATTATCATCTGCGTAATAAAACCCTCGTACCCTAAGTTCTTTGACATCTTTATGCTCAACCATAAGAAAAGCAACTACACCAGTTACATCAGGTTCATTTATCACAAACCTACATACTCTATTTCCTATAGTATCATGCCCAGTGTACTTTTTAAATGGAACTTTACATTTTTCTAAAAACGCTCCCACGCTTTCACATTGTTCATCATAATCCATATCAATGAACCTAGAATTTAAATGTAATTTATTACCCATGACCTATATATTAAATTAGTATCCGAAATTACCTGATTTAAATGCTCCTTTTTCCCAAATACCATCCTCGAAGAATGTACCATCGAAAATACCATTTTTGAATTGTCCGTTAGACCATTCAGTTTTAGAGAAGTGAGAAACTACTGTAGTTATTTTATTATCATTAATACTATCATCCGTAGGAATTTCATTATTTAAATACCCCTCTGCATATTTACTACCATCATTATTAATAAGTGTTAACACATCATTAGGAACTTTATTCACAAGAACTTTAGTATATTCACCACCGTTAATAGAAATATAATCTTTATCTACTTTATATTGACCGTGATTACTATCTGTTCCATAAATAGAAGAATACTTATTATTGTCTATAACCCATAACGTATCTCCTTTTTTGAATTTCCAATCACCTCGTAATGTGAAATAATATATCCCACTTGTATTTCCATAGAAAGAAACTACATCAATATCCTTAACAACACCATCAGCCCATTTACCATTATTCCATGTAATTTGATGAGCCGTTCCGTTATGCCATGTTCCATCATTCCAATATCCTGTTTTCCATATAGAGTGATCGTGTCTTACATTATTTGGACCAAACGTACCATTTATAAATTGACCAGATTCCCATATAGCAGGACGAGATAATGTTGCTCTTCCACCAAATTCTGATAATACATTTGTACTATCAAATCTACCGTTATACCATCTACCACACTCAAAGAATCCATCATTCCATACACCATCAAACCAAGAGGACATACCTAAATCACAATTAAATTTACCACCATTCCAAGTACCATCTATCCAAACACCACGTTTAAATTCTCCGATGTTCCAAGTACCGTTATGCCATGTTCCACCATTCCAATCTCCTTTATTCCAAGTTCCACTATAAAAATCACCTTTTCTGTGTTCTCCACCATTCCAAGTACCATCACGGAAATTACCGTTATGCCATATTGATTGAAGTACTTCTGATTCTAATATCTTAACCTCTGCTCTTATAATATTATCCTGTACCTCAGAGTTATTCCAAGTACCG
>TARA_R110000772_G_scaffold17977_1_pt1 | contig 12596 bp, 12 predicted proteins | sample TARA_R110000772 | Tara Oceans TARA_R110000772 (sample SAMEA4397948) | marine metagenome | biome: Polar Biome; feature: [SRF] surface water layer (ENVO:00010504); material: water (ENVO:00002006), including particulate matter (ENVO:01000060) such as... | depth 5 m | reverse complement strand
GCACCATCCCCTACATATTTTAAATTAACATCTGGTGATATACGTGAAATTTCTGTTCTTAATGATCTTGAATCTCTAGCTAACATATACTTGTCTACAAATTCTCGAATGGATTTCTTTTCTGCATCACCATCTACCGATGTTATAGTGTATTTTAAACGAGTAGAAATTTCAGGTATACTATCTTTATTAATTTTTTGTAAACCTTTAATTTCTCTATCAACTTTCTTTTCGTCCCCGTGTGTTAAAATTTTATAAGTAATAGGTGTTTTAGAATGTGGTAATTCAAATCTAAATTCATTAATACCTTCTTCAATTAAATCATTAGGATCTAATAATTTATCTTTTAATGTTGTTAAATCAACAGTAAAATCCTCTATTGTTTTAGAATCTGAGTTGTATGCTCTAAAGGTATAGTCTTTACCATATCCTAATACACGAGATGCAATTAACAATGCATTTTTATCCCCAATTACGATATCGTTAATATCTATTTTAGAAACAATCAGTGATTCAATGAGTTTATCTAACACGATACCTTTTGAGATATAATTTTGGTTGGTTAGAATGTCTTCTTCCTTAGCCGTCATGTATTTCATTTCTATCTTACCAGATGATAATGGATTGTCCTTGGGATATATTAATCCTTTAGAGGGCAATTCGACAATTTCGGTGGGGAATTTAAATTTGTTTTCTGTAACTTGTTCTTCCATACTATAAATAACTTATTTGTGTATATAAATATACGAAATAGAAGAAGGTATTCCAAATGGAATACCTAATTCAGGGTAGGAAGGGGAGTAATATTAGAAGTTTAATATACAATAATCCATTGCAATAGTGATATTTAAATTGATAGCAGCATCTGCGCTCCAATCATAATCACCAAATGTAGCAGTTTTAACATAAGCACCTTTGATTACCCATTCTGATACTATATCTCCTACAGGACCTAATATGTCTAATGTAAGATCTTTTTTATAGAAATCTGAGTATCCATCTCGTCCTGTTACACTTTCATGTGCTAGACGTGCCCATTCCATTATGGCTTGAGCTCCTGATGGAGTTACGGGATCGTATAAACCTAAAGTCATGTCGTTCCAACGAACTTTACCTTTAACTTTACGGTAGGTGTTAATATGGTCTAGAACAATCTCACCAGCATCGAATCCAGGAGACGTTGCTTTATTTATTAAGTAAGCGGGAACACCGTCTACATATAGAATGAACCTATTTTGTACCTTTGGTTCAAAGGCGGTGAACATTATTTCGTTTGGATCTAATACTGCCATGTTATTATTTGTTTATTATAAATATATTGCCTATTTAAACTTTTAAAATTCTACTCCTGTTGGAGTTACGTTAAAGTCTAAGATTATGTATTCAGCTGTTTTAGTTGGTTGTAGGAAAATTTGTCCTACCATTTGATTTCTATCAATTACATCAGCTGTATTGTTAGAATCATCCATTACAACTCTGTAGGAATATAATCCTTGACGTTGTTGAATTGATTCCATATAAGGATTTACAGCAGCTAAGAATCTATTACGTGTTGCAGCTGTATTTTGTTCAAATAACAATGTTTTACCAATGTTTCCAACTGTACGTTTTAGTTCAATTAATAGTCTACGAACATTTACTCTATCTAATGCTGTTGCTTTAGTTTGTAATGTTTTCTGTCCAAATACTACTGTTCCATTTCCTGGGAATGTTGCTAATGGATTTACTTTACCTAAGTATAGTGTATCACGATCAGCTGGAGATAATTTTCTTTCAGCTTGTATTACACCACCTACGCCACCTCTGTTAAATCCAGCAGGTGCGAACCATTCAGCTCCAATTCTATCGTTTGTTGCATATACTCCTGGGATTGCAGTTGATGCTGGTGACCAAATTAGTTTACCAGTTTCAATTGATTGCATTTGAACCCAAGGCCAGTATGTTGCAGCATAACTAGAATCAAGTGTTTGTGCGGAAGTTACGGTTTGATTAAGTGTTGAACCGTAATCTCTTGTATCTATAATAGCGATTGCATCTCCTCTATTTGTTACAGTATCAATCGCTGTAGCTACTGCTACGGATCCGTTTTGTACTGTTACACCAGGCATTGATAAAATTTCGTAATCGTATTCGTCTGTGTTTTGTAATAAAGCTAATGATGCTGTATAATAAGAAGATTCTAGACCTTGAATTGAAGAAATATCAATTTCATCATTCATTTTTAATTTAGTGTTTCCGTTAGCACCATTACCATATACCTTACCTGTTGCGTTTAAAAAGGCACCTTGGTTAGATCCACTTCCTATTTGAGGTAATGATGATGTATATTCTGATTTAAAGTTTCCTTCGTTATCTAAATAATTTAATGTAGGTAATCCAACTGAAGATACTCTTACATAGCGGCTGTTGTTAATGTAAGATCCTGTTACTTGTACAAATTGGTTACCATCGCTGTCAGTATCAAAGTTTTTAGATTGATTACCAAGTACAGCTTCAATATAGTTGGTTGAATTTGGGTCTAATGATAAATCAGACCAAGATTCTAATATTGTTTTTGTTCGAGAGTTGTCGTCACCTCTACGAACTAATAAGTTAAATGTACCACTTCCCGAATCAACGTTTGCGATTTCATATCTTACGTTATCACTTGACCCACTTACTAATGAACCACTTGTAGATACACTACCTGAGTTATTCATTAAATCTCCTTGAGAAAGAGTTTCTAATGTAAATGAAGATGAATCAGCATGCATAATTGATCTAGCGTTTGCTGTTGCGGGAGCAAATGATCCAGATGCAATACGTGTTACTATTGCTGTTTCACCACCTTGTTGGAAGTAGTTATTGATAGCGATTGAAGTTAAGTACTCATAACGAATACTTGCGCTTTCGAAAGCACCACCAAATTTATTTTTATAGTCACTATATGAAGTTACTACTGTTGGTATATTAACGGGACCTTTTACAGTTGGGCCTAATAGGGCCAAACCTGCAACAATGGGTCCTTGGGTAACTAGTGATTGGTCATTCTCACGCGTTAATACTCCTGGGGATAATAATGTTTCAGCCATTTTTATTAGTTATTTTATCAATGATAAATATGTAGAGATATTTTAAAAATATTATTCACTTGGTATAAGCTCACCTGTTTTTAAATCAATTTGAGCGCTACCGTATTTTTCTTTTAAAGTATCACCTAATTCTTTTTCTTGAAGAAGTATTTGTTCATATTGTATTTTTAAATTTTCTTTTTCTTTTTCAAGATTTAATTTTTTTAACGCTAACTGCCCTAATTGGTATGTTATAACATTAATATTTTGTTGAAAATCTTCTAATGCTTTTAACTCTTCTTCTGTTACTTTTGTTTGTTGTATTGCCATAACTAATTTTATTTAATATAAATATTTAAAATATACACGAGAACAAAGAAAGGGAACGCTTTGCGTTCCCTATTTTCTTTTATTTAATATAAATTATAATCTAAAAGTACCACTAGAAGTAAATTTTAAAATAGTACTCCCACCACTATAAGAAGTAGTTCCTCCTGAAATTTGTGCAGGTGTTACTGTTGCGGGGATTCTAACAACTACAATTCCTGAAGCTTGTCCACCATATCCAGTATTAGGTCCACCTCCTGGAGGATATGCAGGTCCACCTACACTGTGATTTTTTCCAGGTGCTCCATATCCATATTTAGTTGTTGATGCTGTTATAGAATTGTTGTATCCAGCGCCACCTCCGAGGCCTCCAGCACTTCCAACTCCACCACCGCCACCACCATTGTAGTAGCCTGGATCGTTACCTCCATTGTATCCTTCATCAGTTGTTCCTGCTCCATTACATGATGCAGATCTTACAGCGTTTCCTCCACCGCCTCCACATCCACCATATCCACAGCGTCCAGATCCACCTCCTACGGTAGAAATGTTTACACCTGTTCCTGATAGTCTAGAAGATGTAGCAGCACCACCTACTGTAACAGAATATGTAGCACCATTTGTAATAGTAACTCTACTTCTTAATGAAGAACCTCTACCTGATAATCCGGATCCACCAGAATAAGTAGTTCTATATCCTCCACCTCCACCTCCACCTTGGGAGTTAAATCCTGGATCTTGAACAGTAGTACCACCCCCAGCTAATACTAAATAATCTACACTAGCATATGAAGCGGGTGCAGTAGCTATAGAAACAGTTGATCCTACACTTTCAGCTTTTAAATTTATAGCGTAAGCTGTAGAGTAATAAGTAGTACCTGCTGTTAATCCTGAAGTAGTAAGGTTAAATGTACCAGTAGTACCGGCTACACTAGTTTTAGTGTTATTAGTATATGTAGCATCAGTTCCTACATAAAATCCTCTTTCTGTAATTCCTGAGCCTCCATCTGCAGTAACGTTACCATTACTAACAATTGAACTAACAGTGGCACCAGAAGATGCATTTGTAGTAACAGATGGTGGATCTGCATCTACAAATCCATAAAAGTCCGACATAGCGTCAGGTGTTGAAAATCCTGCATAAACTGAGGCACTGTGTAGAGAGTTTTCTCCTTGTGACCCTGCAAGTTCTCCCCAAATATCTTTATATAATCCTAAGGGTCCGGATGATGGTACTGGCATGATTAATTTTGTTTTAGATTAGTATATCCTTTTATTTTACTTAATTCTTGGTATAGATATTGATATATATTAGTTTTATTTTCTAATGGAATTTTTGATATTAGATGATGATTTTCTAAAATATACCCATTAGGGTTATTTATTCTTTCTTCTCTATTATTATACATTTTAACACCCATATTAGTTCCATATTTTTTTTCACCTTCATTATAAAAAATAAAATGATGAAATGAATCTATAACAACATATACCTTACCTAATTCTTTTTTCTTTTCTATTACTCTATTCTGAGTAAGGGTTTGTGTAGTTCCTCTTAAATAATAATTTGGATGGTTTTCAGGAAGATTTTCTGGATAAGTATATTCTACTTCTTCCAATTCTGTTTCACTAATATCGATAGTATAATGAATATATCTTCCTTCTAATGCCATTTAATTATTTTCCTTCTAAAGCTTTTACTCTTTCAGATAATTCTTTTACTGCTTCAATTAATACTGCTGTTAATTTATCGTATTTTACAGCTTTGTATCCGTTTTCACGATCTGATACTAATTCAGGTAATACTTTTTCTACTTCTTGTGCAATTACACCTATGTCTTTCATGTCACCATAAACGTGTACACCTTCCATAGGAATCCAGTTGTATGTGTATCCACCAATAGCTTCTACTTTTTCAACTGCATTTCCAATTAATTCTAAATTTTCTTTTAATCTCTCATCTGAAGAAGCGAATGCTACAATGTCATTTGTTGCTAAAATTGCTCCTACAACTCCTGATGGTGCAGTACCTACTCCAATTGCAGTAGTAGTAATACTACCTGTTTGAAGAATAGATCCTGTAAATTGTTGAATATCACTTTCAGTGTCACCGAATACGTTTGATCCAGAAGTAATGATTGTTGAAGAAGATTCAAAGATTTGATACACAAATGTACCTGTGGCTGCAGTTATAGTTCCGGTTAATGTAACATCGTCATCTAAGTTAACTGTAGTTCCAACTACTGAGATGTTTGTACCTCCAATTGGAGCTACATTTGTTAATTGTCCACCATCACCTTCAAAGGAGCCACTAAAATGACCACTAGCGGTTGCTGGTAATGTCATTCCACCTATTATTTCGGGATTATCTATTCTCATGTTATTTTTTTGTTATAGGGTTTTGATATTTTGTTCTATGATAAATATTAATTTTTTTTAAAAAACCTAAACTTTTACAATAATATGTCCATTAAATTCATCAGCGAAATTAACAGTTACTGTATTTGTGTTATTTGATATAATACTTTCAGGTACTACTACTTGTGCTCCAGCACTTCCAGTTTCCCAAACTATTACTACAGGGTAAGTTTCATTTAAAGAATGTGATACTACATAGGATCCTGTACTATCTAATATATCTTGTCTATGTGAAAAAGATGCACTTAATAGAATTAAGTTGTTATCCATTTCTGTAATGGTTAACTTTCTATCTAAGCCTGAGCGTAATGTTAATGTTCCTGTTGGCATTTTTTGTATATATTATAAATATTAGTATTTTTTATCCTATGGTAATTTATTAGCAAAATAAGTATTTATATCACTCATTTCTGTAGATGTTAATTGTCTATTATAAACTAAGTGAGCATGTATTCTTAAATTATTGTATCTAGATAAATTGTAATCTCTCCCTAATTGAACTTGAACTGTAGAGGAAGAACTTCTAGACACATTAGCAGTATTACTTTCAACTTGAGACCCATTTAAATACCATAAATTATTAGTAGTTCCATTTGTACTACCTGCATAAACATTCCAATCTTGAATGTTTGAAATTGCAGTACTTCCCGCTGCAATCCAAGCACTATTTGCCCCATTTCTCCAATACCAGGAAATTGTAGTATTTCCATTATTATTATGAAATATAAATCCATTTCCTACCCTATTTGAACCTAAACCACCCCAACTATTCCAAGTAGACCCATTTGATTTACCAACGGTAATAATTGTTACTGCAGCTGGCCAAGTAACACTATAATAAGCCCAATCATTAGTTCCATCAAAATTTATATAATGTCCATCACCACTATTGTAGGTAGCTCCAGATAAGGTAGCATCGTTTTCGTTTCCACTAATATCATACCAAGTAACACCTGAACCTGGGTATGATTCAGGATTTGAGGCATCTAGTCTAACTAAAAGACCTTCAGTTACGGGAAAATTATCAGAGGCATATATTTCGTTTTGTCCTCTATATATTTTATTTATTTCAGTATTACCCCTGTAAATTTTAGATAATTCAGTATTTCCTCTATATAACCCCATAATATTATGCTGTTACAAAATAAATTGTATTATTATCTGCTGATGCTGAAATAAGATTGTATTCAGTTTGTGAACCATTCCAAAATGACAAACTACCACTTGCTGTATTATTGTTTACAGATTGGGATGCTACTAAACTAGCACTACCTTCTACTGTAAGTGATCCTGATATGTCAACAGATCCTGTTCTTTCATGTGTATCACTTGTATCGTCTCCAAACTTAGTTGATCCACTTGAATATATTATTGATGATGTTTCGTATACTGATTCTAGATATACTATTGATGCTGTGCCTTCTACTCTTAATGAAGAGGCCGTCATATCAAAACCATATGAGGCTGTAGTAGCCATATCAGCAAATGAAGCTGTTACTACATGTGATGCTGTTTCGGCTAAAGATGCACTTATTACTGTACCCCCATAATATGAGGCAGTTTCTGCTAGTGAAGCACTTGTAACGCTACCCCCATAATATGAGGCAGTTTCTGCTAGTGAAGCACTTGTAACGCTACCACCATAATATGAGGCAGTTTCAGAGTGAGAAGCACTGTCAGCAGTTCCACCAAATGAACCTGTAAAGGAACCACTAAGTGATCCTGAAAATGAACCTGTAAATTGGTCTGCATTAATGTAAGGACTAAATATACTACCTGTTAATGCTATATCACCAGAGGATGCAAGAGCAGTACCAGCAAAATATTGTTCAGCATAATCATCTATATAATCATTAAAAGATTCTATAGTTAATTTACCTTGCATTTCACCTGAACCTGTGAATGGAAAAGGATTTACATTTAGATCAGAAGCATCTCCAACAAATGATCCACTGAATGAGCCACTAAATATCCCGTCACCATTTAACGTATAAGACGATGTAGTAGCGGTGTTTGCAAAGGAGGCAGTACCTGTGGTGTGTGAAGATGTTATGGCTGTTAATGCGTGAGAAGCAGTACCTATTAAACTTCCTCCTTCAACTATAGATATGTTACCACTTACGAATAAGGAACCTGTTCTTTCATGAGTATCATCAGATGTATCACCAAATTTGGTTGAGCCTGAACTATAAATAACAGAAGCTGTCTCGTATATGGTTTCTAAGTGACCAATTGAGGCAGATTCTAGGTATGCTGCAGATGCAGTTAAATTACCACTTATATTAAGTGACGTTAAAGATGCGTCAGATCCGCTGACGATAATTTTTTTCCAGTTTGGCATATACTCTTTATTATGGTTGGTTACATCATAGGATGCCCACTTCCCTTTCGGGCCAATAATACTCTAATATAAATATATAATATTTAATTTAGAATATTTATAACTTTCTGGAGTTTTAAAGTAAGATTATAGACTAATTCTACACTATCTCCTTTAAAATTTGAATTTTTAATTAAATGTAAAAGAATTTTTGTTTCTTCTGCATTTAAAGATAAATCTTCTATTGAAGTTTTTTTAATTGTTGTTTTATTTTTAAAGACAGAGGAAGCCACCTCTGTGGTAGCTTCCTTATCTCTTAATTTGTCAATTAAACCCATAACTTTTTTAAACATTGTTTATACGTAAATATACGCTTCATCATTATTTCCATCTACGAAAATCGTACCTAGACCATTTGTTCCACCATAAGTTGGAGCAGTGCTTGGTTCTGCGGAACCTTCTTGGATAACACCCATGAAAGCGTCTGGTGTGATTACTGAAGCAGTATCGTTTAGGTTTGATTCAATTGCCCATCTATTAGCACTGGAATCGAAAGCAAATGCTTTACCTTTACCATCTGGATCATCATCAATTTGATTAACAATAATACCACCATCAATCGCACCGTTTGAACCTGATGCTAAGATAATGAACTGATCAGCAATTGCCAAACTAGAGGCACTAACTATAGATCCATTTACTATTAAATTACCACCTACGGTTGCATTACCTGTTACAGTTAAGGCATCACCAATTGTTACATCATCTGGTAAGCTAATTGTTAATGTATCATCTGTTACAGTAGTTACAATTTCTTGAGCTGTACCTGCGAATGAAGCAGTTTCTGATAATAAATTAATTGTTGTAGCACCTGTATCTCCTGAGAAGTTAAAATCTCCGGCTACACCTGATAATCCTGATCCATCTCCAATAAAGGATCCACTAAAAGCACCTGCACCACCTAAGGCATGAGAAGCTGTTGTGGCATTTCTAGCTGTTGAAGCTAAATCAGCGAATGATGCTGTTCCAAAGGTATGTGAAGCACTTGTAGCTGTATTAGCAATACTTGCTGTAGCTGTTGAACTTAATGTTGAAGCTAAATCAGCTATTGAGGCACTTGTGGCTCTTGTAGAGTTTGAAGCTGAAACTCCCATTCCACCTACCATTGCGGCAGCGACCCCAGTAGTAGCTACTGCGAAATATAATTTTATATTATCAGCATCAATACTTTCAACTCTTTCTGGTAATAATTGATCACCAGCTGCATCATAAGCTTGTACTATAGGATATACTTCATTTAAACTATGTTGGAATGACCATGTAGTAGCTGCTGAAGATTGGTTTAATTTTTTAGTTGAACCAGTTCCAAATATATCACCATAAGCAAATTGTCCAGCACCATCTGTTACAAGAGCTTGGTTAGCTAAACCGTCTGCTGATGGGAATGCAACTCCTGCATTTGTAGCTGAAGCTGAAATAGCATTATCTGCATTAGAGGCTGTTTGTGCGTATGAAGCTGTTGCTAATATTGTAGCTGGTAAGTCTAATGTAACTTTTACATCATTACCTACTTTTGTTATAGCAGTTGAAATTTTACCTGCTGTACCTATTATTTGAAGATCATCATCTATTAAATCTACATCTGCTGTTCCTGTATCACCATCTACTGTTAAAGTTCCTGCTACACCAGTTAATGCTGAGCCATCTCCAACAAATGAACCACTAAAGGATCCACTAAATAGACCATCACCACTTGCCGCAAAGGAAGCAGTTGTAGCACTATCAGCTTGAGAAGCTGTTGCTGCTGGACTTAATGTTGTTGCACGGGCTGCTACTGAAGCACTGTCAGCTGCTCTTGCTGTTCCTGCTACTAAAGCAAAGGAAGCGGTTGCATCTGCAGATAAAGTAGTTGCCCTGGCTGCTACTGATGCGGAAGCTATATTCTGTGAGCCAGATAAATATCCGCTATCGTTTAAAAGTTGGGATATGTCGCTACCTGATACGACTATCTTTTTCCATTCTGCCATTTTATAATTTTTTTAGTTAGGGTTTGTATTGATATTAATCTACCATAAATATTTAACTTCCTATAAAAAGGTTAGAAGCACTATAAATAAGTGCACCACTTATTGCTGTTGCGTCTCCTTGATAAGGGGATAATACAAGTACGCCTTCTTGGTTTACTTTAATACTACCACTTGCATTTTTAATCAATAAAAGATCTTCATCTAATGATGAAGAAACTTCTAATTTTGCTGATGCAGAAACTGTTCCTATTCCAATTCTACCTGATTCTTTAGATATAAGTAATGCAGGCTGGTCTCCTCCAGTAGAGAATTCCAAATCTTCGGTATTTCCTAATGTTCTTAATACTACAGATCCGGTTATGTCATATCCATCAGCTGTTAAGTAAATAGAACCAGAGGAAGGAACTATTCTTACATTCTTAGCCATTTATTTTTGTCTTAAGTGTTTCCACTTCTTGTTGTAATTCTTTTATTCCTTCTATTAAAACTGATATTAATTTTTCATATTTAACTGCTTTATACCCATTTTCTCTATTAGCAACAACTTCAGGAAATACTTTTTCTACTTCTTGTGCTATTATTCCTATATCATGTCCCGAATGAACGTGAATGCCTTCCATTGGAATCCAATCAAATTCATATCCCGATAATTGGTTAATTTTATCTAAAGGGTTAGTTATTTTTGTTATATTATCTTTTAGCCTTTCATCTGAAGAAGCAAATGCTACAACATCGTTTGTTGCTAGTATTGATCCTACTACACCCGATGGTTCTGTGCCTATGCCTAAACTAGAGGATATAGATAAACTACCTGTAATTTTAGTTGATAATCCTATATCTACAATATCACTATAAATAAACATTGAAGAACCTGTAATATGGTGACCACCTTGTCCTACAAGTACAGATTCACTTACGGGGTATCCTACTGTAGATCCTGTTAAATCGCTCATTTCAGGACCAAATAATGCTATTGCAGCTTCATGTGTTGCACTCTGTTCGTATTCATATTTCCAATCATGTGAATCACCATCCCATAAGAATGAAGCTGTATCATTTGTAGAACCACTATCTTCAACTTTTACACCAGCAAATCTTTGAGTAGGAGTATTATTGTTTAATATAATAAAGGCATCTCCAATTATCTTAGCTGAACCTGATATAGATTCTAAATAAGCAAAAGAGGCAGTTCCTGCTACTGCTATATCTCCTGTTACGTTAATAGAAGAGGCTGAAATTGTTAATCCTGTTTTTAAATCATCTGCTATAGAAGAACTTGTTGCTCTATCTGCAAATGAAGAAGTAAATAAGTTATGTGAAGACGTTATTGCTGTTAAAGCATGTGATGATGTGTCAGGAACGTTTAGAGCATGTGATGCTGTAATTGATGTAGAAGAAGAATCTATTAATCCTTCAAATGAACCACTAAATGAACCACTAAATAAACCATTTATTGAGCCTGATACATCTAAAGATCCAGTTATATCAACTGATCCTGAATATGATGAGTTTGAAGCAGTAACTTGTAAAATACTACTAGAATAATTTAATCCTAAACTAGCACTTAATACACCAGCACCTCCTGCATATAATAAAAGTGATCCTGTGCTTCCACCTGTTACACTAAGTGGGCCTGAAGTACCTGATGTTCCATCAACTCCTGATGTGCCAGAAGTACCTACATCTCCTGTTCTTGAAAATGATATTACTAATTTATCGAGGTTTGAAGGTAAAGTACCTGTTAAATTAGCTGCAGGGATTTTATAATAACCAGCAGCGGCAGTTACTGTCCCAGTTATATCAAAAGTGTTTACTATAGTTCCTGTATCTCTACTTGAGATTATAACTTGTCCGTAATTTGTAACATTAGTTGAAGCAGAAAAAGTTGAAAGCCAAGTTGTTTGTGAATTAGATCGTTGATCTATATTGTCTATATAAAGAAAAGTAACATTACCTATAGTGCTGTTATTATATCTTATATTTCCATCTCCAGGATCAGCGTCTCCAGTAGCATTATCAAAATTATATTCAACTCCTCCTTTTTCTCCACTAGTTCCTGAAGTACCTGATGTACCTGAACTTCCTGAAGTACCATTTGTACCATTTGTTCCTGAAGTACCAGAACTTCCTGAAGTACCTGATGAACCATCTGAACCAGATGTACCTGAAGTACCAGAAGAACCGGATGTTCCAGACGTACCACTAGTACCTGATGTACCAGATGTACCTGATGTTGATTGTCTATTAGTGAATGTTAAATCTCCACTGGCTGTGTTATAAGCAACTAATTGAGGAGCGTCTCCTGCTCCAGTTTCTGTTATGCTTCCACTTTTGATAGATAAACTACCAGTGATTCCTACAGAACCTGTTACATAAATGTCGTTATTTGCTGTTCCAGAAAGAGCATCTATAATTCGGGATACATTCTCGGCGCGAATCACGCTACCACTCTGA
>TARA_R110000772_G_scaffold268728_2_pt1 | contig 12639 bp, 16 predicted proteins | sample TARA_R110000772 | Tara Oceans TARA_R110000772 (sample SAMEA4397948) | marine metagenome | biome: Polar Biome; feature: [SRF] surface water layer (ENVO:00010504); material: water (ENVO:00002006), including particulate matter (ENVO:01000060) such as... | depth 5 m | reverse complement strand
TACGGGCCGCTAGCGGAACAGGCCGTTACGTCTCGCCTGGAAGCGGAGCGCGTCGGCGTAGAAGGCCGGCACCATTCGCGCCGCTTCGTCGAACGCGGGCTTAAGCCATGGGTTCTTAGGGATTACTACCGACTGCCTGGTTAGGTCGTGGACCATACGGATTTTAGGGTTACGCTTGCCGCCTGTTACGCGGAAGATACCCTTACGCCTCCCGAGGTCCAGGAATACGAACTTATGGCCGCCCTCGGCCGCCTGCTTAATCGCGATTAAATTACGCTGCTTACGGCTGCTACCTTGTCGCCGCTTGTTACGTAACTGGATATTCGCGAGCTTATTAGGCTTACGCGGTAGCCGCGTCCGTGGCTCTGCGTTCTGTCCCTGGCCTGCAGAATACGACGTCGCTATCGCTACGCCCTCCTTCCCGGTCTTCGTCTTCGTGGCCCCGAATTCCTGGTCCTCCATGTAATCCGCTATAGAGCCCACTGTCGCCGCCTGCCTACTAACGGCCAGCGTACGCGCCTGGTCTACCTGGATACTCTGGACGGTAAAGCGGTTACGGAGGACCATATCGTTACGGACGTCCGTACGTGCTATACGTTGGGCCTGGAAGGCCGCGTCGTTAATGGTCTTACGTGTTGCGTACGGGTACGCTCTCGACGCGAACGTCTTAAGGTCTCGTTCCAGTTCCCGTATATCGCTGTTATTTACTCCGAACATAATATCGCCCCCTTTAGCGTGGTTAGCGCTTTATCTAGCCCCGGTTCGGTCGCCAGGGCCTCTACGTCGCCGCCGGATAATTTAACTACAGTATAACCGAACTCGCTAATACGGATACCGAAGTCCACCTCGTCCGACGCTGCTTTCCTCTTGCTACGGTCGTACGTAAGGTTTCCGATACTAACGTCGGCTTTATCCCCGTTACGGTGGTATAGCCTGGATTTAGGCCACTGTCCGCGAACTAAATACCATACGATATCTTTCGCTAAATACCTCGTTCCGTTTAGCGTAACGTACATAGCGCCGTTAACCATACCCCCCGCCACCTCTCCGGCACGAATAAAACCACAGGTACGCGACCATACAAGCCGGCCTTTTTCCCGGTCATACCGAATAGCTTCTCTTATTAAATCCACGGCCACGCCTCCTATCTTTACGTTTACCTACAGCTAAACTTTACCACCCTTACGACCTACCGTAAATACCCTGTAGTACGGTACAGCCTAAACCGTTGATTTTACTGCACTTTTAGTTCTACTACCCTTTATACTTAAATAAATAAAGTAATTATAAGTAATAGAAAGGGCTGTACATAGAGATAGCGGCGCGGGAAGCGTAGCGGCTACGCGGGGGTAGCGCAAGGGTAACGGGAGTAAGGTACGGGGAATATAAACGGTGGGGGGTTGGGGGTGCTATTTTGCCGAAACCCGCGCCAGCACTGGGCTATAGCGTAACCCGCACTATTTGTTAGGGTTGGGGGTGGGGTATGCCGTAGCGGCTAGCTATTGACGCTAGCGGCCTCTAAGCGGCTACGGTGCCGCCTCGGTACTGACGGCCTCGTCAATTACAAGTAACTTATCCAGTATTTTAACAAATTCCGGTGCGTCTGTTTCAGATAAAAGAAAAGCGCGGACCAGTTCGGCCAGCGCTTCGGCGGTACTAATGTCGGCCGCGTTGGCGGCCTGTATTAGCGTTATTTTTAGTTGCTCTAAGTCGTCCGGGTTCATCGTTCAAGCTCCCGCCAGTCAATCCCCAGGGCCTTAGCTTCCTCCCGTGCTTCGATAGCCCGGCGGACTTTTAGACGCCTGCGAGCTTCGGCCGTCGCCTGGCGCTCGTTCTTTTTGCGTATGGCCCCCGCCTCGGTCTCGGAGTGTATCGGCTGCTTACTTTCTGCCATAACGTCGGCCCTCCCGCTTCTTTTGCTTATACGCTCCTGGGAGCCTGCCCGCCTCCTTAAGCTGTTCGTCGGTCGCGCATTCTGGCGCGTCGCGGTCGTTAACGTCCCATACCAGGCCACACCGGCCGCAGTGCATTTCGTCGCTATACTGCCGCGCTTTGCACGGCCCATCATATCCAGGCATACCATACCCCCTTATAGCCTATGCAGCGCTTCACCTGCGCCGCCCCGTGGATTTCGAACGCCTGGCGCAGTACGTCGCCCAGGCTAGTAGATTCGAGCCGTAGCCCGTCGTATTCAAGCGATAACGGCATCGTAAAGCGCTCCGTATAGTTTCTTAAGGTCGCCGTCGTTCGCGATAGTGATATCGCCCGGCACGGCGTCGAGTCCTAATTCTGACTGGTGGCCCCGGCCGATACCGCCCCGGCCCGTTAAGTGGATAAGGGTACCGCGCTCGCGTACGAAGTCGGCCTCGTTCTGGAAGCGTACGTCCGAGATAACCACGAGGTCGGCTTTAATGCGCGCTGCCATAGCGCGGACCCATATATCCGGGTGGATAAGCTGGCGCCCCCATTCGGTCCCGAGCGTCTGCATAATATGGCGCGGGCTGCATTCGTAGCGGTAGTCGATTGCCTCCTTATCGCTCCCGTATAGCTGCGCCGCGTCCAGGCTAAGCCCGGTACGTAGCATATCCTTAAGCGGGCCCGCGAACGCCACCTTACGGTACTGCGGTAGCTGGCCGACCAGGTAGTCGGCGGCTGTATCCTTACCGACGCCCGCAGGCCCAGCGATACCGATAACCTGGACGTTAATACCGCGCCCCTGGTAACGGCGCTTACACTCCGGGCAGATACCCGTATCGAGCGAGCTATCCCAGCGCCCGCAGTCTTCACAATTTCCGGTAGTCATTGTTTTATATTCTCCGTATGCAAAAAGGCGGCACGAGGCCGCCGGGTTAAATTACGCTGCCTCTGCTCGCGCGCGGGCCGCGTCGTATAGTGGGTGGTCTTCGAATAAATCGACGTGCACCCTATCGAAATAGTCGGTTTGCGTATCCGTCTCGTTACGGTACTCCGCGAAAATCTCGCCGAGCTTACGGTCGTAGTCCTTCGCGTAGATGGTAACGCACTTACGGCCGTCGATACGGTTGTCTACTGAGTAGTGGACGCGCGCCTTAACTTTGGTTTCCGTGTCGGTTACGTTGTATTTGTTAAATTTAATCATGGTAGCGGCTCCGTTCAATTCGTTAGCGTTGAGGTAATATTATTCTATACTGACGGCTTCGTCAACAACAAATAACGAATTATTTCTTACGGGTCGTTAAATGCCAAAAGCCGCACCGGGGACACCGGTACGGCCTTAGCTTACGTCCTGATTTTGCCGTTTTCCCTAAGTTTTTAGAGAAGTACCGGCGCTGCTTCCTGATATAGTCCGCGTCGGCCAGGGCGGCCGCGCGGTCCTCGTACGGTATCTTTTGGCACATATCACCCCCCGAATACCTGCGAAGCCTTCCCGACGTTCTCCGACGGCGCCCCCTGGGCCTCCTGGTAGACGCGGGCCACTTCTGCAGGGCTCGTTAAGTTTGCCGAGATATGGCCGTCCCGGATAAATAGGCGCGGCTTCTTATTGTCGTCCATGGGTATAGGGTTATTTACGCGGCCATTCGTTAACGCCGGGTGCCAATCATAGCCGAGCGACTGCAGTAACTCGCGGCGCTTATTGTGCGGTATGGCCCTGGTCGCGTGTATCTGCTGCAGTAGTCTTTCAACCGCTACGGAAGATACCCAGCCGCCAGCAAAGCCGACGCGGCCTTCTTCGATAGCCTCTAAAATCTCCTGCTCTACACCGCCCATACTGGCGTGTATCGCTTCGCTCGTACTCGTGGTTTCCGGTGCGCGGTGGCAACGGGTGGCCGGGTTAAGTTCGTCCGGAATTGCATACGTAGCGAGGTATTCCGCCACTATTGCGTAGCCGCCCTGGTCTCGAAGCCACGAGTATAAGTTCGGGAAATAGTCGCCCGTCATACCGTCGCGCGCGAGGTCCTGTTCGTTCTGCTGGGCAGTGTAGAAAACGGCGAAGCGTCGGTCGGTTCTGGTCTTCCGGATAGCGTCCTTATGATTCGAGTTAAGCATAAAATTAGCGCATACGTCGGCGGTAATCTGGTCCACGCCCTTAAGCTGGATTTCCAGGCCGTCGCCTCCGGTTATCATCGGCTTAAGCGTTTCGATAACTTCCCGGCGGTGGTCCGGGACGTAGATATCTTCGACGCCGATAAACAACTTATTAAGCAGCCAGCCGTTAAACTTGTTATCGATATCCGCCGCTTTCGGGTAGTGCGTATAGCGCTTACCAATAGCGAACGCGACGCAACGGGTAAAGAGTGTTTTACCGTTACCCTCGCAGCCCTGCAGCAATGGCGCCCACTGAAATTTAACGCCCTTATGCTGAACGCAGGCGGCCATATAGGCTAGTAGGATAGCGCGGTCCTGCTCGTTTGGAAGTACGCGGGCTAAGTGCCCCAGGAACGGCGAGGCGTCGCCAGCCTGGCGCGGGGTTTCTATCGGGACGTAAGTATTAACTAGGACCCGACCTTCTTCTCTGATTAACGCGCCGGTCGGTTTATCTGGGCGGAAGCACATAGACTCGGCTTTCGGATACCGTACGACCTGGGACTCGGTAAAGGCCTCCCAGGCTTTGCGCGTTGTCTTATCGCCCGTCTCGTCCAACTGGAAGACGTACCCGCCGAAAGTCGCGTTAAATTGCTCCGACTTAAGTAGCGAGCCGGACGGCGTAAAAATACGGTGCATATCCTGGATATAGACGCAGCCGGCGAAGTGTTCAAGCTGTAGGGTAGCGCCTAAATACTGGTGGCCGGCGACTATCTGCGGGCCGCTTTCGACGTTACCCAGTGGGTCGGCCGCTTTCTCGACGGGCGTAACCATAGCCACCAGCTCGGCCGGGGTACGCTCCTGGTTATCGAGCCAGAATTTAGCCGAGGCATTCGCCCCGCTGCTGCTGCATAAGCGCTTAGCTTCTTCTTCGGTCGCCTCCTGCAGTTTAAGCGCGCGTACCTGCTCGGCGTAGTCTCGCTGGGCGTCACTGCTGGCGCGCAATTTAGGCGCCCCGTAGGCCTCCGCGATAGTGTTATCCACTTCCCGACGCCCTGCGGTATATACCGACTCCTGCAGGCTTACCGCGCGGCTAATAGTGCGGATAAGGTAGTCTTCCCGCTCCCACTTATCGCGGACCAGGCCAGAAAGCCACATTAGGCGGAACATACGGTCGCAATGGTTGCCGGTCCAAAATGCTAAATGCTGGGCGAGCGCGGCGTCGGCGCTGCTACCATCGTACGCCCTGTGGCCTTCCTGGTCCGGGTATGATTGCGCGAGCGCTTCTTCGTCCCCCTCCCATAACGCCGCGAACGTGCTACGGCCGCCGAATACTCCGCCGCCGCTTTGGGTGGCGAGCATTTTTTCGATAAGTTCGTCGTCGTCTTCCGGCCCGTTCCACTCTGGTACCGGCTCGGTCGTCCACTCGTCGCCCGACTGGTACGACTTTGGCGGGAAGTAATTATCCACCAGCGCCGGCAAAGCTGCGGAACAATCGGTCGCCGCGTTTCCTATGGCATTGGCACCGGTTAACGCTACGAAGCGCCACTCGGTATACAGTTCTAGCCCCAGGGCGGTATTTTTGTTCGAATGCTCCGGCGTCGTACCGGTTCCGAAGATATGCAAGCCGCGCCCCGACTGCGATACCTCGGCGGCCGCACCAGGAAGCCGGCCCAGGATATCCATAGCAACGGCCGACCAGGTCGCGCCGTCCGGGTTAAGGCATTTATCCAGGTCCACGAAGAAGAACGGGTCGTTAGGCGTAAAGAGAAACCCGACGCCGTACTCGTCCCCGGCAGTGGCCGCCAGGTTAACGGCGGTATCCGCGTCGGTCGTACTGTTCGGGTCTTTTTGCCAGTCGCTCCCCTTCGGATACGCTAAAAACGTATGGGGGTTTATAGGTATTTTTCTATACGCTTGCTTAGTGCTGTCCCAGACAAGTTTAAATAGAATAAACTGTCGGTACGCGGCTAGTGGGCGTAGCGCGTCCGGTAATTGTTGCATTAAAACCCCCTAGAAATTCGCTAATAGTGTCGCGGCCGTCGCCTTAAGTTCCGCCGGTGCTTTCTTAGCGTGGTCGTCGCTATTGGCTAAGCCCTGGGCGACTATCTCGGGGATTCCTTCCTTAATTGCGCGGCGCATAACGTCGCGGCGTAACTGTTTCATGGTGCCGAAATAGCGCGTAACCAAGCCCATAGATACCCCGGCTTTCTCGGCGACGGCGTCGCGGGTAAGTTTATGGTACCCGACGGCTTTCGCCATATCCACGGCAACGGCGAGAATATAATCTTTACGCAGTGCCGGGTTAGCGCGCCGCTTGCTTACTGGCGCGACCGATTGCTCGACGCCATCTTCGCGCAGTTCCTCGACAAATTCGGCAAAATTGCAGCCCATAACGTGCGGGAAGGACCCGTCCGGAATACCCGCGCGGTCGCATAACTCGCGGCGGGATAGATTAATAAGGCCCGCTTCGCGCACCATGGCGATAGCGGTCTCCTTTACGTGTTCTCGCTTCATTGTCTAATACCTTAATATGCTGGATAACGTAGAGATACTAACCCTTAATGCCGGGTTCGTCAATACGGAATATAATTTTAGAGAAGACGACGCGGTCTTCCCCCTCGCCATAAATCACCATGGCCTTATAGGTTACGGCGGGCGGCCCCATAGCCTCGACGACTGCTTCCAGGGACTCGAAGCCCGAATCGGTCGACGGTCCGGTCGTATCTTTTGTTATGCCGTTAAACGGCGTTACGTATATGGTCATTTTCTGCGGTCCCTATTGTTGGATACTACCGGCGGCTGGCCCTGCTTCAATTCCCAGGGGATATACTCGCCGCAGTCTGCACAAATTTTTAGCCGCTGGCTGGATAATCGGACCAGGGCTTCGGAGTTACACTTCGGGCAATTATTCACTTATACGGCTCCCATACAGTAACGCCGGCTTCCTGGCATCGTCGGACCATATCGGCCGTACCCGCGCCGCCCGGCATAGCGAGGCAGTAGTCCGGACGTAAAAGCAGCATAGCCGCGTTACGCTCGGTACCACCCTGGCGGCCGAACTCGCCCCAAAGGGCCGGAACCTCGGCGTAATGTACTTTATTCTGAACGGCCCAGCCCCGCGCCAGGCTATCCGCCCCGCGCGCCCCGCCTTCGATAATAATCGACGGTTTGAACGGTAGCGCCTCGATAGCTGCGCTAAGTGCCTGGAAGTCCTGGAAGGTTCGACCCCCGCAAATTAGTAAACGCATAACTACAAACTCCCCTCGCAGTTAACGAACGCCGCGTCGCCGCCCAGGGCCGCCACCAGCTCCAAAAATTTAAGCTGTGCTTCTTCGCGAGCCGTACCAGAATATGACCAGCCGGCCGCCTTTACTTCCCGCGCTACGAATTGCCCGATAACTTGCCCTACGTGGCTTTGCTGGATAACCACGGGTCGCAGTCCGATAAGGTCCGACGACTTAATTAGGTCGTTCATCTGCTTAGAGTCGTTAGCCAGGCCGTAACGGATAAAGTTACCGTTCTCGTCCATACAGGCGCCGACGTTGTTACGCCATACGCGTAGCCCTTTACGGCTCGCTTCCAGGCGTACGCGGGTCTGGATTGCTGCTTCGCTTTCGCCTACCTTCGGCTGCGGGTTGGTATTAACGAGCCCGAATTCTCGGCGTAAATCTTCCAGGGCCTCGTAAGGTACGCCCCACTTAATCGCCCACTGGTTTAAGTTCATAGCGCCCCCGTTTGGCTTAATTGCTCGGTCGTCCCGTCGCTATAGTGAAACGTCCAGACCTTAAGCAACTGCATAGGCCCGGGCAGTTCGATAGCGACCCCGTTATCGATATAGTACGGCGGGGTTTCTATCTCCTGGTATTCCTCCCGAACGCAGACCCGACGGCCCGGACGATTGCAGCGCGCGACGAAGTCGATAACCTTGTCGCCCAGCTTAATAACAGGGTCCTTACCCTTAAATATTGGCATTTTGTAGCCCTCCTAAGTGTTCGTTAATCCGCCCGGCCAGTTCGATAGCCTCGCTGGTGTTAAGTGCCTGGGCGGTCAGTACGTCGACCCCGAAGGCGAAGAAAAAGCGGCGGTAGCTCTCGCTATCCGGACGGCCTGCGGCGCGCTGATACCCGGCCCACCAGGCGATAGAATGGCGTAACGCTTCCTGGGCTTCCTGGCGCTCGGCGTGTCGCTTAACGTGGGCCATCTGGCCTATTTTTGGCGTATGCTTGGCGGCCAGCTCCTCGCGGTAGGCCTCCGGGTGCATATCGACCCGTTCAATTTCTCCGCGCATCTGCGCCAGCGTGGCCGGGTCTAACTCTAATAGGTCGCCGTCGACAAATTCCGGAGCGTTACGCGCGCCTGGCGTCGGCTGGTGGCCGCAGAATGGGCAGGCCGCGTATATTCGTTCGTATACGGCCAGGCATTCGGCGTTAAGGCAAGTACGGACCGGGATAACGTTGGTAGCGCCGCCTTTCTTACGCTTCTCGCGTCTATCGAGCGACCATTCGCGGCGGGCATCTGGTAGGCCGTGGCGCTCTACGTTGCCGACGTGGTCGATAATGATACCGCGCGGCTTAGAGCTGGCGGCGATATGCGCCTTACGCTGCTCGTTAGTAAATCCGTCCCAGTGTGGATATAGCGACCCGTCGAGCATTAGACGGAGCACCCGCCCGAATTGCTGCACGAATAAGCCGAAGGACTCCGTAGGCCGCCCGAAGCTAACCACCTCGATAGCCGGGAGGTCGAAGCCCTCGCCGAATAAATCCACGTTAACGAGCTGCATTAACTCGCGGTTTTTGAAGCGGCGCAGAACGGCGACTCGCTCGGCGTCTGGCGTCTTCGCGCTTACCACCTCGGCCGGTACGCCGGCGGCGTTAAACTGCGCGGCTACGTCGGTCGCGGTCTCTACGTCCGGGACGAAGGTAACGCCAAGTTTACCGGGCGCTATCCGCAGGTAATGGGTAACGATATCGCCGATAATATGCGACTTACGTACGGCGGTCGTCATTTTCTGCCGGGTAAAATCGCCCGTACTGCCGACCGAATCCGCGCCAGGGCGAACAAAGTCGGACGGCGGCGCAAAGATACGGTAATCCGTTAAGTAGCCGGCGTCGATAAGGTCGCGCATACCTGGGCCCTCGACCATAACGTCGAATAGGCCGTCGGCATGGCGCCCGAGGCCCTTACCGTCTGCGCGTACGGGCGTCGCGGTTACGCCCAGGCCTTTAGCGTTCGGGAACATGGCGGCCGCCGTGCCCCATTTATTCGACTCTAAAACGTGGTGCGCCTCGTCCTGGACCCAAAGCGTAACCGACTGCAGCCAGTGGGCCAGCTCGTCGCCCCGCTTAACCAGGGTATCGACGCCCGCGACCGCGCACGGTGCGGACGGGTCGAAGTATGACGCGCCCAGCTCGGCCATGTGTTGATTAACGCACAACTTAACGACGCTTTTCGGCCCTATGATACGGTGGCGGACCCGGTCGCGGGCCAAGGCTAACGATATCTGGCTTACGAGTTCCTGGCGGTGCGCTATGGCGCAGCTCGCCCCCTTATGGTCGTGCAAAATATCGGAGAAAGTTACGGTTTTACCCGCACCGGTCGGGAGCACCGCCAGGACGTTAACCGCGCCCGCAGCCCAGGCGGCGTATATTTCGTTTTTTGCCTGCGCCTGGTACGGCCTTAGCCTCGGCCGGTTAACTATCCGGGATACTTCCGCCGCTAACGGTTTCTGTACTGGTAGGTTCATATTTACCCGTTTATTCGTTGTTGACTTCTTCGGCATTATGGCTTAATGTTCGTTTTGCTGTCAACAACAAACGGAGATAAGCAAGCAATGAAAACGATTAGCCTAACGGTCCCTATGGACTATAACGCCCTTACCCGCGCTAGCGATATGCTGCACGGCCTGGCCCTGGACTTGAACCGCGAAGAAGGCAAGGTCGCGGACGAGGCCCCAAAGCCTACAACTGCGGCCACTGCTCCGGCACCGGACGCGCAGACCCTAACCACCTCGGCGACGCCTGCCCCGACTGCTACGGACGCGGTTACGTCTGGGACGTCTAACGGCCCCGGACCGTCCACCACTGCAGTAGACGACCAGGATACGCCGGAGCCCGACGCGGCTAGCGTGTTCGGAGACCCAAAGCCCGAGACTGCCCCGACTTCTGCGACGGGACCGGCTGGTCCGGGCGAAACGTCAACCGAAGTCGCTGTCGATGCTACTACGGAGAATACCCAAGCTGGGCAGCCCGCAGAAAGTACCGCGACGCCCCCAGGTATTGACCTGGCGCCTAGCGTAAATACCGGCGCGTTAATCCCCTGGGACGCCCGTATCCATGCGAGTAGTAAAGCCAAGTTAGCGAAGAAGCCGCACGGCTGGAAGATGAAACGCGGCGTATCCGACGACCTCGTCGACCAGGTAGAAGCGGAACTCGTCGAAGCTATGCAAGCGAGCACGGCTAACCCCGTGGAATCCACACCTACCCCGCCACCAGCGAGCGATCCGGCACCGGCCGCACCCGCGCAGCCTGCAGCACCTACCGGAGCGGTTACAACCTTCCCGGCGCTAATGTCTGCGATTACGTCGAATAAAATCGACCAGGCAACGGTAGCGGCCGCAGTAAATAAGGCGGGCTTACAGTCCCTACCGCTTCTGGCAGCACGTCCGGACCTTATCCCGACGGTAGCGGCCGAGTTAGGCTTCGGGGGTTAATATGTCGCATTCCATCATACCGCCGTCGTCGGCGCATATCTGGGGGAAGCCCGACGGCTGTACCGGCTGGGTCGTAATGGCCCAGTCTTACCCCGAGACCGAAGAATCGGAAGAAGCGAAAGAGGGCACGGCGTCGCACGAAGTAGCGGCGCGTATGCTGGAAGCGCTGGCCCGGGCTAACCTGGGCTACCCGAAGAAGGAAGAAACCGTCGGAACCGTCGCCGAAAATGGCGTCGTAATCTCCGAGGAAATGTTCGACGCGGCGCAGCTATACGCCCAGGACGTCGGGGTCATTATGCGCGAGCGTAGCGTCTTCGGCGGTCCTAACCTGGGTATCGAGCATAGAGTCGAGGCGCCTAAAATCCACGACCTTAGCTTCGGTACCGTCGACTGCTTCCTATTCGACCGGAATAAGGGCGAGCTATTTATCTGGGACTATAAATTTGGCTTCGAGCTGGTGGAAGCGTACGAGAACTGGCAGGCGATTAACTACGCGGCCGGTATTCTCGACTTCCTGGAAGTTAACGGCCTGCAGGACCAGTATATTACCGTCCGTATCCGTATCGCCCAGCCGCGCGCATTCCACCGCGACGGGCCTATCCGGGAATGGTCGGTTAAGGCCTGCGACCTTCGGGGGCTGTTTAATATCCTTAGCGGTAACGCCCATAAAGCGTTAGGACCGAACGCCGAGACCCGTAGCGGTTCGCACTGTAAGCACTGCAGCGCGCGCCACGCTTGCCCGGCTGCTCTGCAGGCAGGCGTTAAGCTCTACGAGGTAGCAGCGCAGCCCGTACCCGTGGAATTACCCGCCGACGCCCTAGCCGTACAACTGGCGATAGTCCAGCGCGCTAAAAAGCAGCTCGAATACCTCGAAAGCGGGTACGAAGAACAGGTTAAGGGCCTTATCCGCCAGGGTAAAGGCGTCCCAGGGTATCGAGTGGAAGAAGGTCTCGGCCGCGAGCGCTGGGCGAAACCGGTAGAAGAAGTTATCGCCCTGGGTGAAATGCTGGGCCACGACCTGCGCGACCCGAAAGCCATAACGCCGAATGCGGCTCGTAAATTAGGTATTGACGAAGCCGTCATTATGGCATACAGTGAGAAACCGAAAACCGGGCTAAAGGTAGTACCGGATAACGGCAATAAAGCTAAACGCATATTTGGAGCTATTTAACATGAGTACAAAAGCTATTGAAATTTTGACCCCCGTAGGCCGCCTGGTACAAGGCGACTGCTTCGAACCACAAACAACCGACGCCGAGGGTAAGCCCCTGGTCGTTAAGAATGGCCCGAACGCCGGCCAGCCGCGCGTAGAGTATTTTATGGCTATCGCGGTACCGAAGACGGACCCGGGCTGGGCGGAGCTATGGGGTAAAATCCACGGGGCAGCCCGTACCGCCTTCCCGTCGCTGTTCGACGCACAAGGTAGCTGCATTAACCCTAAGTTCGCGTTCAAAGTTACGGACGGCGATAGCCAGGTCCCTAACTCTCGCGGTACTAAACCATGCGACCGCGAAGGCTTCCCCGGCCACTGGATTTTAAACTTTAGCGGCGGTTTCGCTCCTAAGTGCTACACGAAGGGCGGCGGCGCGCAGATTGTTAACCCGGAGGAACTTAAGCGCGGCTATTTTATTCGAATTTACGGCAGCGTTAAGGGTAACGGCTCGCAGCAACAACCGGGGATTTTCTTAAATCATTCTATGGTCGAGCTTTGCGGCTATGGCGAAGAAATTCATAGCGGCCCGGACGGTGCGGCAGTATTCGGGGGCGCCCCCGTGGCTTCTATGCCTGCAGGCGCTAGCGATACGCCACTCGCACCCGCTACGCCTATGGCCCAGCCTGGCGCCGCTGCTCCTGCTGCTCCTGCTGCTGGCCCTGGTGCCGGTCCAGGTGCTCCGGCTCCCGCAGCTAATCCAGCGCCGGCGGCT
>TARA_R110000772_G_scaffold60742_1_pt1 | contig 12666 bp, 18 predicted proteins | sample TARA_R110000772 | Tara Oceans TARA_R110000772 (sample SAMEA4397948) | marine metagenome | biome: Polar Biome; feature: [SRF] surface water layer (ENVO:00010504); material: water (ENVO:00002006), including particulate matter (ENVO:01000060) such as... | depth 5 m | reverse complement strand
CGATCAGGTTGAAACAGCCAAAGGTCTAACCACTATTACATTTGAAGACAAGACTCTGGTAAGAATAAAAGAGAACTCTAAACTTATTATCGATGATTTTGTTTATGATCCAAAACCAAAATCAATTAATCGTTTAGCCTTTAGAGTTGCGATTGGTACGGTTCGTTATGCAAGCGGCGGTATCGCAAAGAACAACAATAAAGATGTTGATATACAGACACCCGTAGCTACAATCGCCGTTCGGGGTACTGAATTCTCTATGGTTGTTAACGAATTTGGAGAATCGACAGTGATTCTTTTGCCCAATTTCGATGGAACGGTTGGAGAGATTGAAGTTATAACATTAGTTGGAACAGTTGTTATGAATCAACCATTCATGGCAACACATGTTGATAGCGCAAGTAATGTACCAACTCGGCCGGTCATCTTAAACATATCCGCGGATATGATATCCAACCAATTGATCGTCTCTACACCACCGGAACTCATGGAAGCTGAAGAAGATCTTACCAAGGCTGTGGATAATATACTGGATGTAGACTTTTTGGAATTCAACGAACTGTCGATTAACCAACTTGACAATGATCAACTTGAATTTGATGAATTAGATATCAATTATCTAGATTTGGAAATTGTTGTGAGCGCACCCAAGGCAAGGACCACAAAAACTTTAACGATTGCCAAACCTAAACCCACAGCTGTGGTCTCTATGGCCGCCGGTCGAGTGGGGTATGATGAAGCAACAAAGACTTTTGGAATAGTAGATCCAAGTTCCGGAACGCAGACGATCCAAAGATTTAATGTGGGGGAGATATCAATCACATATCCTCTTGGACTCGCTCCAACAATAAAAATAAACCAATATGGCCAACAGGCCATACTTAATCTAGGAAACGACAATGTATTCTCTATTGAACAAAATTAAATCTCCGTTAGTATCACTCCTAATTGTTACCACCATCGGAGTAATTAACTTTGATTTTATCGAATCCTTTCGGTTGAGGTTCTTCGATATTATCATAACCGAAGTGCCAAGAGAGGTCGAACCGAGTCAAATTGTATCGGTGAATATCGGAGAGGACACTATCGCCCGTTTGGGACAATTTCCATTTCCAAGGAATGAATATGCTCAAATCATCGAAACTGTATATCGAAGCGGCGCTTCCTTTGTGGTATTCAATATTGCGATGACTGAACCAGATAGGTTCGGTCAGGATGAGTTCCTTGCGGCCGCTTTAGAGGGAATGCCAGTTGTGTTACCATATCTAGTAGGAAACTCGGAATATACACCCGAACCGATTGGCGTCTCGATGATAGGAGATGTTGACCCGAATACCGTGGTCCCAAGATTTCCGGGAATCATACCAAACGTAGAACCAATACAAAGCGCTGCTTACGGAAAGGGGATATCCGTAACGGTTCCGGAGTTGGATGGGGTTGTTCGTCGTTTGCCTATGGTAATATCGGTAAAGGGATCACTATATCCTTCAATAGTTCTGGAAACTTTACGAGTTGTGGTTGGCGATCCCTCCTTTCAAATCAAAACAAATCTTGGGGGAGTAGAAGCGGTTCGAGTACCTAGTTTCTCCACTATCGAAACCGATCCAATGAGCCGCATTTGGATTGATTGGCAACAGTCGGTTGAGTCAATAGATTTTGAGGATTTGACCAGTGGGGATTTAACTGGCCAAATTGCGGTTGTTGGAATGACCGCGGGTGGAATTACTAATCCGGTTGCTAGCGCTATTGGTGAGATTTTTCCGCATCATGTACAATCTATCGCCCTCTCCACTACAATAGCAGGAACAAACATCTCTCGGCCGGATTGGATATATTCCGCGGAAATAGCAGGAATGTTTCTATTATCAATTCTGTTTTTACTAATCTCACGATATTGGACGCATGGATATCTTCTTCCAATATTGCTGGCATTCATATCCATCTTTGGGATGGTTTACCTATTCCTCATCGAACAAATACTTATCGATGTATTTTTTCCCCTTCTTGGCATTTCAACTGTGGCGAGTCACAACTATATTGTAAAATTTCTTGAAGAACGACGACTTAAACTCCAGATCAAAAAACAATTTGGAACTTATCTTTCTCCGGCATTAGTTGAAAAACTCCAGAAGAATCCGGAGCTCCTACGACTTGGAGGAGAAACAAGAGAGCTATCGATACTGTTTACGGATGTAAGGGGATTTACCGCAATCTCCGAACACTATGGAGAAGATGTACAGGGATTGACTCAAATCATGAATCGATATATGACTGCAATGACGCTACCGATTATTGATAATGAAGGAACCTTGGACAAGTACATCGGTGATGCACAAATGGCCTTCTGGAACGCGCCCTTGGATCAATTCGATCACGCGATTAGATCGATTACTACTGCTCAAAGTATGCTGGAGAGTTTGGATCGTTTCAATGATGAGATAATCAATGAAGGTATTCCAGCCTTTGGTATGGGTATCGGAATCAATACCGGAAAGGTTGTTGTGGGTAATATGGGATCAGATCAAAGATTCGACTACACATGCCTTGGTGATTCCGTAAACCTCGCCGCAAGACTTGAGGGTCAATCGAAAAACTATGGCGTTCGTATCATAATTGGAGAGAACACTGCTGATCAAGTGAGGAGATCGATTGATGTGTTCGAACTTGACCGTATCGCCGTAAAGGGAAAAACAAAGGGTATAAAGGTCTATGGTATTGGAAAGAATAACGAACAACATAACAAATTTATTAATTATTACTATTCCGGAGAGTGGGACAAAGCATTGAATATTCTTGATTGGTGTATTAAAGAAACAGAACACCACAAAGAATATTATAAAATTATGAAAAGTAGATTAGAAGGGGGACGGCCGGACATGTGGGATGGAACTTGGAAACTCACCACAAAATAAACATATAAATTATAGTATGGTTGTTAAAGTTATTAGTTACACAAAGCCGGTCGAGGATATGAACCTTGATACAATGGCTGATCTTATTTCATATTGTGCAAGGGTATCCAATCCCTCGAATCAAAACAATAATGAAACTAGTGATAAACTACTTCGGTATTGTATGAAGAATAGTCACTGGTCTATATTTGAAATGGCCAACGTCTGTTGTGAAATAAACACAACACGGGATATCGCCAGACAAATACTCCGGCACCGGTCATTCACTTTTCAGGAGTTTAGTCAGAGATATGCCGATCCGACAAAGGATTTGGATTTTGTGGTTCGAGAGGCTCGATTGCAGGACACCAAAAACAGACAAAACTCTGTTGATGCCTGTGACGATGAATTGATTCAGGAATGGTCAAAAAAACAGTTGGATTTGATTTCTAAAGCAAATGAAACATATCGATGGGCAATTGAAAGAGGAATAGCAAAGGAACAAGCTCGAGCAGTTCTTCCGGAAGGAAACACTCGGAGTAGAATGTACATGAATGGATCGATTCGAAGTTGGTTACACTATATCGATCTTCGAAGCGGAAATGGTACACAAAAAGAACACCGGATGATTGCTCAGGCTGCAAAGACAGAGATTCAAAAACTGATTCCGATTCTCTTCGAATAATAAAAAACCCCCCAGCCTAAGCTGAGGGGTTTGAGAGTAAAGTGGCTGCTCGGGTTGGGGTCGAACCAACGACCAAGTGATTAACAGTCACCTGCTCTGCCACTGAGCTACCGAGCAATACGTCGGTTTAAAATATGATTAATTGATTAATCCAACCGTGACACCAACGGTAAAGTATACAAACTCTTCAGAAACCGAATTGATGTCGCGAATCGAATATGCCACTCCACAATAGGGAACCACTGCATCGTTTAAAACGTAATTAAACGAAGCGGAAAAACCATAATAGGTGTAATCTCCGACAGTGTTTAGAACATTCACGCCACCATAGTTTGCGGCTATATCCAACAACAAACTATCTGTTGTCTCAATACTGTATGACAGGTCAAACTGTACAGTAGAGACATCGATGGTGACATCGTGATAAACGTACGCCGAACCACTCAGACCGAACATTAGTGCAGTGTTAAGTCCAACATAAGGTTCTACAGTTGACGTGTTCTCCGAGGCCTCGGGAAAGTAGTAACCGATAGCTCCAATGTCCAATGTCATAGTATCATTCAAGGACCAATTATGGCCAACAAAGAAATCGAATTCATTGGATACCGAATCACTGGTAAGCGGTTGGTTACTCCAAACACTAATGTAGAAACCTCCACTAGTAAATTCAATAGATGGTTGAATCGAAGCTTCGGTGACACCAATACCTCGCGAAACATATTCCGAGACAAACGGGAAATCCGTTACAATCGAGTAGTTGGACTCTGATTTAGTATCAGCACCAAGGTTAATTGCCGACGTAGCGACAAGGAGGAGAAGTGTAATAATTTTCTTCATGTTATTTTTATTTGTTTATATCATCGAGAATATCCCGATAAAAAGAATATTTATATAAATAGCGAAGTCCCTCGCGAGCTCCGACACTCCAAGGACACTAAACTTATTAACGTTAAAGAGAAAGTTCAGCATGAATTTAGTTATTAAAAACAAACAACTTGGACGTTAATCCCACACGGCTTTAGACTCCCACAAAGGAGCTCTACTTCCCAAATTTTGAAGGTTACTTTCCTCCGGCACTCGGAGTGAAATAAAATCCGATGATGGCGGCGAGCGTAGCCACCGAAATAAGCGTGATGTGGCCGGTTGTGATGGTGGAGGTGACTTCTTCTCCGGCTGGGAATTTGATGAATCCCCATAAGATGCTGAGACTTTCTTTGGATTCGGGAGGGGTGAATGTGATAATGGGTACTGAGGGCCAGATGGTACAGAGGACGGAGATGACGAAGAAGTTACACATCCCGATGAGAGCAATAATACGACGAGTAGCCCGAGTAAACATGCCCGTTTGTTTATCGGGTTCACCAAAAAGATTTTTTTGTAAATCTGCATTTGCGTTTGATATTGCTAATTCTCGTACTAACTCTCTCTTTTCTGCAGCTGCTTTTTTCTCGGCGATACTTGCAACAAGACCGCCGGCCATTTTAAGAATAGATCCCATTCCAGCGGCACCCAAAGTCGATAAAAGCATTGTGATAAGTCCAAACATAACATTATTTAATTATTTATATTGACAGGATGTATCTAAAAGTGTATAATTCATTCAAACAAACAAATAAGGCAGTAATCAACCTATCAAGGTAACATTAATTATATTTAGTGTTATCGCTAACTCAATAATCTTTTAACCTAATAAAGTATACTTATGTCAATTCGAATTTTTAATAATGTAGTAATTAAAGGCCGTTGTTATTCCACACAATGGACTGATGGAATTGATGTATGGGTTATCGATCCAACATTCCCTGAAGAAGAACTGGTATTCCCTTGTAGTGAAATTGAAGAAATATTGAGTCACTCAGCCGGATCAGCCGGATATCCGGAAATGGACGATATCCACTTTGATAGGCTATAAGATGGAGGTCTTGGGTGGAAAATGTTAATTTATTTTAATCTTTTTTTATCGCCTGTTGGTAATCAATAACTTGCGTTAGTATTAGGGTTTGACATCTGGTCATTTTCCTTTAGCTTAAAGGTATGAAATCAATCACACCTCTATTCCTAAACCGAATCGGATATTCAGATGTTCACCCATATGAGGTTATCGAGACTCGTACCGATAAGAAACTCATGATTCGTGCCATGAATGCCGAGCGTGACCCCACTTGGAAGCCCGAAATGGTTCCGGGCGGATTCTCCGCAATATGTGTAAATCAGAATACTCAACGTTGGATAATCACATCGGACGATGCCGCGGAAATTATCCCTGCCCGACTCGGTAAGAAGGGTTGGAAGTCTGACCACGGGATGCACAGTCCCAGTGAGACCGCTAGTAATTTTTACGACTACAATTTCTAAAAATGCTAATTTATTTTGATCTTTTTTTATCGCCTGTTGGTAATCAACCACTTACGTTGAAAATAATATTTGACATCTGGCCACTTTCCTTTAGCTTAAAGGTATGAAACAAAACATGAGCATACTTGCTAAATCCAAGAGACAAATCAATATTGCTATCAAGCATATCGGTCTTGAGATCCAAAACAATAGGAACGGATACTCGTATTTTACCCATATTGAAGACGGAACCGACCTCGCTGGTCATGTGATAGGTGAATCCATCTACGTCTGCTACCTTAACCAACAGACCGTTGGTGAATGGGTAAAGGATGCTGAGATCGCGATGGCCATGGGCCCCTCCTGCAATCAACTGGGATGGTAAAATACCCTTGTCATTTCCCGAAAATTTGAAATTATTTTGATCTTTTTTTATCGCCTGTTGGCAATCAACGACTTACGTTGAAAATAAAATTTGACATTTCCGAAACCTTAACCTATATTATGAGTATGAAAGTTACCAATCTTATTGATGAATCCTTTAACCGCATGCGACATGGGTCGCTTTATGACCGTGGCGCTGCCGATAGTTGGTATCGGCGCTCTAGTGCTCCCCATTGGTTTCCGAATGGAACTTCCAATCCACCGCTAGTCGATGACCTTACCGAGGAACAAATTGAAGAATATGTCGCTGGATATGAGGATAATGAGATTTTCGGTGACCACAAAGATTGGAATTGAAGAAAAAATTGCAATTATTTTGATCTTTTTTTATCGCCTGTTGGCAATCAACGACTTACGTTGAAAATAAAATTTGACATTGACCAAACCACCCCTTATATTATATAGATTATGAACGTTAAAAATAAAAAAGAAAACAACACGAAAGAAAATCTTAAATGGATTTTCGAAGAGGATCGGAAAACTGTTACGGACTATCCTGACTTTGAACCTCTTGCTCCTTCCGATGATGATATCGCTGATGAACTTGCGATCATGGGAACATACCTCTAGGAACATACTTCAACACACCTCTAATAATGATTAATAAATTTACTTCTTCCGCAACACTGTTCCTTTTCTTTGGTGTTCTATCCGGATTTGCAACTCTCCCCGCCGAAGAAGACGATCATATTGTCGCCGCCACTCTCATCCTCGAAGCCGGTGGTGAATATGATGAAGGCGCTATGGAGGCGGTTTATGAAGTGATTGTCAATCGGGCCAAACTTCGATACATGACGGTTGTTGAAGTGTGTCTTCAAAGAAAACAATTTTCTTGTTGGAATAACGTGAAAATTCCTGTCGGAATTCATCACGCACGTAGTCATCCCCGTTGGGATCAGGCGCTCAGTATCGTCAATTCTCCATTAACGAATTATACCAAGGGTGCTGATCATTATCACGCCGATTATATCAAGGATCCATATTGGGCCAAGTCTTTGACCAAGACCACAAAAATCGGTCTTCACATTTTCTACAAACAATAATTTTACTGCTCTTTTAGCTCAATGGTTAGAGCAGGGGACTCATAATCCCTTGGTTCTTGGTTCGAGTCCAAGAGGGAGCACCATTCAATAACAACATTACGGGCCCTTAGCTCAACGGTAGAGCAGTTGACTTTTAATCAATTGGTTCTCGGTTCGAATCCGAGAGGGCCCACCATCTCAATAAAAAAATACAATGAACGAAAACCAATCCAACTTCCCATTTAATCTAGATTACCCAGAAGAATATTCTGAAATCTATAATACTGTAGACCACCCCGAAGAAGATTCTGAAATCCCTATTAGTCTGACTATTCCAATCCTCTTAAAACTTAGTAACATCAAAGCCGACTTAGATGGAGGTACTCTAATCCCCCATGAATTGCCAGAACCTCAATTGGAATATGGTAACGTCCGAAGGGCGGCCGAATCCCTATGAGCGCACTATTTGAAGTAGACAGGTTTGACATTGAGTCAGAAATCCTGCAAATTAGTAACTTTGCCGAGATTATAAAAAACTATGCTGATATGGTATATGATGGGAATATCACCCAGTCTGATATGGACTCCATCCACACTACCTTACATGGATTTGCAAACCTATTGGATGGACATGCAGATAAGATGCATGAATCTCATATTAAGCACTATAGCTTGGATGTGTATAGCGACGAATAAAGAGAATCGATATGGCCATTAGAAAAAATATCTCAGCAATCGCTGAGGAAATCAAAGGCGCCCGAAAGGTGTTCGAAGATGACAACGACACTTGGTGGAACCAATTGAGTGAGGAAGAGCGCGAAGGCGCGTTTTATGCAGTGTGTAAGCGCATTCATGAAGCCGATATCGAACGTTCGCTCAGTTATCGATCCGCATTGTACTATGTCTTTGAATTCTATCCTGGCATGTATGGCGAAGGCATGTCATGTGGTTACATGGAAATACACAATTCCATCTTGGACGGCCAAGAATACCAAAAAATGGCATCCGTAAACCGAATCAAGGTAATCGACCATGACCGCGAAGGTCGTTCTGTTGAGATCAGTCTTGACAAAGACGAAAAACTAAAGTATAATTTAGAAAACGGAAACAAGACACTGGAAGTCTTCATTAACAAAAAGAAAATTTATGAGTAAAAGATTTATGCGAAACGGAATGGTATCTGCTCTTGATTCTAGATGGACAGGGCAAGAACCAACATGGGAAGGAGCTAGCGAATGGACTGATGAAAAGATCTATCATACATTCACTAGAGCTCTTGATTTCTATGGTTATTATCTAGATCTGGAAGACTATATTCCAATTATTCTGGAATATTTGAAGAACGAAAATCCAAAAGATAAAACATCTCTGGATAATATTAAAAAATCTCCGAGATGTGTGGAGATAATTATTCTCGGTAAGTTGGCGAGGATGATCAACCTTGGTATGCCGATCTGCCACAGTGGTAAGAACTATAAAAAGAAAATTAACTCTTATCTTAAGACAATTTCTGATAATGTACTCCTCTTAACTGTAGAAAAGGAAACTGTAAAGAAGGGTCCATCCATCTTTGATATTATGCAAACCAAACTCCGGTATGGAGTAATCGTGCATTTAGATACTATGCTAGATAAATGGATTCGTAACAATACCGTTGATGTTAATAAGATTAATGTAACATCTCTTCTCCAGAGTGTTGGAGCTCCGGTTAACGCGCTGGGGTGTGTTACAACTTGGTTCGAAACACAAAGGAGTGAACTCATCGAAGCTCGAGATAAAAAATGTTCACAGATTGTCGAAGCATATTCACATCTTTCCAAACCCGCCATTAAACGTAGAATCAAACTTCTTGATGAAATGCTTTTGGATGTTGATGTATATCGATCTTCGAAGAAGTCTTCGCGGAAACCAAGAGTTAAGAAACAGAAGAGTGCCGATAAACTAGTAAAGAGTTTGAAGTATCTCAAATCTTCTTCGGAGTATGGTATCGTATCCACCAATCCCATGAAACTTATTGGTTCGGAGAAGGCATATATCTTTAATGAAAAATACCGGCGCCTCACTGTTCTGGTTCAATCCGATAAAAACGGTCTTATGGTTAAAGGAACCACGATCCTCGATTTTCATGATGATGAGTCTTACTCCACAACTCTAAGAAAACCAAAAGAAATTCTTTCGGCAATATCTACCAAAACCGAAAGACAAATAACCAATATTATGAATAAATTGACCACAAAGAAAAACAAGGCTAATGGCCGCGTTAGTAGTAACACCCTTATCGTAAAAGCATGACAACAGAAGTACCATTTACACCCGTAATCACATTCGAAGAGTTGCGCCAGATAGTTGACAAATATGTCGAGTTAGATAACATGTCATATAGTGAATCTATAGTCGAATTATGCACTGAAAGGGGAATTAATGTAGAAGACATTGCAAAGATTATCCGAGGTCCATTAAAAGCAAAACTGGAGGCCGAAGCGATGGATCGCAATGTCATCAAAAGGACAACGGCATACTTAATGTGAATGGGTATCAGACATATTTATTATACCAATCTCTAAAACTACATTTCACCAACGAGTCATATGATGCTACTCGGTATAATTTTAAAACATCGACAAAGGAATCTACTTTCAGACACCGAAAAGATCGATTCTTTTTCCAGAGAATCGGGACAAAATATAAGACTGGGGATCGAATTATAGATTACTTCACATCTAATTTTACTCAAGGTGTAAAATGGGTCGGGGATATGAGAGAAGAAAATTTAAATCAATTTGACAAAAAAATGGATTCTCTTACATATGAATTCGGAAAGAATATTAATATACTTCATGGGGAATGTGACTCATTTGACAAAATTTGCAATTCGTCCATCACCCTTGATTTGTTGATGGCCAATACAATCGATATTGAAACTGTAACTATTATTGACTTGTTGGTTAATTTCTGTGATACTCTCAAAAAGAATTTACACGATCCTCTTACAATGTATGATTCTCAGTTCCAGAAAATTTATAAGTATAAGTTACTGCTACGAAGACGAAACTTGCCGTACAATAAACTTAAAAATACTATTAGAAAAGTCTTTACAAATTAATTTTATTGTGGTAATATAGTCTCATCTTACACATACAACATACAACAACATACAAAAAATATACGAATAAAATATAAAATATAATGGGGGTGTTCTGGATTCGACTCTTGGTTGGATTGTCTCGCTGCCGGTCGAGTATGAAGGTTGCTCGTTAAAACTCCTTCAAAAAAACATAAATGGCACCTACGAAGAAATGCCCCTCGCTGCTTAATTAACGCAGTGACGATCGCCCAGTGACACCTGATAGCTGACGTGATCGCCGACTTCAGGCATAACGCATTCTGCGACCCGCGGAGTTTGCGTCGTATCTTCGACCCGTGGGTTAGGAGTCGTGAATGGCCTGGTTCATCGCCCGCCGACTCCGAGATTAAATTGAACCTATACCGGTAGATGCGTTGCAAGAATGCTGAGAGGATGCGGGTTCGATTCCCGCCACCTCCACCATCTTTAAATTGCTTATATCAAGTGATCAGAAACCCATCAAACTCTATATTATAATACCCGCCTATGAGCTCACTATTACCATCCGATCCTAAATCCCGTAAAGACATCCCGCTCTTTTCGGGTTGTCTTAATTATTTTCCCGATGCTCTGTGTGAAGTTGCCAAACTTTCCCAATCTGGGAGCGAACAACACAATCCGGGCAAACCCCTCCATTGGGATCGAAGCAAGTCGGGTGATGAGCTGGACGCGCTAATGCGCCACGCGCTGGATGCCGGCAAGCTTGATACAGACGGTAACCGGCACTCAGCTAAGGTTGCTTGGCGTGCTCTCGCAAATCTCCAGAAGGAGTTAGAGGAAACTGATCGATTAACCAAAATCTGGGTTAAGGATGATGAACTGGATATCCAGCTGGATTACAGATTAGATTAACCAAAATCTGGGTTAAGGATGATGAATCTGATTCAGAATTATAAAAAAAAGTCTTTACATAATGAATTAATTATGGTAATATAGTCTCTGTATAATACATACAACAATACAACAATACACTAATAATACAACAATACAAAATATATGTCATTCGAAAAACTAAAAGCAAATAGACTCGCTTCAATTGAAAAACTGGTAGGTGCCGTCGAACCTATGGGTGAGAAGAAGAGTTATATCGATGAACGTGAGTGGAAACCAACCGTAGATAAGGCTGGTAATGGTTATGCCGTTATTCGTTTTCTTCCAGCTACCGGATCAGAAGATCTTCCGTGGGTCCGTTATTGGGATCATGGATTTAAGGGACCGACCGGACGCTGGTATTTCGAGAAGTCTTTGACTTCTATCGGTAAAGATGATCCTCTCGGAGAAATGAATTCCCAGATGTGGAATACCGGACGAGAAGAAGACAAGGAAGTGGTTCGCGAACGTAAGCGTCGTTTACACTATGTTAGTAACATTCTTGTGATCTCCGATTCGGCAAATCCACAAAATGAAGGTAGAGTATTCCTCTACAATTATGGAAAGAAGATCTTCGATAAGATCATGGATGTTATGCAACCTCAATTTGAAGATGAAAAGCCAATCAACCCCTTTGACTTCTGGGGTGGCGCTAACTTCAAGATGAAGATCCGTAATGTTGAGGGTTACCGAAACTATGACAAGTCCGAATTCGATTCTGTGAGTGAGTTCTTCGATGGAGATGAGGAAAAGTTAAAGACTATTTACGATAATCTTCATGGACTTGAAGAGTTCACTGATCCTTCGAACTACAAGACTTACGGCGAATTGAAAAAGAAGCTGTATGAGGTTCTCGGAGAAGAGGAAATCGTCAATAACTTTTCGGTAGAACAGACTGCCGAACTCAACGAGACAAGAGATGTAGTCGTAGATGCGCCAACGCCGAGCACACCGACACGTAAGAGTGAAGATCAGACACCAACTCCAAGCGGGTCTGACCGTGATGGAAAAGAAGATGACACGTTGGCATATTTTGCCAAGTTAGCTCAAGAGTGATACTGATAAACAAAGTAGGGGGCGGTACCATTTCGGTGCCGCCCCCTTTTTTTGTGCTTAAAAATAAGTCTTATTTCACACCCCTACTATTGGTAACCATAAGACATTGTTAACATCCCCGAAGGTTCCGGATGATCACTTCCATTATAAGTGGTACTGTTATTGTTCACAGTCGTGTTTTGTGGACCGGAGGAACCACCCGAAACTATTACGGGCGCTGGTTGTGACTTTGCATCTGCT
>TARA_R110000772_G_scaffold33721_9_pt1 | contig 12684 bp, 22 predicted proteins | sample TARA_R110000772 | Tara Oceans TARA_R110000772 (sample SAMEA4397948) | marine metagenome | biome: Polar Biome; feature: [SRF] surface water layer (ENVO:00010504); material: water (ENVO:00002006), including particulate matter (ENVO:01000060) such as... | depth 5 m | reverse complement strand
GCATTTTGATCAAACATAATTACTGTTCCTAATTCATCTATTAGAATATCAGCAATTTGGTTATTCACCATATTGTATCCAACTTGATATGCTTTCATTAAATCAACTAATGATGTTGATCTAGTATTTCTATCAGAAAAAACTCTACCTTCAACAGGAAGTTTACATCCATAAAGTGTATTATTACCTTTAAATTGAAATGGTAATCTTCCAGGTTTTTTTCTGTTTATACCTACATAAATAGGGTTTATATTATCTCCCATTGTAGATTGCCACATAGCTGGTAAGTTTGGTCCAATCTTTACGCCACCCCATACTTCATTAATCCATATCCATTCTATATGTTCCCCTTGTAATAGATTTTCTTTAGTTCTATTTTTAAATATTGAGGTATCATATACTGCTTTCTCTGTAATCTTAAAAGTTTCATCAATAATTTCTTGAGTTACACTTCCATCTAATTCTATTTTAGTTAAATGTCCAACTCTTCTTTGTGTCTTCCAATAAATTGTTGACACTCTCATTAAATTACCTTCTTCAATATTACCTGTATCTTCAGAGTTTTCTAAGATTTCACTTAATATATCTCCTCCTACTCCAGGATTATTCCAGTAGTTACTTGTATATTGTCTATATGCTAAACCTGGCATATTAGTATTCCATTCATGTGATCTTGTAGCATCATAATATGATCCATCATTTTGATAGCCATTAACTTGATATTGTGCTGATCTAGCTGGATATATTTTTTGTAGTGACTTTAATTGTTTTTCATTCATCAAATATCCATACTTATCAATAACATCTGATACAGTCATTAAATCCATTTTACCTACGTAATTTGAATCTGATATATATCTTTGATCTGGAGATTTTTGATAAAAGGTTAGAACTGGATTCCATAACTCAACGTCATAATCATCTTCCATCATTCTAAAATGCCAAAACTCTCTATCACAAATAAGCATATCTCTAAAGCCTCTCTCTTCCAATTCTTGCATATGAAATCTTTCTTCATCTACCGCAAGTTGATGAGATGCCCATTCTTCAACCATACTTCTATAGTCTTTAGAAAAGAAGTCTTCAATTTCTGGTAATGTTTTTAATCCTTCAGGAGAAAGTTTTTGTTGTGCTTCTTCAGATGCAGGATCCATACCCATCTCAATCATCTTCATTACTAAATTTGCTTCTGCATCAGCAAGTAATGATTCTTCTATCTGCAATCTCTTTTGCTCAAGCATCTCATTATATGATGTGTCATCAACTGCCCTAAATTGTACTTTAGAATATCTCTTTGCAAACTCACCAGTTAATACATTAATTACATTTGGTACAATTGGATAAAATTTTAATTCTAATGCTGAATCATTTTCAGCAGTCAGAACATCCATCATATCTTTGTAATCATTATCTGGTTCAACTATATAATCAGATTTATCAATAACTCCTTTTGCTAACTTATAATTTTTAAGTAACCTTCTGGCATTAACACGTAAAAATTCAACTCCTTGCGTTTCTAACCAATCAAGATTCCAAGCAGCCCAATCATCAGTTTTTTTTACATAAGGTAAAAATTGTGTTGGCTGTGTTAAGCTAGAAAATGTAGGCCCGCTTTCTGCTTTGGCCCCATTTTTCATTTGCATTGCATTTAATACTCTCATCTAGATTTTTTTTGGCTATTTAATATTTTTAAAACCAGACTTTCTAATTTTTGGACTTCCCATACTTCTACTACGGCCAATATTTTTAAAGGCACTGGTATACTTTAATTTACTTATTTTTTCTGGATTTACCAAAGAATCACCGTCTGATTCACGTCTTTTAGCATAACCTCTGTTAGATTGTTGTATTTTAACAAAAGCAACTAAGGCTCCAAATGTAACTAACCTATCCACGTTAAGTCCAGGATAGTAAGCTAACATTTCTTTTATTAACATTGGGTCAGGTATTCTTTCTACCCCTAGTGTTTGTGTCATTACATTTCCTTCATCATCTAATTGCTCATCAATTGACTCTCTTATAAATTCAATAGCATAAGAAATTAAATGACTTTTAAATAAGGTTCCTGTATTTTTCCATCCATATTCTTGATAAACTGTTCTGTTAGAACCTAAGTCTTTTAAGAATAAAATTTGTTGTTTAGGTACTAGATACCTTTGTTTTTTTCTTGCAATCATATGTTGGATAAATAATGATATATTGTTTTCAACAATAGTCCATGCATTATACCATTCTATAATTAATTCTAATCTACCATGTGTTTTATTGATATCATCAAATCTACCACACCAAGCAGCTACAATCTTATCTCCTTCAATAAATATTTCTGTATCACCTGCTTGAGTAGTCCTAGTTACTTCAACAGCATTCTTATATATAAATATACTACATAATGAATCTGATGTAGTTGTTTTACCTTCTGACACAGGATCAATAGAACCATAGTATTGACCAAATTCAGGACGTTTACTAGATGGTCTTTCCCATACTACAATTGATCCAGTTTTATCAGTCAACTTTTTGTTTACTGGGAAATCAGATATAGGAAGTTTAGTAGTTCTTTTAGCTACAATACCTTCTTGTTCTCTATCTAATTCAATTAATTCATAAGAATAATCTTTCTCTTCTATCTTTTTCATTTGCTTAGATAAAATACCTTGAGGAAAAACAGAGGCTTTTCTGTATGCAAATGCTTCAGCAATATTTAAAGGCTTTTGAGATATTCTTAATTGATATTGTTCAGGACCTAGTTCTGCCTTCCATCTTTCTCTTTCTCTTTCAATTGCTACTATAGCTTCTTCAATTTGTGAGTTACCCCAACTATCTATGTAAGGAGGCATAGACCATTGTTCTGGAATAAATAATCCTGCCATAGCAGTAGTACCATCTGCGTCTATAAGGTCAGTCTGTACTGCATATATATCATTAGCTACAGGATTCATAATCATTTCTTTCAAAGGATTACATTGTTCTAAATCACCCACTGATCCTGCTGCAATAAACATACCTGTTGTCATCATACCGGAAGACATTGCTGGACGTAAGTATTCATATGTCTGCATCATCTTAGGTGCAATACCAGCCTCTTCATGAAAGAAGTATGTTGTTGGTCCCCCTACTCCTGAAGTAGCATTCTTTTCAAATGAAGCACCTTGTATTTTAGATTTAAGTCCTCTTGAAGTTTTTCTATTACCTACTTTTACTTCTATTTGTTGTTGCCATAAAAGAACCTTTTCTGGGTTACTAGGTCTGTACCAAGCAGTATGTTCATTAAGAAAAGTTTTGTATTCATCTAAGAACTTCCAAGATCCTTTATCATTAATGTAATCTTTTAAAGATGCACCAATTTTACAGGTGCTACCTTCTTCAAACCAATACGTATTAATTATCTTACCCATATGAAAATATGAGGAAGCTATCTGACGTTTTTTAAGTATAGCAGAATGTTGATTATTTAATTCAGCAAGAATTTCATATAAAGCCATATGATATTGAGCATCACGTACTTTTGCAAATCCATACTTTTTTTCTTCTTTGTCAAAAATTGGTAAAAAGTTTAACCACATATAATAGTCTCTAGTAAGAAACCAGGTCTTGTTATTATTCTTGTATATTACCCCTTGTCTACATTTATCCTTTTGATCTTCCCAATACTGTGTAAAATCTTTTGACCTAAAAGGAGAACTACAGTATAGTCCATCCGTGTTAAATCTTCTGGCTTCAGCATTAAATACTAAGCTTGTTTCATCAAACTCATATTTACCTGGCTCTTTAAATATACTAAAAATAAACTCATGGAAATCTGCTTCTGTAAGAAAGTCAGTAGTTGTCCACTCATTATTTACAAACGTTTGTATAGTTCTATTCATATCTAATGATGGCATATACATCACCTACTTGCAATAATAAGTGTTCTTCTCCATCATGTGTCATAGGTGTAGGCATAGCATGATCAGCATATCTTACTATATCACCAATTTGAATTTCATTTACATCATCTCCTCTTCCCACTACCTTACCTTCATAAGTTATTTTTTGTGCTATTGAAGGGATAATAAGTCCTGAAGCAGTTTTAGTTGCCGCTTTAATTTCTTTAATTAATAGCTTTTGTCCTACTGGAATAATTTTTTGTACCATGTTTTTTGTTTTATAGTTGGTCATAAGCTAAACCTGCACCACCACGTACAGAGCTTTCTTGTTCTTGTTGCATATCGGTATAAGCACCTTTATATGATTGTCTTATCTGTTCAAACTTAGCTGCTGCATTAATCATAGAGTTCATATTACCATCTCTACCATGTTCAATAGGTGTGACCTCCATATACTGTGCTAATCTATCTAACATAGCTTTAATCCCCACGTAAGCCCTAAAGGTAGGTGTCTCATACATTTTTTTACACATATCTAATGCATATCTAATTTTTCCATCTTCTGGAGATTCTTCTAATCCTATTTCTTCTATAATAATATCTTCTTTCTCATGTTCAGGTAAATTAAAAAAAGGATTTAAGTCTGGATTAGGGCATGACATATAAAAGATATATTGATATACTTGCATATTAGTATCAGGATACTCTGACATTAATTTTTTAAGAAATGGGATAGAATAACAATGCTCTGTTAATACTAATTTACTGTTTTGTATATCAAATAATTTTACTATCATATCTTGTTATCTTTTAACCACATTATTAAAGATCTTACTTCATCTTTTAAATATGGAAGTTCATACATTTTTATTCCTTCTAAAACTGGTTCACCATTTATATGTTCATTAATTGGATAACCATTCTTGTCTTCTCCTACTTGTTTAAACTTTACATGCTGTACAATTAACTTACCTATCTTTAATTTAGGGTTATGCTTCTTAATAATATATGCATAAATACTTAACTGCAAGTTATAATGATTAAGATTACAATCATCTAAATGATTTAATGGTCTGAACATTTTATTAGTTATTCCTTCCCAGTTTGTAAATCCTTTGTTCTTTATCTCTTTGTTAGTTTTGTAATCAGTAATATTTATATAACCATTTACTACTTCAACTAAGTCAGCTTGTCCACATATACCTGCAGATTTAAGATATACTAAATGTTCTGGATATACACCTTCTTCTAATTTTTGTTCAGGAGCAATCTTTACCCCTAACACTTCATCCATTAAAGGTTTTATAATAGGAACCTCTTTACCAAATTTTTGAATTGTTTCAAATTCTAATATATCTGCTTCTCTTTGATTATGATAAAAATTACCTAATGTTATTGCTCTATTTGTTTCTCCATCCCATGCCGCTATTATTTCTTTAGGTGTCATACCATACCACTTTGACCTTTTATTTTTTGATGATTTTATTGCTTGACCATCTCTGTCAAATTTTGGTTTAAATTTACCTACTAAAGAAGTTACACTTAACCATTCTATTTTGTCTTGATCAGAACTTTCATATACATGACCTTCTTCTTTAAATATAATTGCCATAGTTATAGAGTTATAGTTGTATACCAGTAAGTATTTTCTGTATTAGTTTCAACACTTACCTTTACGTTATTATTATAATAGTTAATTATCATTGTCTTCTATTTGTTTATTAATTATTTCTTCTTGTTCTTCAGATACTACAGCATCCCAATATTGTTTAGGACATTCAGATGCTAGTGATCTTACTTTTAGAGCTAAACTACATCCACAATCTGAACAACAAGGTTGTGTTCCAGGCACTAAACAATTATCACCAAAAGCATCAAATAATGAACAACCTATACAAACTTTAAATCTTTCAGCTGCAATAGCTTCAACATGTTCTTTTTTAAATACTTTGTTTGTAATACCTTCAAGTATTTTATCACCATTTTTAAATATATCTAAATACTTTCTCCAACTAACCATTCTGTTTAAATTTTTGTTTATCTAATAGATCATTGTGTATCTGTTCCATGGCAGCATCCATTTGTTTGATATTTATTTTAATATCCTCACTTTTTGCATAACCATTGTATGTCCTTTTAGCAATATTACCTAACAAGCTTTTATTTTTTTTTATTGCTTTATCTAATTTTGCTTTTCTCAATTCAAATGTACCTAGACCTTCTACATAGACTCTTGGATAACTTAAATCAGAAAGCTTTCTTCTAAGCTTTGCATAATAAAAAGTAATAAAATCTTCTACAACTTGTGGATGCACTTCTACATCTTCTGCTATATTTTCTCTAAACTCCTTATGTGACTTGGGACGCATTGCCTAAAATTTTATAGTCCAATAATACCAACCCACTTGTCTGAATATTTATATTTGAATTTATAGTAATAGTTTTTTTATTATTACCACTTTTACTCAACAATCCTTTTTTCTCTGCTTTTGTTATTGCATTCCTTGCAGACTGTGGACTTTTAAATATATTCATACTTACTAATTGCACACAAAACTTAGTTAATTCAATATTAGGTGTTTTAGATAATTCACATAAAAATTTTAAATCAGAATTAGTAACTAATATATCATTAAAAAAACAATACGTTAGTGTCTGATACTTTATTGACTCATCAATGTTAACCTTTAACTTTAAATCTACTTTTTTAACTATTGCCATATTATAAACTCATTATCATATCAACCATGTCTGGATGAGGATAAATATCAGACTTACCTGTTCTTACATTTCCATGTGTAAGTAAACCCCTCATCTTCCCATAGTATGCATCCTCTTGAAAATCAAAACCTTTTGTTGGACCATACTTTTTGATATATTGTTTTAAACCTAATCTTATATCTACACTATCTCTTTCACCTACCCATCTAATCCACTTTTCAGTAGCTTTGATTTGTTCTTCAGTGTAATTGTGCCAGTGTAATTTGTTTTTAAAGTGTTCAGGTAGTTCACATATTTGATCTTTATGACATACTGATCCAACATATGTTTTCATAGTTTTACTATCTAAATACCCCATGTTGCATATCTCAATTCCTACTGAATGTCTATTCATTCTTCCTGATCCAGTCTTACCTAAATGATATGCTTGTGAGCCTGTTGGAAATGCTTGTACCATTACCCCATCATAGTCATTATTATTATTTCTATGATTTTGTCCACCTAATACAAACTCTGTTGCAATACGCCCTCTAGTATCTCTTCCCCAATGATCAATGCATCTATATGGATTAGCATTACCTGCTGTGTGATGTAAAAATATATAGTGATTTTTTACTGGTCCTTCCACATATTCCCCTTTAGGTAAATAATGCTTATGTATAATTTGATCATAGTTTGTTTTAAACATCTGACCATTCGTGTCTGTATCTTCATCTATAGCTTCTGTTAATGCACTAGGTAATTGTAATAATAGTGCCCATGTATCAGCACCAACTATTCCGTCAGCAGACAAATTATGCATAAGTTGAAATCTTATTACATGCTTTTCTGTTTGTTTTCCAAATACTCCATCAGGAGTAATTAAAAGATTTTGTTGAAGAGACCTTACTTCTGGTCCACTATCACCCTTTTTTAACATCCTCATATTATTCTACAATAGCTGCCGCTTTTTCCATAGCTTTTTTAAAAGCTTTATCTTCTTCACTTGCCTCTCCTGCGTTATCTTTTTGTGCTGCTGCTGCTTGAGCAATAAACATTTGAGCTTGTAGTCTTTCTGCTCTTGCCTTATCTATTGTAGCTAATAAGTCCTCATATTCTGCTTGAACAGTTAAATGAGGAATGTTGTCTTTGTAGAATTGTGTGATTTCTTCTCTACGCTCTGCAAGTTGTTCTTTGCTTAGTTGAGGTTCTTTATCCTGTAAATTAGGATCTAAATTTTTAACATCTGCCATTTTATTTGGTTTTATAAATTAAACATATATGCAAACATACATAAATAGTTTAACTTAAAAAAGTTTAATGGCTTTTATTTCTTTCTTGATTTAGCGCCAGAACATTTCCAACGTTTACGAGATAAGTTATTTGGAGTGTTTGGATCATTTGCTTTTTTCTTAGATACTCTTTTCTTTATACCTAAACTTCTAGCACAGTAACTATCACCTTTAGAGGTGCCAGGTTTTACCCGTGGCCCTCCTCCTTTAGCTTTACCTGCTTGTCCGTAACTAACTTTTTTACCTGATTTAGTTACTTTAACTTTTGCTTTTCCTTTTCTTGGTGTTGCCATTAGCTAAATACTCTTATTTCTACAATTATGGATTTACTTCCAAGCGCTCCTAGATCTTGCGGGTCTAATGTATCTTCAGGGGTAATATGATATGACTCAATAATTAATCTTCCTTGAGTATCTGAATTAAAATATTGACTAAACAAAGCTAACACACCACTTGAACTATCACCTGCACCGCCAGGTAAAACCACCATTACCTTGCTACTAGCTGGTCCATCTGCAAATTTGAATCTGTATACTCCTTGTCCTAAACGCCAATCCTCTACAATAGTAAGTCCAGCATCATTAGATATAAATGAACTGCTTGGTTGAACCTGTCCAGACTGAGATATTTTCATAAATGATGAAGTATATGGTAATGCTGGTACTGTTGCATTTACAGTTACTGCCCCAGTTCCTCCTGCTGGACTAATTGTAACATTAGTACCTGCAACAATTGATGTTACTTCAGATCCTCCACCTGTATTAAAAAATGTTTTTAGTTGAGATAACGTAACTAATTCCGTTTGTAATTTTGGTGCAGGCTTTAATCTTTCTTGTGGGCTTGGATACCTTGCAACAGTAATATAATTATCTGCTTTAGGTGTAACTGTACCATTTCTTTTTAACATGCCCATCATGTCTTGTAATATTGTACTCATTTTTTTATTTTTAAATTATTTTTTTGCTACTAATTTTGCTTTTTTTGATAACTCTTTAAAATGAACTAATGGCTTGCTAGTTTTTGTATGTGTTTTTCCAGTGTGTAATTTACCATTACCCATTTTATGACTACCACCTTTCCATTCTTTTCCGTTTTTTAAATAGTGTTTTACGCCTTTCATTATCTTTTTTTATTTTTATGCAAGCCATGTGAAGCATGCTGTTTACCTTTTTTTGTAGCAGCACGTTTCTTTTTATTTGCTGCAGCTAATTTAGCTTTTCCTTTTTTAGTACTTTTTAATTTACTAATTGTTTTAGACGGAGCATATACTTCACCAGTCTCAGAACTTTTCTTTCCGCTTGGTGTCCTCCATTTTTGTTGAGTCCATCTTGATAAACTTTTTTGCTGTTTGGTTTTAGCCATTATCTTGTCTTTTTACGCACACAGTTATTTACCATTTTATTTCCTTTCTTCTTTACGCCTTTTTTAACGTAACCTTTCCAACAAGATGATTTCTTTTTAGTTTTTTTATTTGGTAAAGCCATTATTTTTTTGTTTTATATCCGCCTCCGTTTGCCTTATATTTTTTAGCAAGCATTTGAGCTTTACGAGCAGACCATTGTCCTGCGCCTCCACCTTTACTTCCAGCCTTAATTGAATTAAATAATTTTTTACGCATTCCCGGTTTAGTATAATTACCTGAACTATTTACCGTGCTTTTTTTCTTTGTTGCCATAATTAATCATTTACGCTTTGCGGATAAGAGTTGAGCATTATATCTCTAATCTTAGCACATCTTTCATATTCTTCAGTTTCAATATAGAATGCAATCATATTTTCAAATTCCGTTAACTCCGGCCCCTCATCAGGATCAAAAGCTAGTACAGCCTCATGACCATGCTTAAACTTCTTTACCAGTAAGTCTTCAAATGTTATTTGTTTAGTCAATACTAAAAAAGAATTCTCATAAGCTGTCTCAAGTAAAACTGCATCTAATTGCATTTGTTCTATTTCCGTTAGACCACTATCTTCTTTTTGATTATCATCCCACTGCCCCATGCTATATTATTTAAATTATACTGCGTCTATAAGAACAATATACTAAATTTCTCAGACCCATAAAAATTTTTAACTCATAACATACCCCCCACCTGATTAAAAAAGTTTAATGTACCCCTCCCGGTCCTGGCAAAATTATGTATATGGCATAAGTGAGAGGTTATAACAAATTGCTCCCCGCCTATGACTTGTGGTTGGGGTGACCCCCGTAATTATCCATGCTTTAATATAATTTAATACTTTTACAAATGGTTTACTTCAAAAAAATGAACATCAATGAGTCTACTGGCTCAGCAACAATCATCGTGACTAATGCTCCGATGACACAGAAAGCTACTGAACTGTGTGGTCTTGCAGTGGCTAGCAGAACACAAGGAGTGCTCTCCTTTGGTGTACTAAGTCTGTTAGACCCTGAGACTAACAAGACAATGGGGGCTTCTCACCCTACAATCGTGGCGTTGACTGCAAAGCTTAACGTTGGGGATGAGATGCCTAAGTTCAAGCTCTCTGATGTCAAGGTGGTTAACCTTGTCACTGGTGAGGAGAACGAGAACCTCTACTGGGTAGAACAGGTCTAACCTGTACAGAGGGGAGTGTAACAGCTCTCCTCTTTTTTTTTAACTTTAAAACTTAACACAATGGATTTAATAGAAGCAATGAACTTATGGACAACTGAGTGTGATGGAACACTATCAGGTTGGGATACTAAAGAGGGTTACTACACCTTGTTTATCAAGACAGGTATGGTACGTGGTCACGCTAAGGCAACAGCTGGAGGTATCCGCTGGGAATGGCCTGATTCACTCATGGAGGCTCACAAAGAGCAAGAAGAGTGGAAGAAATACAAGAAGACTAGAATTGAAGCTGTTGAAGAAGCAATGGCCAAGTCTAGCCTTTACCAACGTAATGTGGTAAAAGAGAAGCTGGAGAAACAGCTATGTGAGGATGAGGAACTAGACAACCTGCGGATTGACGTTAGGTTAGATGATCTTAGAGAAGACAGAATAGAAGCTGGTCTTGAAAAAGTAGGTCTAGGAGAGATAGGACCTGATGGAAGAGAAATGGGTAACTAACTTTAATGGGAGCGTAACTGCTCCCTTCCTTTAATTTGTCTATAGGCCTCTCTGCAGAGAGCAAGACACCCTTTTACAAAATCCCTGTAAACTATCTGTGCATAGATAGAATGGTACACGTATGTACAGTCAATTTAACTGCTTAGACAGAGATTGGGAAATCAGTACGTGTTACAAAAATGTCAGCGTTGCTTGGTCACAAATCCAAGATGAGAAAGACAGAGTGTTGTAGCAGAAAGGAGTTTGTGGGTTGGAGGACATATGAACTGGTCATACATTTATTTGTTTTATTATTGACTGGTCATACATATGTATATAACTTTAACTGCTCCCTTCCTTTCAATGGAGTATATTTATTAATCATTAACATATAATTAAATTATGGAAACAAACAAAGTTTATTTCAGAAAGTTAAACATCAATGACAACACAGGTAGTGCAACAATTATTGCATCTGATATACCATTGGTACAGAAAGCAACTACATTAGCCGGCTTAAAGGTGGCAAGTAGAACACAGAACAACATCACATTTGGGGTGTTAAGCCTCATTGACCCAGAAACGGGTAAGACAATGAGATCTGATCACCCAACCATTGCCCAATTAGGTGCCAAACTTAATAAGGGAGATGCAATGGAGGGCTTTAAGCTATCTGACAATCCGGTCATGAACATGACAACAGGGGAAGAAACAGGTATGTTTTGGATAGAAGCTGTGTAAACCAGCTTGTAGAAGGGGAAACACTACTGGTCTAACAGAAATGTTAGATTGGTAGATGTTTTTTTTATTTAAATGGGTGTATCATTATATACATGACACCTCATACATACAATATACCACCTTTTATGACTATCATAACTTCCATAGCACATTAATATATTAATATAGCTAACAAGAGGGATAGGTGTGATACTTCAACTACTCCCTTCCTACTCTATGTAGTATGTCTCTCCATCTATAGGATAATAGACATAGTACCCGTAATTTCAATAATCATTTAATACTAAACTATTATGCAATATCTATCTCAGACATCGTCAGATGATAAAGGAAACTATACCATGACTTGGAAAGACAAGAATGGTAATACAGTAATAACAGAACACAATCTATTTAATTGGTAGTATGTTCTTTGAAGATGCACAATTTGCTTGGGAGCTCTATAAGATATCTCCTGAGCTAACATGCACTTGTGATGAGGTTCATACTTGTCAGCAGTGTTATGAAGAAGATAAAAATAACTAGTCAATAAAAGCAGTAGTGGCTACCTGCAGATAAATAATGGTAAGTTGAAGGTAGAATGGTTAGACTATTCATAAGCCCAAGTGTATGTAAATGCATACAATAGACTCACAATCGTAGCCTTGACTGGATTTATAAATTATGCTTGCATGGAATGGACTAGACGTAGTTCAAACTTGGTGTTTAGTTAACAAGCCACAAAACACGCATAATCCTACAAGGTAGGATGTGCAGACCTATGAGTCGGTGCAAGCATATATTATTCAATAATCAACAGCTTATACAAAATTATGCAAATCAAATCAGAAACCAAGTTACCAGACACTGTAATAACTGTAAGGTTAACTACAGCAAAAGAAATGTATAACTTCAGTGAAGTTACACATAGCCATACAGAGTATGATACTGATTGGGATGAATTACTCTATTCATTGAGTGAGTACCAAGGTATTGATTCACATATATACCTTCAATATCCATCAGAAAAACAACCTAAGGATGGGGATGTAG
>TARA_R110000772_G_scaffold174202_1_pt1 | contig 12700 bp, 24 predicted proteins | sample TARA_R110000772 | Tara Oceans TARA_R110000772 (sample SAMEA4397948) | marine metagenome | biome: Polar Biome; feature: [SRF] surface water layer (ENVO:00010504); material: water (ENVO:00002006), including particulate matter (ENVO:01000060) such as... | depth 5 m | reverse complement strand
TCTTGGGTGAAATATCAAGCGAGCTTCGAGGACGGGTCGAAGAAGATCAAGATTCAAGAACAGAGTGGCAAGAAGCCTATACGAACGGTCTCGATCTCCTCGGAATCAGAACCGAAGAGCGAAGCCAGCCCTTTGCCGGAGCCTCCGGAGTAACTCACCCGATAATTGCTGAGTCCATTACTCAGTTTCAAGCTCAAGCATACAAAGAGCTGTTACCTGCGGGCGGGCCTATTCGTTGTGGGATTATTGGAGAGAAGACCCCCGAAGTTGAAGCTCAAGCAAATCGTGTAAAAGATTTCTTGAATTATATGGTTACTGAGGTCATGGAAGAGTACGACCCTGACACGGACCAGATGTTGTTTTATTTGCCAATTAGCGGCTCTACATTTAAAAAGGTTTACTACGATGAGACTAAACAAAGGCCTGTTTCAAGATTTGTTCCGCCCGAAGACTTGGTTGTACCATACTCAGCAACTGATCTTGCGACTTCACCTAGAGTTACTCACGTTATCCGAATGGATGAAAATCAAGTACGCAAGCTACAAGTTGCTGGTGTCTACAGAGATGTTGATCTGGAAAGTGGTTATGACGAAGAAGATAACTCGGTTAAGCAAAAAGTTCGGTCGTTAGATGGTGTAGAAAAAACGTTTGATGACGGCATGTTGAATCTTTATGAGGTTCACACAGAATTAGATATTGAAGGTTTTGAAGACATTGATCAGAATGGCGAGCCAACAGGTATTAAGCTCCCGTACATTGTCACATTAGAGACAGGTTCTGGGGAGGTTCTTTCTATACGAAGGAACTTTGCAGAAGACGACTTTTTAAAGCGCAAGATCCAGTATTTTGTTCATTATAAGTTTTTGCCGGGGCTAGGGTTTTACGGGTTTGGCCTGATCCATATGATTGGAGGGCTGGGCAAAGCAGCAACTTCAATTTTAAGGCAGTTAATCGATGCGGGGACGCTTGCAAACTTACCGTCAGGATTTAAAGCCAGGGGTATACGAGTTCGTAACGCTGACGAGCCGATTGCCCCAGGCGAGTTCAGGGATATTGATGCTCCTGGGGGAGACATACGGAATTCCATCATCCCACTTCCGTACAAAGAGCCCTCCGCAACGTTGGGGCAGTTACTTGGAGTCCTTATTGATTCAGGTCGGCGCTTTGTTTCTATCGCGGACCAACAGCAAGCAACGCCCGGATCTCAGCAACAGCCGGTAGGAACTACGGTTGCTCTATTAGAGCGTGGCATGAAAGTAATGTCTGCTATTCACAAGCGTTTACATTACGCACAGAAAGCCGAGTTTAGAATTCTTGCTAATGTTATCCGAGACTACATGCCTCCCCAGTACCCTTATGCGGTAGCAGGCGGTAATGTTTCGGTGATGCAGTCAGACTTTGATGACCGTGTTGATGTGTTACCTGTTTCTGACCCGAACATTTTTTCGATGTCACAACGCATAGCTTTAGCACAGAACCAGTTACAATTAGCTCAGTCAAACCCTGAAATGCATAATCTGCATGAAGCTTACAAGCGGATGTATCAAGCACTTGAGATACAAGGTATTGATCAAATTTTACCGCCACCTCCGCAACCACAGCCTACAGATCCGGGGATCGAGAACGCTCGTGCTTTATCCGGGGAAATAATCTCAGGGTTTCAAGAACAAGATCATGACGCGCACATTAAGGTTCATATGCAATTCATGCAGTTGCCTATTGTTCAAGGTTCCCCGCAAGCCTATGGAATGTTCTTATCACACATCCAAGAGCATATTGCCTTTAAGGCTAGAGGTTTGGTGGAGCAAGAAATTCAACAGTTGCTTCAACAGAACCCAATGGCCCAGCAACAACTTACACCAGAATTAGTTGAGTCTAGGGTAGCAATGATGGAAGCAGAGCTTAATGCCACTGTTCTTCAATCATTAATGCCTAATCAGGAACAGCAACAAGATCCGCTGGTTATGATCCGTCAACAAGAGCTGGCGATTAAAGCCGCAGAGGTTGAGCGCAAAGCTAAAATGGACCAACAAGAGTTGGCTCTAGAAAAACAGAGAATGATGCAGCGAGCAACTACAGATGCCGCTCGTATTGAATCAACAGAAGAAATCGCTGAAAACAGAAATGACGTTAACATGGAACGTATTGCCGTGCAGAGAGAAAACATGATGAGGCGAAACTGACCATAGGAGTACACGTCAATGATAGCGGATGCTGTCTTACTTATTCAAGCGGCTAATTCAGCGATTGGCGCGGTTAAAGAACTAATAGGGAATGGCAAAGATCTCGCTGATTGCGGCAAACAACTAGGAAAATACTTCGACTCAAAAGCAGAACTGCAAAAGAAGGCTAACCCAAGTGGCCGGGGTAGTGGCTTAGAAGCGTTTATGGCTTTGGAGAAGTTGAAAGCTCAAGAATATGAGCTGAAACAGTTAATGATTTACTCAGGTCGCGCAAACATGTGGCAGGATTGGCTTAAGTTTCAGGCAGAGCAAAAGCGTTTAAGAGAAGATGCGAAGGCTGAGAAACAGCGTAATAAGATGGCTCGCGCAAAAGCCTTCAAGAATGGACTGGTTATTGTTGGTATTGTATTGTCTGTGTTCACGGGAGTGGGCCTGGTCTGTTTTATGCTTTATTGGCTCGTGGTGAACAAAGGCCGAGGAAGTTTATAATGACTTGGATTCTTTTCTCACTTCTTTTGCAGTCAGAAGAGTTTCATGTACATACTCAAGGCCCTTTCATTACTCAAGCTGAGTGCCTTTTTGCACTTGAGATTTTTTTAGAAACAGCGCCTAAACCAGAGATTAATTATGGAGCTATATGTATCCAGACAAGTTTTTTTGGAACTGACACATGACCGAACTAGATAAATACGACACCAACGGAAATGGTAAGATTGATGCAGATGAAATGCAATTAATCGAGCTAGAAGACCGTAGACGGAAAATGTTAGATGATGACGCGCAAAGAGACAGCATTAGGAAAATGGCATGGTTTGCTCTTCTCGGAATGCTACTCTATCCGAGCGGTATTTTTTTGTGTGATCTGCTTGGGCTTAGTAATGCCGCTAACATTCTTGGTGATATCAGCCCTACTTACTTCGTAGCTGTATCGGCCCTTGTCGCCTCATTTTTTGGTGCCCAGGCTTATCAAGCAAAAAAGGGAGATAAATAATGTTTCAAGCATTAATTGGTCCAGTTACTGGGCTATTAGACAAAGTAATACCAGACGCGGACTTAAAGGAGAAATTAGCGCATGAAATCGCCACGATGGCCGAAAGGTCGGCGCACGAATCTGCAATGGCCCAAATGGAAATCAACAAAGCCGAAGCAAACCACAAATCACTCTTTGTCGCAGGATGGAGACCCGCCTGTGGATGGGTCACAGTCATCGCGCTGGCTTACCACTTCATTGTTGCTCCACTCATATTATTTGGAGTGGCTGTTGCTGGGGTCGAAATACCTGAGCTACCTACGTTCGACATGGACTCGCTAATGACTATTTTATTGGGTATGCTTGGTTTAGGTGGTCTCAGGACCGTAGAAAAAACACGAGGACTAACAAAATGAAAAAGAAAACTAAAGCTCAGTTAAAAGATATCGGCGCAGAGCAAGTTAACAGGGCAAAAGAAACAAAACGCCGTGGTAAAGAAGCTGTTAAAAACACCGCCGCTTCTGAAGATGCTTATAGCTACATGATGGGTGGCCCAGTCGAAGTTGGCTACAAGATGGGTGGCTCAGTTAGAGGCTGTAGTTCTTCTCAAGTTAAAGGAAGAGGCTTTAAAGGAACGTATTAATGATCACTTTAACCATTTCTATGGGTGATATGGAAGTAGACAAGATGGACCAAGAGTCCTCTTGTCCTATGCCAACACAAGACCCGGAGCTTAACCAGGAAAATAGACAGGATGCCGTGGAGGAGAACGGATACAGATCTCCGAAAGACAGCCCCGTGTTTAATGACGCTGAAGTCTGTGGAAACTGTGAGTACTACAACCAGACCACTGCGATCAAAAAATGTTTGGATAGCGAAAACGAAAGCATTGGCTACTGTCAACTTTTAAAATTTGTGTGTAGTGCAGAAAATACTTGTAACGCTTGGGAGTCCGGTGGGCCTATCAAAGATGATGCAATAGAGTACAACAAACAAGATATTTTATAATGGATGTTGTTCAATTTGCTCAAGTGTTGTATAAAGTCTTGCGAGAGCGCGAAAATTCTTTGTGCGATCAATTAGCGCACGGTGCTGCTCAAAACTTTGAGCAGTATCGCAGTATGGTAGGGGAGCTTCAGGGTGTTGCCTTTGCCATAGATGAAATGAAAACCCTGCTGGAAAGAAGTGAAGACGATGTCGAAGACCTCCTTATTAATACCGGAACACGTAGCCGCTAGTTTGTCGGCAGAGTCGGCAGACCCTCCTAACCCGTCAGTTTCTTCTTTAGACTCCGCTTATGTTGAGCCTGAACAAAGAGTTCTTGACCCCTCCTTAGTTGACAAATCGTTAAAAGAAAGACTTCCACAGCCGACTGGCTGGAGAATTCTTGTTATGCCTTATCAGGGCAAGGCAAGAACTGACGGAGGTATTTACATACCCGATGAAATTGTAAAGAGAGAACAACTCTCTACAGTTGTTGCGTATGTATTAAAAATAGGTCCTTTAGCGTACAAAGACTCCGCGAAATTTGGTGAAGGCCAAGATCCGTGGTGCGCGGAAGGCGATTGGGTTTGTATTGGCCGCTATGCAGGCTCCAGGTTCCGCATAGATGGTGGTGAGATACGAATTATTAACGATGATGAGATTATAGCTAAAATCTTAGATCCAGAGGATGTGACAAATGTCTGAAGAAATTGAAAAAGAAGAAATTGATATTGAGCTTCCCGACCAAGAAACGGAAGTAGAGACCTCCCCGCCTGCAAGCGAGGATAAAGTAGAAGTTTCGTCACAGTCTTCATCAGACTCAGACTCGGCAGAAGAAGAAGTTGAAAACTACAGTAAGGGTGTCCAAAAAAGGATTAAAAAACTTACTGAAAAGTATCGGCGTGAAGAAAGAGATCGTGAAGAGGCTGTGCGTTTAGCACAGGTACTTCGAGATGAGAATGAACAACTTAAAACTCAAATGCAAAGTTCTCAGCAGGGCTATCTTAATGAGTATGGATCTAGGCTAGAGAATCAGTTAAAAAGTGCAAAGGCCGCTTTAAAAGAAGCTTTCGATGACGGAGATGCTGATAAGCTTGTAGAAGCACAGCAAGCTTTATCGAAAATATCCATTGATCAGGAACGGCATAGAGTCGCTACCGTAAGGCAAGAGAAAATTAAATCTCAAAAAGATTCGGAAGCGGAGGCACTTGTTAATTCGCCGCCTCAACAAGCTCAAGGGCAAGCTCCAAACAACGTTGTCCCTGACCAAAAAGCCGAAAAATGGGCATCAAGAAATGAGTGGTTTGGTGAAAACCAAGGAATGACATACACTGCTATGGCAATCCATAAATCACTTACGGAAGAAGAGGGATTTGATCCTACTTCGGATGAGTACTACAATGAATTGGACAGAAGAATTGTTACGGAATTTCCGCATCAATTTAATGGACAAAAAAATGGGAGAAGTGGACAGGTCGCATCTGCTGACACTTCAGCTTCCCGCAAGACAACATCAGGGCGCAGGAAAGTCAGGCTCAGTCATTCTCAAGTGGAGATAGCCCGAAAGCTTGGAGTCCCGCTTGAAGAATATGCAAAGTACGTTAAGGACTGAGGAAACTGACATGACAGATAATACACGCACACCACGCGCAGCTAAAGATCGCTCAACAGAAGAGCGCAGGAAACCGTGGGCACCACCTAGTAGGTTGGATGCACCACCGCCACCAGAAGGCTATGTACATCGTTGGGTACGGACTGCAATCCGCAACGAAGAGGATACGATGAACGTTCATACTCGCTTGCGAGAAGGATGGGAACCGGTTCGCTCCGATGAGTACCCAGGCTACGAGTACCCAGTTCTTCAGGAAGGCAAACATGCGGGCGTTATTGGACAAGGTGGTCTGATGTTATGCCGTATACCAATCGAAACAGCTCAAGAAAGAAACGAGTATTACGGGGGCCGAACCCGCGAACAAATGGTTGCTGTCGATCAAGACTTGATGAAGGAACAACATCCTTCCATGCCTATTTCTAATACTAGGCAAAGTCGAGTAAGTTTTGGTGGTCGTAAAAACGACACCAAGTAATGGAAACTTTTAGAGGTAATCTAAATGGCGAATGTAAATGGCGCTTTCGGCCTTAAGCCGATAAACCTTGCTGGGGCAGCCCCCAACAGCACAGGTACAACTGCGTACATCATTGCTTCAAATGCCAGTGCTATCTATCAAGGGTCCCCGGTCATTGCTACTAATGGTGGTACTATTGCTATCACTGGTTCGGCGTCCGGTGACACTTATCAGCACGTTGGTGTATTTGCAGGTTGTGAGTACGTTTCTTCTGTAACAGGTAAAAAGACTTGGTCAAACTATTGGCCTGGATCTGGAGCTAATACCAACTTTGATGTTGTAGGCTTTGTCTACGATAATCCAATGGCGCGTTTCATTATTGCTACGGATGCAAGCTTCACAAACGAAGCTACTGCAAAAGCCGCAGTTTTTGAAAACGCTAAAATGTCTTCTGGCACAGGAGGATCTACTACTACTGGTATTTCTAGTGCTGCGTTTGACATTGACGGTATTGACAACACAGACACTTCACTTCCGTTTAAAATCGTAGGTATCTACGATGATCCTGATAATCAGGATTTCGCGGCGGCAGGTGTTAGTATTGTTGTTATGTTTAATAACCATGCTCTGCTTTCTAATAATGCAGAAGGCACCGTATAAGAGGATATAGATAATGGCAATTTCTCGCGCCCAATTAGCGAAAGAACTTGAGCCGGGACTCAATGCCCTCTTTGGCATGGAGTACTCCAAGTACGAAAATCAACATTCCGAGATCTACACTACGGAATCTTCAGACCGAGCGTTTGAAGAAGAAGTAATGTTGTCTGGCTTCGGAGCAGCACCTACCAAATCGGAAGGTGGTGGTGTGTCATATGATGACGCAAACGAAGCATACACAGCTCGGTACAACCACGAGACTATTGCGCTTGCATTCTCGATCACTGAAGAAGCGGTAGAGGACAATCTTTATGATCGTCTTTCTTCTCGTTACACTCGTGCTCTTGCTCGTTCAATGGCTCATACCAAGCAGGTAAAAGCCGCATCTGTCCTGAACAATGCGTTCGCGGCTGGTGCTAATGCTGGCGGGGACGGAGTGGCGCTTTGCGCGACTGATCACCCGCTAACAAACGGTGGAACATTTGCGAATGAGCCTGCTGTTGCTTCAGACCTTAACGAAACTTCTCTCGAAGACGCACTCATCAATATTGCTGGGTTTGTAGACGAGCGTGGTTTGAAGGTTGCTTTACGCGGCACTAAGTTGATAATCCCTCGTCAACTTCAGTTTGTTGCAGAGCGCCTGATGGTCTCTAACCTTCGGGTTGGCACAGCAGACAACGATGTAAACGCTATGCGTTCTATGGGTATGTTGCCTGACGGTTATGCCGTCAACGACTTCCTAACAGATCCTGATGCGTTCTTCCTGTTGACTGATGCTCCTCGTGGATTTGTCCACTTTGAGAGAACTCCTCTTTCCACTAATATGGAATCGGACTTCGACACAGGTAACATGCGCTTCAAGGCGCGTGAGCGTTACAGCTTTGGATTTTCTGATCCTCGTGCTGTATTCGGGTCTCCCGGCGCGGCGTAAGTTTAGGCTTGTGCTAAAAAAGGGGCCTTGTGCCCCTTTTTTTTACATGTATACTAAAAAAATGGGAATTTACAGTAGCTTGTTAGACAGGATTTTCCCCCTGACGTTGCACAGACTAGCAGGCGAAACCTTGTGCAAGAGGTAATACACAATGGCTTCAACTACATTTTCAGGTCCGGTCACTTCAACTGCCGGTTTTGTTGGTGATATCACTGGTGGAATCACCGGAGATGTCCAGGCTCTTTCAGGAGCGGGCGCAGTTAACTTAACCTCATTAATAACTGAGGTTACAACAACTGGAACCGACGCATTAACTTTGGCTAATGGAACATCCGGTCAAGTTAAAATTGTAACAATGACCGTAGATGGCGGCGTTGGAACACTTACTCCAGCTACTTTTGCGAACGGAACCACGCTTGCTTTCCAAGATGTTGGGGACACGGTGACACTTGTTTACACTACCGCAGTTGGTTGGGTACTTGCGTCAAATGTCGGCGTTACCTTAGCGTAAGGAGTTTAATATGGCTGGCCCAATTAAAGCCTATACGTTAGCAGTAGGCGCTGGTGCTTCTGCAATTGGCCCTTCTCGTTCTCGCCTTCGTAGCCTTGGTATTTATGCCACGGCTGCTTCAACATTTACCCTTCAAAACGGTAATGGTGGCGCAACGATACTAACCGGGGCATTCCCTGCAGGGTATAACGAAGTGTATATCCCAGATGACGGCATTCTTGCTGAAAATGGCGTGTACGTTTCTGCGTTTGCAGGGACCGGAGGCATAATGACCATTATGCTTAATTAAGAATTAGTGATGGCCGCTAAAAAGAAAAAGGCAGTTAGCCTGTCCGTTAAACGTGGAGAAAAACTTCCTGCGTCTAAAGGGGCGGGCTTAACTGCCAAGGGTCGTGCTAAATATAATAAAGCAACTGGTTCTAAATTAAAAGCTCCTCAACCTGGTGGAGGTAGTCGCAAAAAATCATACTGCGCTCGATCAGAGGGTCAGAAAAAGATGCATAACATCGACTGTAGTAAGACTCCTAAGAAACGTATTTGCGCGGCTAGAAGACGCTGGAAATGTTAAAGGTGCCAAAAAAGTCTATGAAAACCCCATCAAGCCTAGAGGATTTAAGAGTGGAGTTTACTCATTACGCGACTCAACAGACTTACATTATTAAAGATATGGAAGAACTTAAAAAAGACGTTTCTGAAATTAAAAAAACAGTGTTTCAGGTTAAGTGGGCAGTACTTGGCGGTGTTGGTGTTTACGTTCTTCAGGCTATGGGATTCTTAGAGTTTTTAAAGAGTATAATGTAATGGCGATCTCTCGCTCAAACATGGCGAAACAGATCACAACGCCGGGAGGTAAATCGGTGTCTAAAGACGCTTGCTATACCAAAGTTAAATCGAGATATAAGGTTTGGCCTTCAGCGTATGCCTCTGGAGCTTTAGCTAAATGTCGAAAAGTTGGGGCAAAGAATTGGGGAACTGGCGGAAAGTCTAAGGCAAAGAAAAAGTCTTCTAGTAAAAAAACAAGGTCTTTTTAGTGCCGGTCAGTAAAACAAAAAAAGGTGCGTCCCTAAAAAAATGGTTTGGGCAAAACAAGGGTAAAGGCTGGGTCGATTGTAAAACCGGAAAATCTTGTGGTAGAAAGTCGGCTTCAGGGGAAAGCAAACGCCCTTATCCGGCCTGCCGACCTACAAAAGCGCAGTGTAAATCTGCCGGAGCAAAATCTGCCGCGAAGAAGAAAACATCTTCTAAACGTGTATCCTGGAAAAAGGGGAAATAAATGGCAACTTCAGGGTCTCGTGACTTTGACTTAGATGTCTCTGAGATTATCGAGGAAGCGTATGAAAGGTGCGGCGGAGAAGTTCGCACTGGATATGACGCAAGGACCGCTAGACGCTCGTTAAACATTATGTTTTCAGAGTGGGCAAATAGAGGACTTAATCTCTGGACAGTTAAGCAAGGTACGATTAATCTTGTATCAGGTACAGCGACCTATAACTCGGGAAATGGACTAGCGTCCGCTATCAATGATGTCCTTGAAGTTGCAGTCCGCCGTGCTGGTACTGACTACGAAATAGAGCGAATAAGTCGAGGGGAGTATTTAAATATACCGACTAAGACAACGCTTGGACGACCGTCACAGTATTTTTTAAATCGTCAACGAAGTCCTGAGCTGACTTTTTGGCCGACCCCTGAAAATAATTCGGATACTGTAGTTTATTATTACATAAGCCGGATTGAAGACGCGGATACTTTACAAAACAGTACCGATGTTCCTTACCGTTTTCTACCCTGCATGGTTGCGGGACTTTCTTATTACTTGGCGATGAAAAAAGCCCCAGACCGCGTCCAGCTTTTAAAGGCTGTATATGAGGAAGAGTTTCAACGTGCGTCAGATGAGGACGAAGACCGTGTCTCGTTAAAGCTTCAACCTGATATAAGTTACATTAGGTACTAACATGGCAAGATTTGCTTCTGGAAAACACGCTTGGGGCATCTCGGACAGGTCCGGGTTCCGGTATCGTTTGCGCGAGATGAAGAAAGAATGGAACGGGCTTTTGGTCGGACCAGATGAGTTTGAAACAAAACACCCACAGCTTACCCCTCCAAATGTCGGGGCTGATCCTCAAGCTCTCCGAGACCCAAGACCAGATGTGGCTGAAACTTTCAAAGTTTTCGTATACACTGACGAGATAGGGCTTCCAGTTTCAAGGCCTCAAGGAAGTGCTTTTGTAGGGTCTGTAACAGTGGTAATAACTTCATGAGTTATACTTTTTCTGAGTTAAAACAAACGATTCAAGACTATTGCGAGAATCAAGAGTCTTCTTTTGTATCGAATCTGCCCAATTTTATTAAGAATGCTGAAGATACGATATTACATTCAGTTGATTTAGAGCTGTTTAAAAAGAACGTTTCTGGAGAACTAACATCAGGCAATAAATATTTATCTTTGCCTACAGATTTTCTAGCATCATTTTCTTTAAGTTTTATTGATTCAAACTCAAGAACGTATTTGTTACAGAAAGATGCTAATTTCCTGGAAGAGTACTCACCGAACTCTACTGTAACCGGAAAGCCTATTTACTACGCCTACTTTGATGTAGACAATATTATTGTAGCACCCACTCCCGACAGTTCTTATGATGTAGAGCTTCACTACTACTATCGACCGGTCAGCCTTACAGCGGCAGGAGAGTCAGGAACTACTTGGTTAAGCACAAATGCTTCGATGGCTCTTCTCTACGGCTCCTTAATTGAAGCGAATATTTATATGAAGGGCGAGCAGGATGTGATGCAAGTTTACATGCAACAATATATGCAGGCCGTAAGCAGGTTAAAAGATTTTGCTGAAGGCATAGAAGAAACAGACAAATATCGATCTGGATCGGTCAGGAGGCAAAGAACATAATGTTGTCAGTAGGTTTAAATGTACCCCGGCACGAGCAGTTAATTAACGTACAGACCACTCAAAATAGAGGGTTTATCCCGGAAGAAATAGCTGAACGTTGTGCTGATAAAATTATTAGTGTTTCAGAGACCGCAGACCCTGTTCTTAAGGAGCAAGCCTATGCTTTTAGAAAGAACGTTGTTAAATTAGTGGAATACTATTTAAAAGAGGCAGTTCGTTCAGATCGGACAACTGTATATAATGCTTTAAAGGATGCGGGGCATCTTGAGCTGGCCGATGTGATAAGGAGGCTATAACATGGCTTTTTCTGGCAATTTTATGTGTACTTCTTTCAAGAAAGAACTTCTTGAGGGGGTCCACAATTTTACAACTGGCGGCAACGTTTTTAAACTTGCGCTTTACACCTCTTCTGCAACACTAAATGCGGCAACCACTGCGTACAGTGCGACAAATGAATCAGCCGCTTCTGCGGGAACTTACACCGCTGGAGGTAGTGCGCTTAGTAAAGTAAACCCAAGTTCTAGTGGTACAACAGCGTTCACTGATTTTGGGGATCTTACTTTTTCTTCGTTAACCATTACTGCTCGCGGAGCACTGATTTACAACGATACAAACAGCGATGCGGCTGTTGTTGTCCTGGATTTTGGTTCAGATAAAACTTCAACAAACGGCGACTTTGTAATTCAGTTCCCAACTGCAGATGCTACTAACGCAATTATTCGTATTGCGTAGGTAACTGAAATGGCTTTCGCTGTTGCAGACAGGGTAAAAGAGACTAGTACGACCACAGGTACAGGTACGATTAGTCTTGCTGGCGTAGTAGTTGGTTTTCAAACCTTTGTTTCGGCAATTGGTAATGGCAACACAACGTACTACGGTATCTTTGCGCCTGCGAGTGGAGAGTTTGAGGTAGGTGTTGGTACTGTTACTGACGCTAGTCCTGATACTTTATCTAGAGATACGGTCTTACAATCGTCAAACTCAGATAACCTTGTAAACTTTTCAGCGGGAAATAAAGTTGCATTTGTAACGCAACCAGCAGAGAAAGCAGTTTACCTAGCACCAGACGGATCGATTAGTGCAGATTTCTTAGCTACCTTAACGGGTACTCAGGCGCTGACAAACAAAACACTAGCCTCTCCTACAATTAACGGTGCAAGTATGACAGGCACAGTCACTGCACCAACGCAAGCAGCGGGCACCAGCAATACAACTGTTGCGACAACATCGTTTGCTTCTACCGCCGCTGATAATGCAGCGGTTGCTTTAGCAATTGCTCTGGGGTAATAAATGGCAAACTCGTTTAAGTTAAAAACAGATACCGCAATAGGTACAAGTGCGGCAACTATTTATACTTGCCCCTCTTCAACGCAAACAACTATCATTGGGTTAACAGTTGCAAATATTGCTGCCGCGCAAATTCTTGTAGATGTACAGCTTACTAATAACGATGGAGACAATGTGTATCTTGTTAAAGATGCACCTGTTCCTGTTGG
>TARA_R110000772_G_scaffold261636_2_pt1 | contig 12705 bp, 7 predicted proteins | sample TARA_R110000772 | Tara Oceans TARA_R110000772 (sample SAMEA4397948) | marine metagenome | biome: Polar Biome; feature: [SRF] surface water layer (ENVO:00010504); material: water (ENVO:00002006), including particulate matter (ENVO:01000060) such as... | depth 5 m | reverse complement strand
CTGCTACTTTATTTCTTTCACACAAATCCTCCCATTTTTTCGCCATATATTCTAATCGTTCTTGAGTAGCCATGATAAAATATTTATAGTTATATTATATTATACAAATATTTTATTTATCATTATAATTAACTTATATAAATAATGTTTAAATTAAAAAAATACTAAAAGAATTAAAATTAAAATTTAGGTTTTGATTGGTTACATTTTTTGCACAACACTTGAAGATTACAATTATTATTATGATATTCAGTCCATGCTTCTTCATATTCTTTATCTGCTTCTTTAAATATAGCAAAATATTGTGTTGGATGGTCGTCAAATTCATTTGGATATTCTCTACTTCTTAAAAATGTATTACTTAAAGTATGAAAACTTGGTTCGTGATGGTCTATATGTATTTCACTATTATCACCACAATACAAACACTTGAGTTCTTCTTGTGAATTTCTAAAATCTGTAATAAAAGGTCTTACACTATATCTCATACTACATAATATATTAGTCATTGGATTAACCTTCTTATAACAACAATATAACCAACTACAATCAGTTATACTGTCATCAACACGTTTTAAATGTAATCCATAACTATTTTTGTTTCTAATTATAATAAATTCTTTTATACCTTTACCAACTTTCACTTGAGATTCTGGATGATTTTTTATAAGGTCATTGAAAAACTGAAACTCATTATGTGTATCATCTATACAAGTTTCACCTAATTTATTCAATTTATCCCTTACTAAATTCTCACACTCTTTTTTTGTTTTAAAATTAATAGTTCCAATTTTATATATCATAGTTAATATTAACATAGATATTATTTTTTATTATTTTTACGGATTAATTTGATTTAAATCTTCTTTTGAATATTGTTTATTAATTTGAATATAGACACAACTATTTTCTCCTAATCCTTCTATTGGTTTCATTGTATCAGGGTCTAATATACCAATCTCAAAATTATTTAATTGAATTGGTTCTCCTACATGAGTATAGACTTGAGAATCTGGGAATGTAAGACTTACAAAACTATTTTCATTAACATAATAATTTGATATAATAGCTTTACTCAATATTTTCTGTTTTTCATTAATCAATCCATTTTTATCATTACCATAACCATTAATAGATACTAAATAATGCCCGTATTTATCCTCTACTAATAATGGTGGTGATATACTATTAATATATTTAGTTTCATCTAATGATTGATAATATATACTATTTAAACTTGATGTTGTTGGTAAGGAACCATTATTTGGTAATTGTAAAATTTTATATTTAGTTCCAAATTGTTTATAAAAATCATATAAATTTTCATCACCAGCCCACACATCTGTAATAGGATTATATGCTAATTGAACTGGACCAACAACATTATTAAAACCATTTGTGTTTGCTCTTAATCCTGGAACATAACTTTCTTGTGCATTAGGAAAATTATCTAATGTTGTAAAATTCATAGCACTTGTTAATAAAGCTGTTGTAGTAATATCATTAAATCTTTGTAATGTAAATCTATCTTTATTTGATGGTGTAATTGGTTTTAATGAACCATCATTAGTTAAACCTAATTCTTCATCTGTAACAATTAAATCTTTAGAAAATCCCAATATATCTTGCCAAAAATGTGCTGGTTCCATTTTCCTAAATAATATTCCAGATTGTGATGTTAATTTACAAGTGCTTGAATTATATGGTGGATTAGTAGGTTCATTTAATACATTCGTATTAGGGACAAAACTATTTATCATTCCAACTACTTCACTATATGTAGTAATACCTGTTGTTGTTACTGGAGTTGTCCCTGGAGCAGAACCTTGTTGAATAGGCGAATGTGTATAATTCCATTGAAATCTGTTAGTAGAATCATTAAATGCTAATTCTATTTCTGTTGAACCAACCAATGGAAATCCAAATGTAAATTGTGGTCCGCCAAAAAATTGAGAAATAACAGGATTACCTCCTGCTCGTTGTCCTGGTAAATAAGATACACTATTACATTTATTTTGTAGTGTCAATGGATATATATAAAAATTAGGAGTATCTGGGCTAAATATTTCAATACAAGTTCCTTGAGATACATTTTGTTCTACAATTGCTGTTGGTAATACATTAGCAGAAAATATTTTATTAATTACATTACTACTTAAAACTCCAGTTGATTTAAAAGGTTGAATTGGTAGAGTATAATTTAATTTAGTTTCACCAGTATCAACAGGATATAAAGAAGCAACCCACGTTGTATCTGTAAATGGAACAGAAGGTATTTTACTAACAATAAACTGAAATGGAACTGTAAAATTTATAGATTTAACTGTTCCTGATGGTAATACTGTAAATGTATCTGTCATTGGTGTATAACCTGCTCCACTACCTATAATTGTATCTTTACCTAATGGTAAATCAGTAATAGTAATTATTTCACCTGTTGTAATTGGTGTAGTTGGGTCATTTGTATATAAAGCCCAATTAATTTTATCAGCAAGTGTTACTTCTATTTTCATACCTTCTTGTAAAAGAGTATTTTTTAATATTTGAAATTTAGCATTTAATGAATTTAATACTCCAGATGTATTATTTATAATGAGAAATATAGAACCAACTTTAGCATTTAAATCACCATATTCTATCCATTGAACTGATGTAGATGTTCCCATATCAGTAATAATAACCCAATTATCAACAAAATCTGTATTAGCAAACTCACTTGTATTATGAATTGTAGCATTTGTATATGCTGTAGTTGTTGAATTTAATGATGTAATATCAATTGTATCTTCAATATTTGGTGATGTTGATACTCCACCAGTAATAAAACTCCAATCTGTATCAAATAAAGAATCACCAAGACCATAAGATATTCCAGGACTTGTAACTATATAACTACCAACAACAACATCAACATTATTTACATTTAAAATAGGATTAGAATTTATAGCACCTAATTTATCCCATCTTATTTTACCATTTGTAGTTACATTAATATTCATTTTATAATTAACATTATTTAAATCAGTTAATCCATTCAAAGCAACTGGATTATAGGTTGTCATATCTATAGTAGAAATATATTGTGTATTAATATTAGGAATAGTTGTTTGTAATGCTCCCATAAATTGTGTATAATCTATACCATTATCTACTCTACCAATAAAATTTGGACTTACACTTGTAATTGTAATCCAATCATTTTGTTTAGAATTATCATAAATATTTTTATTTATTATAGTATATGTAGGTAAAGTTGGTCCGCCTATTGTGCTTAAATCATAACCAATACATGATGTAAAAGTAAAAGTATTAGTTGTATCTATTTCTGCTTCTGTTGTTGCTATTTGTAATGCTATATTATTTTGACAAATAAAAACTTCACCAATTGTTGGATTAGTTAATGTATTTGATATAGCCAACCAATTTGTATCATATAAACCATTCCAATTATTACCTAATGATACTATTTTATATGTTCCACCATTTTTCATTTGAGAAACTGATATTTGACTTTCAGGAACAGTTCCAGTAAATACACATAAAAATTCATCTGATATAGCAGGAACAGGATTTGTATCACCACTTTTAATCCAATCTGTATCTTCAACACTAATAATTTTATAATATAACCCAGGAATCATATTATTAGCAGTTATAGTAGGATTTGTAATAGATGGTAAATTTATAGATGGGTTAGGTGTTGGACTATCTGATATAAAATTTTTAAAACATAGAGATTTATTTGCTGGTAATCCAGGTTTTTCAATTGGAAAAGTATCAGTTAAATTAGGGTAAGCATCATTATAATTACCAGGTTGTCCTAAATATCCAACACTACCCGTGCTTCCAATATACCAATCATTATTTAAAACACTACCTCTTGACTTATCAATTTGAATAAATGGATTACAATTAATTACACTTGAAAATGGACCATCACCATCAGGGTCTCTATAATCTATATTAGACATAGACCAAATAGGAGGATAGGAAGTAGTATTACAAACGAACGGTTGACCGCTATTAAACCAATCATTTGCTTTATTATCAGCCATTGATTCTTCAGTATCTTTTTTAACTGTTGCCATATTTAATGTTAATAAACTTGCTAAACTATCTGGACTATAACTACCTGCTTTCAACGTATAATTCCAAGTTTGAGTATATAAACTATTATCTGAATAACACATCAAATAAGGTCGTCCATCAGCAAATACTACATTTTGATTAGATGTGGGTTCAACTTGTGTTGCTGTTTCAGACCACCCACCAGGCAAACAAGTTTTTGTATTAAATTCTATATTTTTTGTATTTTGAGATGTTATTTGAACTGAATAATTAGGTGGTGTATAAGATTTGTTATTATTTAAAATTTCAAAACCATTTGATGCTAAAAATTTTATATCTCCACTTGGGTCATTTATATCACGAGGGTCTAAAGGCACAATCCAAGCTTCTTTAACACCATTACTTGAACCAAAACCACCAGAATTTGTCCCAGGATTTGAATCATTAATCCAATAGAAATGATATTCTAACTCTAATTCTAAATCTTTTTCTATTATAATATTAGCACTTGTTAAATCACGAGTATCTATAAATGCTTTTGATACTAAAATCTGGTCTCCATTATTAATAGTTATTGATTCACTTGTATTATTAGTCCAATTACTATTATTTGTTGTTGTGGAATCATTAAATTTGGCTAATTGAATTACTATTTCATTATCCATTATAAAAAGGTTTTAATTTATATACTATAATATGATATAATAAAAATAAAAACTAAAAATTATAAAGAAAAGGTTATATGATTAAAAAGAGGGGACATTAGGAGAACCAACGAAGCTTACTTTATCATTAACAATATCATAAGAGCGCATACATTCAGCAAGGATTAATAAAGTTTCACCTTTAGCAGATGATACTGCTTCACCTGTAGAATAATCAACAGTGAAATCGTTTCCAATGTAACGGTTAAGGAGAAAGCAACCATAACTGAATTTATTAGAATAATCTAAACCAGTATTGATATTATAAAATGGTTTGACTTTGGTATTAAGAAGTTGAAGAGCACTTGAATAACCTGGAAGATTAACAAAACCAGAGAAGTCATTTAACATACCTAATTTCTTCGCTGGCGAGTCTATTCCTTTCAATGGAATAATTTGTTTACCATCTATAGAGATTTGAAAGGCTTCATTTTTTTTAGAGACAGCATTGACAAGGCGATTGTCATCTTTATTAAGAATATTGAGGAAATAAACTGAACCTAACATTTGTTGATAAAAAGAATTGAGACGTTTATTGAAACCAGATTCACCTTGAGAAATATTGAGTTTATCTTGAATTATAGTGGTATAGGACACGTTTTTATTTTGTTCGACAGGTATTTGAGTTAAATATTCGTCAATAGCAAGGGCTGGTGGTTTATCAAAAGAATATTTGAAACCAACAACATCACTTGTAGCGAATTCAAGAAGAATTGTGAAACCTTCAGAAATAACAGTTCTACGTTGAAGATACGAAAGCATCATTGAAATATCCCACATAATAGACATTTTAGAACCATCTTCTTGACCGTATTGTTCGGTGAGAGATGCTTGACCTAAATTGTTAAGAAATACACTGTTACACATATTTTGAGATAATTGACGATTGACTGATGCTTGAGTTGCGTTTTCCATATGCATAAGTTTAATAGCCATCATTTCCATATTAGATAGACGGTCAATTTCAGTTCCATTAAGAGAAAGAATGCTGACTTTAGAAAGCAGACTATACACACCAGAGTGATTCATATAGATTTGGTCTCCATTTGAGTTGGATATGGAAAAATCGCACACACGAATTTTAGAAGCGACTACGTTCATACCCTTTGGGATAGTAAATACACATCTTTGTGCGTTGAAAGATTGAGGGTCATATAATATAGTGCGAAGTTCAGACATAATTAATATTTATAGTATTATATATATTACTAATATTTAATTTATTACAATTATATGATATTAAAATTTAAACAATTACTTGAAAATATAGAAAATATAAAAATAAACTTTTGTAATTAAAGAGAAATATATCCGTTAGTGTAAATAAAACAATCTATAGGATTAGCAGATGGATTGTATTGAGTATTGTCATCAATAGTTAAAGCGACTTGGAGTTTATCATTAATACTGTCAGAAAAGGCAGAACCAATACCGAAAGAACCATTTTCAGAATAAAATCTATTCATGATACTATTTTTTTCACCAGAAGGTAATCCCCAAATTGCGTTTCCACTTGAAGAAAGAGACTTGTAATAATTAAGAGCAATATCTTGGTAAGCAGGAGTTGTAATAGCATAAGATAAAGGAGCATCTACACCATTTACAAGGAATTCTACACGCGAGATATCAGGAATGTATTCACAAAGCATATTGTTATTGTAAAGAGATTTAACAGATGCTTGACGCATAAAAGACATACTCAAAGCATTATAAGCACTTGAAGAAACAACTTGAATATTGTTAGATAAACCAGTTATGGTTTGAATCATATTTGATACAGTGTTTAATACAACTGGTTCATTAATTGGAACTTCCATGGTTTCCATCCACGAGAGTTGAAGGTCGCTTAATTCATAAGAAAGAGAACTAATATCAGGATTAACAACATCACTTCCTATATATAATGCTTCAACAGCACTTCCAAGTTGGAACATAACTTGAATCTCTTGAAATTTAGATTGGGCTAAATCACTTGAACTTTTATTAACACATATTTGAGGTTTCATACTAAAAGGTATTCCTTTTATAATGTCAGTTCCATTAAGGAGATAAGTATTGAGAGCACCTTTGAGTTCAGGAGCATTAAGAGAGTTGGTGATTAAACTTTCAGGAGAGAAATCGTGTTGAGAAACCATAGAAACATAACGAGGATAGTTTTGGAGTGATTCTACTGTGCGATTATTGATAGTTGAGTTGGTATTTCTAAAAAAAGAATGAACCCCTGTGTGTTGGTCTAACATAATACCTTCATCACCAGAAATAGCACTTGTAACTCCAGCAGGAGAAGTTTTGTATAGTTTAAGGAAACCATTAACACGCATTGAGCCTGATTTACACTGACGACCAGTAGGCATCTTCATTAAGAATGTAACAACGTCAAATTCACTGTATTTTTGTTTAATGTTAGTAGGTTGAGCGGCATTGTAAAACGACATATTAAATATAAAAAATTATTCTATTATTATATTATATATATATATATTAAAATCTTATAATATAGTAATATTAAATTATCTTTTAAAAAAACTTTTATAATTAACATTTGGTTTCATTACTCTATTTGGATTTAGATTTTGGGGTGGTGTTGATATATTCACATCACCTTGAGATTGCGTTTTAACTTGTGATAATCCCTCCTCTTTAGGTTCTACCGATTTTTTTTCTTCTACCAGTTGAATTTTCTCTTCTGCCTTCTTTTTCTTCAATTCTGCTTTTTCTAATTTTAATTGTTTCATTTGATTTATCGAATTATTTATACCACTTATTGATTCTTCTAACCGCTCAAATTTACTATTATAATGTTTTTCAAATAAATCATTATTAGGTTGAACTTGTGCTGGTTGTGGTGGTGGTTGTGGTTGTGCTTGGACTTGAGGTTGTGCTTTTGGTTGAGGTTTTGCTTTTGGTTCTGCTATTACTGGTTCTGGTTTTACTTCTGCCTTTTTAGCATTTCTCTTCTCTAATGATTTCTCCCTCATTAATGCCAGTTTTTCAAGCATCAACTCTCTCTGCTCTGGTGTCTGTTCTGTCTTTTTACGGGGTTTTTTGGCTTTTGGTGCCTGATTTATTAATGCTGCTAAATCTTCGATGGTTAAATTTGACATTTCAATTTCTATTACTATATATAAAGATAAAAATTAACAACTATAAAACAAAAATAAACAAATAATTCTTTAAAAATCTACATGCAGAGCCAAAACAATTAACTGAAAAACCTTTTTTTAATATCGGCTAATGACCCTGATATAGTTTTTTTATTCCATAGTAAATGTTTAGACCAGAAACCAGCAGTATTTACACCAGTTTTACCCCAGTTTTCACGTTTTTCGTGTCGTGCTATATATGATTTTTTACGTTCTTCATCTTTATGAGTGGGATAATCTGAATAACCAGAAGCACCAAATTTCACTGTATTATTACGTTTTGTCGCTTCATTATAAATAGTGGCTTCATATTTATGTGTTCCATCTTTTGATGGTTTTAATGAAATGAATTTATACATATTGATTACTATATTATTAGGAGATATTATTTAATATATGTGATACTACATTCACATTAAAAGCATTTCCCAAACATTTATATCTATTACTTATTGATATACTTTCAGTGTAATTATCAGGGAGTGATTGTAATCTTTCACACTCAATAGGGGTTAATTTACGTATATTTTGACCTACTAATATATTATCTTTTTGAACTGTTGATAAATTATTACTTTTATTATCATCACGTAATTCAATACGTTGTTTTATATCAATATCTTTATTATTATCATCTCTATGACCTTCATTATTTATTCTTCTACCAACTATTCTCCCTACTGTATATAAACCAGTTTTAGCACCAGAACCACCGCCATTTGCTGATAATGCTACACTTTTACCATCAGTTGAATAAACTCTATTTGCTTGACTATCTGTATTACTAATATGACCTACTTTTATCATACTATTACACATATAACCTAAAGCAGGGATTTTTCCATTATCATCATAAAAACGATTTGCTTGATGGTCTATATTATTTACGTATCCGAGTTTTTTAGTTACAAAATTATCTTTTCTGCCTTTTTCACATCTATCTATTTCATTTTGACTAACAGCCCTTTTATAATAACCTGCTAATAAACACAATGATTTACCGTTTTTACACATAAATTTTTCATCTACTTGTGCGTCAGGTTGTATTATATCCTTTAACAAAATACCTTTATCAATTGGTAATTCAAATTTAATATTAGTCCAAAAATAACGTTTTCTACATTGTGCTGATACTAATGATGCGTTAAACATAACAGGATTTACACCCATTATTTCAGTTATTATATCTCTATCTTTTTGTGGCATTGATGCTACATTTTCCAGTATAAAATATTTTGGTTTAACTAATTTCATAATTCTTACATATTCATAAAACAAATTACTTCTACTACCTTCTAAACCTTCCCTTCCTTTTTTTGCTATTGATAAATCCTGACAAGGAGAACCACCAATTAATAAATGTATTTTTTTATTACCAATCATATTTCTTTTGAAGTCAATTACAGAACCTAATTGTATAATATCTGAATAATTCTTTTTAGATATTTCAATAGCATTTTTTTCTATTTCACAAGCATAATAATTTTTAACCTTTATTTTAGATTTTTCTAATGCTACACGAGCACAACTAATACCATCAAATAAAGATAGAATATTCATTTTGTAAGTATAAGTATTAATATATATAAAGAAATAAAAATTTAAAAATAACTACAATTAATTATGCTTAAAGTGTTTTAAACATATATTTGAATAAATAGATTGGACCAGGGGCTATTCTTTTATTATGAGTTTCATCACCATAACCAGCGAATTGAAGAGTATAACCAGAAAGGGGGTTAAGATATTGAGATTCAGCATCGCTACTGGAATATATTTTAAGGGGGAAGACAACTGGAGGCATAACACTGCGAGATACGCCGTTTATACCACTTAAACTTGCTACAGGTGAGACATCGTTATTCATTGTGTCGAGGAATTTGTCAATATGTAATGTAGATGGAAATTTAGAACTGTTAGATTGAATAACAATGTTTCTGTTAGTATTATCAATGTTATTAACAGACCATCTGTATTGTTGAATGTTTGCTGAATGAGAAACTAAAGATACACCGCCTCTAATTAAAGGAGCACATAATACTGCTGAAAAACAGTTAGGTTCAGATACAACGAATTGACGATTGTATTCAGCAACTTCATTTTCTATGGTTACTGCTTCAACTTTCACGGTGCTGTAAATACTTGCTGGAGGCATACCAGTTTTTTCAGTTTGGATTAATACTAATTCTGCTTTGGTAATTTCCCAAGTTGGTGATTTATAAGAACTATTTGATTTATTAGAATGAACCCAAGAAACTAAACTATCACCTTTAGAATTTACAAGAGGTTCAACACAAACAAATGATTGACCTACAGCAGGAATTAAACCATTATCATTTCCTGCGGCAACCCATTGTGCTTGAGTAGTAGTTCCAACATTTTTAATAACATAAGTTTGACCTTTTACCATTTCACTCGCAGGTTGAAGTTGATTAGATTCTTTAGCATTCCAGAAATGAAGATTGAAACTTGTAGCAGGTGTTATTACACCAAGACCAGAACCAGCAGGTTTAATCATACAGGAGTTTTGAAGTGAGTTGTTATTATCTAAACCAAGACCAGAGATAGTTACATGATAATTTCCATTTGCTAAAAGAGTTGCTTTTTTCATACTAACTAATCCACCTTGATTTGGTAATTTAACAGATTGATTGGAATAAAGTTTGCGAAGAGAAGGAATATCAGCACTTTCATATACATCAGGATAAATAGCAACAGGGTCAGCAGTTTGTTGGTCGCAAGCAACACAAACCATATTAGATGTTCCTGATAATTCAGAAATAAGACCAGAATTTATTTGTGCTGCTGTTCCACCTGAAAGAAGACCAGCAGTTTGTAGTTCAACAACTTGTGCGGGTGTCATTTCAACTAATTGGTTTTTTTGTAAATTTTCCCATTTATCATTGCTTGTATTAACAGATAAATCAAGACCATCAGAAACAATTTCAAAATGGTCGAATTCAATAACAGCGTCTTGTAAATGTGTCCCATTAAAATCAGGTATAGTGTAAGAACTACTTAAACTTAATTTAGAACCAAAAAGCGAACTATAAGCACTACGTTGAGTTATAGTATTAATATGTTGAAAAAATCTTGGGACATGGTTGGGTTGAGTTATTTTCCAAAACATTTTTATTTGTTTTCCAACAGTCATAAGAAGATTATCCATTTGAGCGGTAGTCCATTTAATACTATCAACAAACTGAATTGTATCACTGTAACCACCAACAGCAGGTTTCATTTTACCACTTTCTTCAACAGTATAACATTTTCCACCAGTTGGTCCGACAGCAATACATTGAAATTTTTGACCTACTTTTTGAGTATTATTTACAAAAACAGTCGCACCAGTAATAGTAGGAGCAAGAGCAGTAAAAGAAGAACCAACAACAGGATTAGAAATAGTATCACAAGTTCCACCAGTTCCACCAGGAGTAGGAGCAACACATAGAAAAGTATTACCAACAACAGGGTCAGTTATTGTATCACAAGTAGCACCAGTAACAGTTATAGCAAGAGATACAAAAGTATCACCAACAACAGGTAAAGCAGCACCAAGCCAACCAGCAGTAGTCCAATTTGCTAATGTTAAAGCACCTAAAGTCTTAATTTTGTAATAACTATTTTGAATAAGAGCAGCAGTATCAACAGCATCACCAGCATTAATAGCGGCTCCAGCAATATCCCAATCCATAGGAGTTAAATCACCAAGGGTTTTGATTTTATAGTAATTAGCGGGTGTAAGAGCAGTAGTAGCAACATCATCACCAGCATTAACAGCTGCTCCAGCAATATCCCAATTCATAGGAGTTAATACACCAAGGGTTTTTATTTCATATGTTGTTCCAGCGATAAGAGCAGCAGTATCAACATCAGGACCATCTTCTCCAGCAACAGCACCCATAGCAGTCCAATTAGCTTCTGTAAGAGTAGGGAAATCTAAATTTTGTATTTGATAATAACTACCAACAACTAAATTAGCAGTATCAACAAGAGCAGAAGGAACAACATATTGAACGTATGAAGCATCGTATTTATAGGCTTCAGGTTTTTCAATATATTGGTGGCTTGATGCTAAAAGATTAGCAGAATTACTAAAACGATTTTGAGATGAGACACGAATACTTTTAGGGTTAGTTGAATAATCAGGACTAAAACCAAGAGTAGTTCCTACTTTAAGACCACCTTCAATAACATCAAACTCTGTAGGAAGATTATTGACTAAATCAACAGCAACACGTTGTTCTATTAAAGGCATTTGGTCTTCTAATTCTAATTCAATCTGGAGTCCCATATTATTATGAAAGTTATTAGTTTTACATATACCAAAAATTTCAGATAATTTAATATTGACTTGGACTGATTGGTCAGCAAGAGATAATTCAGCACCAAAATAAGAACCACAACCAGCACCAACAGATGACATCATAAGAGAACCAGTAGATGCCATAGTCATCAAACTTTCAGAAGAAAGGCTCTCAAAATCTTTTGCGAATTGGTTAAGAGTTTGAGTAAGAACATTACAGTAATTAATTTCTTCTAACAAAGATAATTCTCCCATCATACTGAAAATACGGGCTGTCTTGATTAAACAAGCGGGAGAATATGCTTCACCAAGGGCAGAACCAAAACTAAACATGACTTTAGATTTATCAAGGTTGAGAATTTCTTCTTTAGTGTATGCATTACCAGTAAGACCATTAACAATGTATAATTTCATAGCAAGATATGATTCACTCATATCAGTTGATAAATCATCAGCACTAATTTGAAATCTAACACGGTTGTAA
>TARA_R110000772_G_scaffold62137_2_pt1 | contig 12724 bp, 10 predicted proteins | sample TARA_R110000772 | Tara Oceans TARA_R110000772 (sample SAMEA4397948) | marine metagenome | biome: Polar Biome; feature: [SRF] surface water layer (ENVO:00010504); material: water (ENVO:00002006), including particulate matter (ENVO:01000060) such as... | depth 5 m | reverse complement strand
TTATTATTTAATCCAACTAGTGCATTATTTGCACTAGTTGCTAATTGTTCTTTAGCGCTTGGACCTATTTGAGCTAATCCTTGAGACTCAATACCAGCATTAACTGATTGCTGAGGTAATCCTCTCATTCCTGTAACCCCATAAGGTTTTATACCTGCATTTACTGTTTGTTGTATTTCTCTACCAGCTGAATTCATTACAGGGCCTCCAACAGGTCCTTGAGTTGTTAATGGTTGTATACCTTCTGGTTTAAGCATGCTTATTAGTTCATTAGGATCTACATTATCCATAAATCCACCACCTGCATAGTCATTGTTATATTGTTTGGCCATTGCAAAACTGTGATTCGCATCTCTTTCAACCTCTTTTTTTTGAGCTTTAGCTCCTCCAACTAATCCTGCAACACCACCAACTACACCACCAATAGCAGCACCCCATGGTCCAAATGCCATACCTGCTTGAGCGCCTTTAGCCGCTCCACCTAAAGCTGAGCCACCTTTTGTTGTTTTACTATTATGACCTTGAGCTCCTGATGTATCTATATTAGGGTCTCCAAAAGCCATTTTTCCTAGTTCTAATGCTCCAGTTGCTGCGCTAGCATAACCACCAATTCCAGGGCCAGCTGCACCAGCACCTCCTGCTGCGCCCGCGGCACCGGCCGCGCTTGCTCCACCAGCACCACCTAACATACTAGTTAATCCTCCTAAGAAATAATCATTAGACTCTTCTCCTAGTTGCCCACCCATAGCCATAGGCTCTTGAGCTTGTGGTTGAGGTTGTTCTTTTGGTTGAGACTGCTCTTTAATATACTCTTGAGCTTGTTGCAATCTCCCTTGTAAGTCTTGCAGTGTATCAACAGACTCTTTATCAGTCCTACCTTCAAACTTTTTGGCCATAAGCTTACTTGCTTCAGCAAAAGTTTTACCTTTTGTGTACGAAGGTAAGTTAAACATATCCATTATACTATTGCTTTCTTTATTTTTCATTATGCTATCCTATATTCATCCATTGTAGGTTTTGAATCTACTTTGGCAATTGTGTTTAATGCTTTTGTTATATTTCCTGTATTAAATACCTTGTAGAAATTTTCCATTTCAAGGCCTTTTTTCTTAACTAATTTTTCTACTTCTTCTGGTGTAACTTGTTGTCCAGGTTTTAATCCTAATTTTTCTCTAAACTCTACAAAGTTGCCATAAGCTTCATGTGGTTTTTTAAGGTAACGTACAGTCTCAGGAGAATGTTTCTTCATAAAAGACCTACCTTCTTGTTGGAAAGGGTTACCAAGTACATTCATCAAGTTTTCTCCTTGAGCTGCATCAAATAAACTAGCATGTACTCTTTCATGAGTTTCAACACCTGATTTACCATCAAATTCAGAGCCCATGTTTATTTTATTTTTTGAAGCATCATAAGAAGCTTTAGATCCAACAACTTCTCCACCAATTTCTTTCTTAGCGTTAAGTCCTTTTAATATCATATTGTCTATATCCTCAGGTCTTAATCCAGCTTGCTCAGCTAGTTTTTGTCTTGACCATGGATTATTGTATCTACTTAAGAACTCTAATGCATTCTTATCATTAATAGCTAAGTTAAAGTTAACATTATCATTCTTCTGGGTGGTTACATAATTGTCTATCATGTAGTCTTCTCTAACATCAGGAACTTTAAAAGTCTCATCTACTTTTACAAGTCCACCATAAGGCGTTGTTTGCATTTCACTTTTGGTAAACTCTAAATCTTTTTCAGCAGGAATAGGTCCAAATATAGGATCAGTAATAGGATTACTATCATTCTTCTTGGACTCCTTCTTTTTAGGGTCAGTAGGATCTAAATCACCACCTTCAGCAAATTGGTTTGCACCACCCTTTGCACCACTTATTACACCACCTAGTGAAAGTCTATTTGAAAATATATAATCCCCAAATTTAACTTCTCCTTCTTCAACAGTATTCATCTTACCATTAGCTCCTACACCCATAGGTACGCCACCATAAGGATTCTGTTCATGTGTACCACCATTCTCAATTGGTATAACATCCTGCGCTCCATGCGTATTAGTATAACCTCCCATTGCGAAAGTGTTTAAGAAGCTTAATGAATCTTCCATTGTTATTCCGTCAAGGTCAGCTGATAATGGCAACATCTTAGCTGGCTCTCTTAATACAGTTCCCTGACCAACTTGTGCTGAATCTTGTGCTACATCTTGTGCTGGATCTTCTACTGGAGCATCTTCAGTTGCTTGCACTGTTCCTTCAGCTTCAATAGGAGCTTGATCATACTTATCTTCATTATTAAGATAATCTATATAGCTTCTTCCTGAATCTTGAAAATCAAATTTCTGTTCTTTAATAACCTTAGGAGCAACAGCTGTTTTATCTTGAACTTTAGTGTTTAAACCAATTTCATCAGGATTTGTTTTTGTAAAACCTTCTTGATCAGCTTTATTAGCATTGGGCCCAAAGGCTTTTCTAAATTTAGTTATATATTGTTGTACACTGGCATTCTTTCCAGGAACAACAAATCCAGTAGGGTTGGACAAATATTTCTTAGCGCCTCCTTTACCTAAAAAGTGAGTTAGCGCCGCTATATCATGTAAGTCTAGATTAGTTCTATACTTAGATTGTAATTCTTTTGCGTATGCTTGATAACTAGGAAATCCTGGCAATGTACCATCTATTGCCATATCCATCACTTGTTCTTGTAGTTCTGGCCTACTAATAAACTCACGTTTTGTTACGCCGCGTAACAGAGGAATATCCTGGATATATCTATAAAGGAAATGATATTTACCGGCAGCAGAACTAGATTTATTATCTAAGTACTTTCCACCACTAGATTCAACATGAGCAATAGCACGTTTAAATGCTTCTCTATCAAAACCTTTATCTTTTTTAATTTCTGCCATTTATTTCCAAGGCTTTATAGCCTGATGTTTAAAATTCATTCCAACAGTTTGGCCAGTTGACATAGATATTGTCCTCCAACCTTTCCATATTCGAATACCAAGTATTTTATATTCTACAATTTTACATTGAGAGTATCTAAAATATATTAAATCAGAATCTTCTAGCTTGTACCAGTGTAATCCTTCTCCAATTATAGATGTTTTTTTAGATATTTCATCACCCTGCATTACTTGCCATATATCTTCAGAAGGATCTTCAGGAATATACTTTAATCCAGCTTTTATGATCCAAGGCCCTGATTGATCTAACTTAACTCCATCATAAGTATGAAGGTTGTCTGTCTCAATTTCTAGCGTTATTACGTTATTGTTTCCTGATCCGTTAGGAAATGAAGTGTCTATATTTCCACCATTTCTTGTTTTGAAATTCCAACAACCATTTCTTTTATGCCATTTGTAAGCAACTTTCCAATCTTCTTCAGTCTTATTATTAAGTAACAGAAAAGAATAATAGTCCATTGAATATCCATGTGTATTGTTATCATCAAATCTTGTGTCATCCATCCATCCCCAAAAAATACTTTTAGTACCTTTCTTTCTGTTCCACCAAGCGGGAAAGAACATGAACCAAGGAGTTACGAAACCTAATATTCCGAGCCATATAAAGCCTTTAAACCATCTTCTTTTTGACTCTTTTTTCTGTTTTTTTGTTACCATTATAATGTAAATATATGAAATAAGACGTTAATTGTCAATATTGACTATCATACAAAGTTAATACTCTGTATAATGAATGGTCATGTCATGTAAGACCATATTGTTTCCAGATGTGTTATCGAATGTGAATTCTATAAAACTCCATGGGTTACGCATTCTGTCTCTTGACCCAGCCTGTCTAGGTAAATTAACCTTCCAGTGTCTAAATTTCTTGAACATATTATCTCTAAGAGTCAATGTGACTGTTCCTGAATCTTGATAATCATTGTATACTCTTACCCTAGTTAAACCAACAGTAGGAAGATCTGTACCAACAGAATTAGTCATTTCCATCTTGTAACTGGCGTTATTAAAAACAACATCTCTTCCTCCCTGAGGAGATACATTAAATTGTATTGTAGAAGGATGATGTACACCATAGAAGTGATTCTTCTTACCTTTGAAGTGTTCCCATACTTGATTATTATTTGGATTTGTAGAAATCATTCGGGCCCCTTTATTTATATACCAGGCGGGAATATAATCATAATAGCTTACAAAACTTCCGGTAGCTTCATTATATGCAATAGTAAAACTTCCTGATGACATTTTCATTGAAAAGTAAACATCATTGTTTACACTGTTATATCCTGTTGATACACCATATGAGGCAACCGCATTATCTAATACAAGATCATTGTATATCATTGCATTATTAAATTCAGCATGAAATCCTTCTTGATCAGATAATCCTTTTATTTGTCCATTAAATTGTATGATACCTTTATTTAGAATATCAATATAATAGAAACCATTTTGTGTGGCAACAACTCCCCATTTGTTAAGACATCCAGACTTAGTTGTTACATATTGGTAATCATGAAGAATACCACCTGTACCTAATTCTATTGCTACACCATCAGCTCCTGTTGTTTGAACTCTAGGATTAATTGATATATGAGCAACACCAGAATCCTGTAAACAGTATATCTCATCTCCTGCATTTGTCACGGCGTTAATTGGACCATATTGTCCATCTAGGTCCATAATCTCATTTTGCAAGAAATCTGTCCATGAATCTACACTCTCACCAGGTATCTTCTCTTTAGAAGCCATAATCCTAGTATCAAATTCTTGAATCTTTTTAGACTTAAATCCTGTTTCAGAATTCTGAACTAATGTAGGTTGTTGAGAGTAAACTCTATTGTATTGTTGATAATCTTCATATTTTGGTTGATACTTATTATCCCACTCAGATAATGATAAATCATTTCTATTTTTAAGATCAACAGTAGTCTCTACTTTAATAGAAACTATTTCACACCATCTATTGTATTGTTGAGATGTTTCTTCAAGATCTGTTTTAGCAGTCTTAGTAAATGTAAATGTGTTTACAAAAGTATCACCAGGTGAAGATATAAGAACTCCATTGGTTAAGATTGGGTTATATGTTCCAATTCCAATATACGAACTAATTGATTTAGCTTCGTAAGTCATACCTCCGTAAATGGATCCTATGTATTTAGCGTTTGCATCTTTAACAAACTCACAAAGTAATACTCCATTTGTTTGTCCTGTTACAGCTTCACTATGAATTGTTTCAATTGGCTTTCTATTAGCTAATGGGTAAGAATTATCATCAGGACCTTGCATAAATGTAACACATTTAGCTCCTTCTGAAGTTAATCCTAATATTTGTACTTCACAATTCTTATTTACAGCATCACTTCTATTCCAATCATCAATAAGCATTGACTTATAATGGTTACAATATCTTACATTTGCATCATTATTGTACGTTGTAAAGTCAGCTCCTCTTTCAGTTAATTCAGGAGTTCCATATAATTCATTCCTTCTAGTTGAATCACTAGCTGTTGCTTTATAAAATGTTCCTTTAAATTCTCTATAAACTTGGTGGGTTGCTATACCATTATCACTATTTGTTGGCCCAAAGAAACTATTATCCATTAAATAGTTAGGGTTGCTGTTAATAGCAGTTATAGTCACACCAGTTGTTCCAGGGGATATCCCATTTAAAAACTTAGCTTCAACATCATGAACTCCAGAAGTAGGATTAGTTTCTGTTGACCAGTTAGCAGAGTAACTCTCTGTCATTAATCCAACTGTATATAATTCATAAGATGAATCAATACTAATAGGATCAAATAAAATCTCAGGAGAAAACATTTGCATAAGCCTACTATGCTGAAAGTTTTGTGCACGCCAATCCTTAGAAGACGGTGATTTAATTCCTTCAGATTTATTTCCTCTTCCTAATTGACCAAATGTAGAATCATTGTCTCCAGACCAAGAAGTCTCAGCATAATCTCTTGCCTTAATAAAAGGCCAGTGTGTTTGAAATTTTCTTACAGGACAAGGCATCTTGTCAGACTTGTTTGTATTTACAGCATCTTTTCTTTCAGCTAACGCAACAATCTTATCTCTATGTTGATAATTAGCAATCATAGGGTTTACAAGACCTTGTGTAAGTATTGTTTTATCAGTAGCTGTTCTATCAGCTCTTAATACTTTATATCCAATAGGTTTTGAATCCGGAGTAGGAAAGTTGGAACTATCATTTAACCACACATAAAATTCAGGCTTAAGTGTAACCTTTAGTTTATTGTAGTTTCCTGATAAATTACCTTCAGGCATTTGTAGATCACACATCCAACTAGGATCACTTTTCTGGCCCCTTCTGTTGTATAATTCAACACCTATTCTGTATATTTCTCTATCTTTAAGAAACTGTTTATCAGCAGCTTGTGAATCAGTAAGTGTAGTTTGGTCTATTTCTACTTTAAAATATAGCCCTTCCGCACCTAATGTAGTACCATTAGCTTGATATTTATAAGTATTATAGTCTTTATTTATTGCATCATGTTTCTCTGGAACATTTGAGAAAGTTCCATCAACAGTTAATTGATTACCAGCAAGTATATTTGAAGTGTTTAAATAAACGTTCTCCCATATAACTGCTGTTCCTCCAGAACTGTGACCATAACATCTTGTGTCAAGATTAAATTCAAATGACCCTTCTTTAATATTAATAGGAAATAGTCTATTATCTTTTGTAGCTATATGCTTAGGTATGATAGGATCTGATCCTAAAAATACAAATGCAGCTAATCCAACAGATTCCACTTGAGATCCATCATCATAGTATGTAAATTCAGAAAAATTATCTATCTCTTTATCTGCAATAAGAGACACCTCAGGTTCTTCATTGAATGAAGTATACTTGATTGCGTATATTCTAATGTGAGTGAATGCTGTATCAATGTCAGGAACGTTAACTATTACCGCGCGTCCAACATTTTCATTAACATCTCCTCCACCAAGACCCACTCCTTTGTCAAGAGACACAAGTTCAGATAGTGGAGAAATGGTGGTTTGAGACCCATTCAATATATATAGTCCATAAGCGTATTGAACCATTCCTGCTGTATGATTACCACCAGATACTACGCTGTTAATTGTAGGCTGTGACAAATCAAATGTAGATACCGTATCAATAGAAGTTGATGGTACGTCAATTAAGTTCTTAGAATCACCATTAGAAACACTTTGACGTATATTCATACTTCTTATTTGATTCTTCCCATCTACGAAGTATATTTTTTGAATAATAGAGTTCTCGTAATTATATTCTATTTGAACAAGATTACTTGTGCTGAGACTTAAATCATTCATGTAAAGCAAATTCAAATCAAATTGACCTGAGTTAACGTTAACTAACTCCCAGAAACAATCAAAACCAGCATTATCAGTAGAAACTATAATTGCAGAATCTCTAAGTGCTTTTACTCCAATAATTGTTTGTGTACCAGAAACCTTGACAGGTCCAACTGATCCATAATAATTGGACTCTAAATCACATCTAGGGATTACAGCTGTATTTGTAGCATACTCTAAACTCTTAGTAGTGCTTCCAACAGTATAATCAATCTGTGTATCAGTGATATTAAATACCGGAATAGGAATAGTAAATATCTGCGAATTACCATGCTCATTTGTTACGGAGAATGATGATTGCTGGTCAGTAGCTAATATTCTTATATTTTTGGCGTCAAAGTATTTGTCAGATTGCTTGTTCTTAGCAAGGTCTTTTGACATACCTTTATAACCAAGTAATTGTTGTTTAATCATATCTTAGTGTATACGTAAATGTTCTTGTGCACCTAAAAATGCAAATCTATCTTGAAACTGAGTTCTAGATGGTATTAGTTGTGTAATTTGATTAACTAATGTTTCCATCTCATCATCAGAAGGTAATTTTAAATTCGCGTCTGCTTGCGCAACATTTGCTAGGTAATCAACTTCAGCTTTATTTAATTTCTGTCCAGATATTTGATCCATATCATTTAATATATCAAACCATCTGTATTTTATATAACTCTCAATACATCTAAGTAATGATGCATTGTTTGTAACTAGTGGATAACACTCTTCATCTGTTGCAATAGCTCTGTAAACAATAACCACTGTGCCAGTTTCGAAGTTAGTAAATATGTTATTATTATTCATTGAGTAAGTCTCACCGCCATTTACTCCAGCAGAAGCAGACTTATATTTTCCGTAATGATCATGAAGAGAATCAGTTCCTGATCTCAATGGTATTAGAGTGTATCCTGAATTCGAAGTTAAGGATGTTCCGGCAGTAGCGCCGCTAGTTGAATAAGCATTATCTAATCCTGTTGAAGACGCTCCACCTGTTAAGACTGAACTAACTTTAAAGACTTGAGACACATGCATAACATCAGCAGGTATCTTTCCTTTGTGATTTATAATACTTACTTGCTCTTCTTTGGATACGTATAATGCAGGAGCATCAAGCAAACTCATAACTTCAACAGCCTTGTCTACCATAAACTCCCAGGATATATCCTTTAGAGCTGGATTTTGCATTAGCCTATCAGCTACTATTTTTAAACTTACTACTCTACCTGTTTTTGCCATGTCTTATTATTTTAAGAATGCGTCAATACGACCCTGAAATATAGATTTAGAAAGATCCCTCTTCATAGTTCTATTAAATCTCATCTTATATACGCTTTTATTTTTATATGTTGCTTTAGATCTTAAGTAGACTATTCTGAACATGTGACCATCAGTATGCTCATTCGTAAACTTAATTTTTACTCTTTTTTGTCTTGCCTTTTCATTTTCATTCCAAAGCTTTCTTGTTTCTTTCCAGTTGGTTGGAAGGTGGTTGATAATAGCTCCGTCGTCATCAATTTTAACTTCAGTCTTCATCTTCCGTAATTCTATCTTTCCTAATCCGTTAGGAATTATATACCCGGCTCCTTTATGTGATAGTCTATCTCGCGTATGCTCATTAAACTCTCTTACTATTTGTCCGTAAGTTAATCTAGATACTTCTGTTCTATATTTCTTTTTATAGAATCTATAATAATCATTTGTTCCGTAATCAGCTTTAACTATGTGACTTCTATTGTCCTTTTCTTTCTCCATCTGCGTCATTAGTACTATCATCAGGAATACTTAAAGTTCTTGATAGATCTTGTACAACTAGTTTTACTATATCATCAACCATTGACAATTCAACAGGATAATCCCTATCCCAAATCTCACATGATGTTTCATCAGCAGCAGCACATCTTAATGCATTAGCTTCATCAGGATTCTCGAATATATCAGCAATCTTAATATCAGTCATTAATTTTAACTTGTTTGATTCTGATACTAAATAGAATCTATTATCATAGTCAACAGTTCCATATATCATTTGAGCTGTAAAATAATTATGTCCAATAAAAGGAATTCTCTCTAATGGAATTATGTTTACATGTATTGCTCTGTTATCATATCTCCTAACAGTTAATGGGCCCTCTTTTCCTTTAATCTTAATACTTGCAGGTAAAGGATTTTTTGTTCTTAATATTTTTCCAAAGCATGGTTCTCCATTAATTACAGAAGCTACTTCAAGACTTAAGCATAGTTCTTGTTTAGTTTCAATAGGCATAGCCCATGGCTTAGCGTCAAATCTTTGTTTAAGCAGCATAGCGCGCTTAGAATCTATAAGGAAAGAAACAAACTCTTCAGAGATATCCATGTCATCACTGTTAATTTTTATCTTCTCAAATACTGTATAGATTAATTCTCTTTTTGTCATTATCTTCTTATTTCATTTAATAGTCTCTCAGCTTCTTCATCGTGTAAGAACCTAGCAACAGTTCCGTTAGGAGTGAAAAATTCATTTCCACCTATGTATATCCATCTTTTACTTTCCATCAAATATTTCATGGAATCAGCAATGTCTTCTTCTTTTATAAATATCAGTTCAACTATACGTTTACATAGCAAACCTTCAGATGAAGCATACACCCAATCTTCTAACCACAAAAGCCTCTCAGTATTTGAGAGGCTATATGGTATCGTTATTGACCCTATTATTATGTCTTCATTCATTTTTAATATTTCTTTCCACCGAAGTAAAAAGCTCCATCTTGACATATAATTTGCGTTACATGATAAGTACCATCAGTATCTATCATTACAACTGAAAATCCATTTTGCCATTGAGACTTCATTCCTCTAGTAGCATAATTAAAAGCGCTTGAATTAAAGTCAGCACATGCACCTATATTAAAACTACCGGTGTTGCCTTCTATATAACTCTGTATTCTATGTGTATGTACAAACATACAAGAACCTCTTAACTTGTCCATGTGAGCTTTAGCCGCGTGTACATTGAAATATATTCCGTGAAATATATCTAGATATTTACCCAGCGTAAAGAAATCTTGTGACCAAGACTCTTTCACATTATAACCTCTTTCCCATAATTCCAGAGCTTCAGTTGGTGAATCCAAAGGTGTCTTAGCGTTGTCCATTTGTTTCATCCATCTATTATATCTGTCCTCATGGTTACCATAGAGGTAAGTTTTCCACACTTTCTTAGGGAGTAAAGCTTCATATTCATCAAGAATTTGATTGCCTATTTCGTACTCTTTATCAAGTGTTAAACCTGGTACTGCGGTGAATCTTCCTTTATCATGAGAAGACAAGGTATTCATATCCAAAAAATCACCAATTAAATGGAATCCTTTTATTTCACTTTTATAATCTGCTAACAATTCCTTAATGCCTTCATGCATTCTGACATTATGAAAAGGTACGTGATTACATCCTAATACAATATGCATTCCAACCTGATTTGCCAATGGTGGAGTTTGCACTGCATGTATATTAACTTTCTTAGTTAACAAACTTTGTTGAGTTGTTGCATTATTTGCGACAACTGGGCTTAAAGTCATTCCCATTTTTTTCGCAAGCTCTTCAAGTTGATTTTTCAATTCACTCTCTTGAGACTTACTTAATGTTTGTATAGGCTTAATCTCAGGAGCTACCTGGTGCTTTTTAGCCTCTTTCTTTGCTTGTTTAATATCTTGTAAGGAAAAGGTTCCAAAAGTTCCGTATTCAGCGTCTAATGCATCAGAGATTCTCTGATTGCCACATTTTAAATACCCATTTCTTCTTCCTAAAAAATCCTTAATTTTATTGATATCTGAACTCATAAAATATATATATTGATTTTTGTAAATATACGTATTTTATTGATACAAGTCAAGTAATAGTATCATATAATGTTGATATATATCACTTTTTATTAACATTAACTGGTATATTGCCCAGATCCAACATCTGAAACTGCAAAATTGAATGTTAAATTCTGTGCAGTTTTTATAGAAATATCTGGAACCCATAACATTGTTCCTAAATCAATAGTTGAAAAAGGTATTACTTGATTAACTATTACAGCAGTTCCACTCAATACAATTTGTCCATCAGCTGGAAGTGAAAGTATTTTTAAGTTTTGCTCTGCATCTCCTTCTGGATCTGTATAAACTGGAGTAGTTGCTGATGTAAAATCAGCTCTTGTGAAAGCTCTGAATTCACCATATACCATATTTATAGTATTATCTCCTACCGCACTTGGTGGAAGATTTATTTCAGCAGCAACAGTAAATGTTACTATTCCTGGTGTTATTACTCCATACGATCCTGATCCATCATCAGCTATATTGAATGTCATGTCTGAATCAGTATATCCAGCTGTTTGAACTATATCAGCAACATATGTTAAGTTTCCACCGGTTATATCAACCAAAGATATTTCTTGTCCAACAGTAACTGCAACAGCAGATAATAATAATCCTCCAATGGTTGGAAGAGTTACTATCTTAACTGACTGTACAGCATCACCCTCCGGATCAGTATAAATAGGAGTCGTTAGGGTTGTGAAATCAGCTATTGTAAATACGTAAGTTTGATTAAACGTTAAGTTAATAGTGATATCTCCTACTTGTGTAGGAGGTAGATTTATACTACCTCCTGTTGTTACATTGAATATTGCCATTTTTTATTTTATTTACATGTCATAAGTTGCCTTACGCCAAGGGGTGTTGTTTGTACCCATGCTTCTACTGGATCACTAGGCCCAGTATATATTTCTCCACCACCAACACGAGCTGTATCAAGTATAGTTGTTAATCCAGCATCAATATAAATAGTATCTCCAACAGCAGGATATACTCCAGCTCCATTATGATAGTATGTTGTATCTATTGTAGCTGTGTTACCATTACATCCATTTAAACCACTATAAGCGCTGCCTAAGAATATTCCTGCTATTATTACTCCTTCGTTATTTGTTACCGTGAATAATGCCATTATTGTACCCATGTTAAAGAACCTTCATCTCTTGCAGAATAGCTAAATACATCTGAGTTAACCGAATCTTGATTAGGTCCTTCATGTGTAAATGCTCCTGCAGAAAGCTGAGCTCTTGTTATTATATCACCAACTACTATTGGTGTTCCTGAAATTTTAAATATACCTACATTCTCTAATGATATCTCATCTATTCTAATTGCATTAAGTAAGTCACCTTCTGCGTCAGAATAAGCGGCCGTAGTGTCTGTTGTGAACATAGCAAGTGTTAGAACTGTAACTGCTCTGTTTAAAGGATATATAGTATTATCTCCTATTGTTGCAGGTATGTTATCAGTATTAGCAAGAACTGTTACAGTCATTGTAGTAGCTGCAGATAGCATAGGGTTTTGATTGTCATCAAATACACTCCATGTGAATGTAGTT
>TARA_R110000772_G_scaffold79661_8_pt1 | contig 12740 bp, 13 predicted proteins | sample TARA_R110000772 | Tara Oceans TARA_R110000772 (sample SAMEA4397948) | marine metagenome | biome: Polar Biome; feature: [SRF] surface water layer (ENVO:00010504); material: water (ENVO:00002006), including particulate matter (ENVO:01000060) such as... | depth 5 m | reverse complement strand
ATAGTATGATAAGGGCTTTTAGTTTGTGAGTTAACAATGTTTAATAGTTCTGACTTTGAATACTGTTTTGACCATTCTTTATCTCTATGGTGAGGGCATAATTTATTATTGATAACAAAAAATTCTTTTCCTGTATCATCATATGAATCTATTACTTCTGCTCCTCTTTTTCTATAACTATCTAACATATTAGCAGAACAGCCTTCCTGTGTTTTTCCTGAGTATACAGCAAATGCACAGTCTCTGCAACTAGTGTGTATCGTATTTATCATACTCTTATTACCTTTAAAATATAGTTTAGTCCTGCAATACCTGCATGCTCTATAGCAAATTCTGGCCTTGTTTGTAAATGGGACACAAGGAGATGGAGACTCGTAACCCTATGATTTTCTTTAACAACTAGGTTAGAGAACTCCTCGCTATTTATCTCTCCACATCTTAGAGCCTCTGCGGCTTGGTAGATATCTATTCCTACAACTTTTAAATATCCTTTATTGTCAATCTTATTCAGCAGCTGATCAAAAGGATTTTCTGATCTACACGTCTCTATAAAACCAAAAGACTCCACGCTAGAATAAAAGTAGTTTGTCTTATCAGATATGTCAGAAACATTACATACTTCTACATCTTTAAGAGTACCCGGTATTACTGGCTTATCATCATTACAGAAAATAAAAAGTCTCATTAAAATTGACCCCTTCCTAATATATAGTTCCACTTGTTAATGAAATTTTGCTTACTTGTTATACATCCTTGATGTATCTCTCTAAATCTATTTCTATCTGTTTGATCTTTTCTAGCAGACTCAATATAGCCAGAGATCTCCGAATAATTTTTGTACATATAGCCTACTCCGCCAAGAAGTCTTTCTACTTCATCACAATGAGGTACTACTGGTACACAGCCATAAGAAAGAGCCTCTAATAGATGAGAGGTATATCCTATTATAGTATCTAGAAACACTTTAGAACTGGAAATATTTTGTTCATTAAATCCAATTATTTTCTGATTCTGGGCAGCTAATGTCACCCCATTAAATATACTGGGATGCACCTTATCGAAAACGCAGACCGTATCTTCTTTTTTTGCAAGACCTGTTAGATTCTCTTCTTCAACGTAAGGTATTACATCAATGTCAGGGAGATTCAAACAAGGAGACAATGACACTTCTTTGCTTGCTCGATATTCCATCTTCTGATTAATAGAAAAAGTAAAAGGCCGAGGACAGTAAGTTTCTTCACTGCTATCATTTACAACTATTAGTTCTATACTAAATTTATTTCTGATTTCTTCTGCTATTTTAAGGCTGTCTGCCTTTCCCATACAAATTATCTTATCAAATGATCCTACAATAGGAGTCTGTTTATCAGATATCGTAATAACATTTCCGGGAGTTTCTGTCTGGGGTATTCCCCATGAATTGTATAGATATATATTTACGTTCTCTAATGATGAAAGATGTTTACAATATCTTTCATATCCATTTTGTATTAGTAGTATGTTTAGTTCTTTTTGATTTGTTTTAGATTTTATTCGGCTTATAACAGGGAACATAAAATATCTCCTATATTGTCTTCCTTTTTATCATCAAAACTATTACAACAAACACTAATCATTTTGTCTTGCTTCTCGCTAAATAATTTTCTATTTTTAAATGCTTCTAGTAGATTTTCCTTTAGAGATGAGAACTCTGGAATATTTCCTAGTAGATAAGAATCCCTACACCCATCATAGGATCTAAACTTATAGCAGGCACCTTCATCTACCCATTCAAGTAGACCATCTGCGCCTGACGTTATTATGGGATTAGAAGAAGCAACAGCTAACATAGTATGTATGGGAATATCATATCCCATAGAAGCGTCTATAAAACAATGACAGGTTGCATGAATAGATGTTTCTGTTTGCAAAAATATATCTGGATAAAGAGGAACTTTTTTATAAAGACCAAGATTCTCTTTTAATTTATTGACATAATCTAGAGTTTCTTGTAAATTATTACATAAGATATTTAATGTAACATTATCATTTGATGTAAAAGATGTAAGATATGCTATGATGATCATATCTATATTCGCGTCTTCTTCAATAGCAGAGGTATAAAAGTTAAATTTTAAGGATATCCTTTTCATCTTATTCTGATTATTAAAAGGTGGAACAATAGGTCTAGCGACTATACATTTATGTCTAACTCTTTCTGGTAGAGCATTTTTTTGATTATTACTATGCACAATTATATTATCAAGCAATCCCATAACATTTTCTTCATAAGGTCTTCCTTTTAGTTTTGGTTCAAATATGCCAATGTTCTTATATGGTGTTCTTACAAAGTCAAGAGATCTTACATATTGTATACAAAAATCTGGATCTTCTATGCTTGACGATTTAAACGAATTATGATCTGTGTCTTCCTGATATACGCAGGCGTTCGTATTGTCTAATCCATCGTGCTGATCTAGGGATCTTGCTATCCACCTAGCCTTTTCCCCAAAAGAAGAATTCTCTTTATAGGGAGATATAGTTATAGATTTAAGCATTGTTGCTTCCTTTTGTTAGAAAGTTCATTTCAGAAATAGTACTATGCCCTGTCCTGATGGCCTCAAAGCTATTGATCTCTTGAGCCTTTGCCTTAAACATATTAAACATAATCTCAACAGAAAAAGGTTCTAAGTGAGGTCCATACTGACCATCTATAAAACAGCCAAAGTCTAGACTTGCTAGGTACTTGAAGGAATCATATGAATTTATTCTATGAGGTGACTCTATAAGTTGTGCAAAGCACCAGTTAACAAACTGCTCATTTGACATTCCATTGGGAATCTGTTCTGGTATGTTCATCTGTCTAATAGGACTATCCCACTTACCCTGATTGCCAGTTGGAGAATAGGAATCTATATAGTTCTCCCAAACCTTAGCTGTGTCATTCCAATCATATCTTTTAATTGCTCCTTCTCTAGCTCTCTTAGATTTCTGTTCTCTGAAAGAGTCTGACTTAGAAAAATGGGATTCCATTATTTCTGCCAAGTGGGCATTACTTGGATAGGCTCTCTCTGCATTCGTATTGAGTTCCCGAAACATTTTTTCGACTCTAATAGGGTATCCTTCTGTGTGTTCTACTACATCCTCCATAGCACTATAATTAACAGATGCTATAGGAACGCCGCAAGATGCTGCCTCTACTTGAGGCATGCCAAAACCCTCACATATAGCGTACTGAACATATAGGTCAAATAGATTATATACCTTTATCAGTTCTTCAATACTTATTCCATGTCCAACACTAGGCATAAAACCTGATCTTTGGTGGCACTTTTGACACTTCTTAACCGGCCCCTTATATCTGGATGGTCTCCAGTCTCCACAATTTCGGCAAGTATATGTACACAGAACATTTGAAGAGATACCGTTCTCTAAGATACCCTCTTCTATATCCCATCCTCCTTTTTCAGGATAGCTAGTGTGTAGATATAAGAATGTCTTATCTGCAATCTCCTTAGGCGCATTATCTAAGAAGATCCTAAAGGACTTCATCAGTTCAATAAAAAGTTTTCTTGTCTGATTTCTCATAACTGTGCCGACAACAAACGAATCAGCAGGAATTCCGTAAGACTGTTTGTGAGCACCTTTATCTTCCACCGGCTTATAGAAGTCTGGGTCGATACCCGGAGAGGCACATCCGATAGTATTGATAGATCCACCTGACTGCTTATCAAGAACCTTCTGGCCAAATTCAGAATATGCCAATACTGCATCGCAAGTTCTGAATGTCTCAAGCCACTTTCTTTTTTGTGGATAGGAGTCAACCGTTGGCATCCATAACCAGTGGAAATATCTTCTAAAAGGAGAATCTGAAATCCACTCATCCATCCAAGGATCTCTGTAGGTCAGTACAATATCAGGCTTAAAATCTAAAAGGACCCTATTGAACTTCCAAGTCCCAAAGGCATTGCTTGGGTTAGAATTAAAAATCTTAGCCTCTTCTTCTCCAATAGGGCTATTATTATAATAGTCCCAAGCAAGTGGTCCTACTCTTTGAGTATCTCCATAGGAAGCGAACTCCGCAAGATGATATTTATTGGTAGCAGCAAGTCTAGGAAGAATCTGTTTAGCGTATGTTCCAAATCCAGAAGCTAAGTGATTTGACTCAGAAACAAATAGAACTCTTTTTTTATTTAGCATTGCACTCCCTGATTTTATGAACAGCCTTAGAAACTACTCTTTTTACGTAAGATCTTCCTTTTCCTAATACGTCTGCAATCTCTTGAAGAGTATATCCCATTTTCCTAAGATCTATAAGTTCTCTCTCTTCTACAGATAAACTATCTGGAGAATGCTCCCATAATGTTTCTGGAGTAGTATAAGTAGGGCTCTTATCTTCAGTAATAGAAAAATATCTATTAGCCTTTATAGACTTTATTTCCTTAATGATTTCCCATCTTATAGGATTCCAAGCATATGTAGATAATGCAGACTTATTTGGATCGTGCTTTTCAAGAGCTTTCCATAAGCCTATTCTCCCAGCCTGTATATAATCTTCCTTTTCTCGGCTGCCTTTTGGATTAAACGAATTAACCACTGAGACTACTAGCCCCATATTTGTTTCTATTTTATCATCCATTATTATATTATAGCGTCCTTTTCAAACTAACTTGTTAGCTGTTCTACTCTTTTTACTAAAAAACTGCCTCTATTTTTGTCACGACTTCCTCTTAGAAGGACAGTATTGCCTTCATATAGGATGCTCTTGTACTTCTCCCACTCTTCAGAAAACGCAGTTATGTTATCTAATAGGCAGCTAGTGTCGCCTGCAACTATAAACCCCATAGCCTTTCCTTTAGACCGACCCTTCTTTATAACCCATTCCCGAACAGAATCTATCTGGACAGCAATTACTGCTCCGTATTGACTTTCAAATCCGTCAATAAATTCTTTACAGGTACAGTTAGCTTTATCTATATTGCACTCATCTACCTTATTACAAGTCAGAGCGATTCCTAACAGCTCTTGTTCTTGCTTGGCTAACCAAGAGGCAGAATCAAATAGCTTATATCCCGGATCATTATAGGCCCTGAGCAAGTCCTGTACAATAGGGATCCTAGCCTTCCTGAATATTGGTCTCTTCTTATCTTTATCTTGAGAGGCATCTATCATTGCCTGTATGCAATCTTCTGTTGTCTTGTCTAGATTATTTTGCTTGTATATTGTTAACCAAGCTATCTCTCTCTTACTAAATTCCTTCACAATCCCGTGGTGATGTTGCATTTTAGACCTACACATTTTGAAGCAATCAAATGCTCCAGCTAGTATAAGATTCTCAAATGCTTTTTTATTTACTCTTGGAGAAACAAGAAGTAAGAAGCACGTCCAATCACATTTCTTAGCATTGATGTTCTCTGACTCCATATGATCAATCATCTTATGGAACACAGAAGAACCAACCCCTTTTACATTCGTAAGCCCATATCTAGGATGTTTTTCTATAAGTTCAAACTCTTCATTCATATGCATGATACTTGGAGGCATTGTATTTATACCCATTATCTTAGCATTGTTGACAAGTTCTTGAACTTCAATAAATGTATCTGGTTTTCCCACTGCGTGCTTTAGATACGAAGTAAAGAATTCGTGTGGAAAATGAGCTTTAGCATATGCGGTCATGTATGAATTATAGGCATAACTTACAGAGTGAGATTTATTAAAAGAGTACCTCTGTGATTTTTCAATCCAACTAAATATCTCTTCTGCTTCTGCTCTGGTTACAATACCATTGGTCTCAGACTTTTCTAGAAATGTCTTCTTAACCTCTGCCATAACACTGGCCTTCTTTTTACCAATAGCCTTACGTAGGATATCTGCTTCTTGAAGATCAAAACCAGCTATCTGCTGAGCTATGAGAATAGCCTGCTCTTGGAAAACTAGAATACCGTAAGTGCCCTTAAGAATAGGTTCAAGCGCCTCATGGAAGTACTCGACAGCATCTATCTTTTGCTTTCTATCTATATAGTGCATCGTAAGGGTCTTGCCCTTGACAACAGCTTCCAAACAGCCCGGACGCATAATAGCAATTAAGTCTGAGAGCTCTTCTATATTTCTTGGCTTAGCCTGTTTCGAAAGAGACCTACCCAATTGAGACTCTAGCTGGAAAACCCCCTTAGTGTTCCCTTCGCAAATTAGATCCCACGTCTTAGGGCATTCTAAACTCATTTTGGTAATGTCGGTGTTGAAGATGACTCTTCCTTCTTCATCTTGTTCTAGTTGACATCCACATTCTAAAGTAATCATTTGCTAAATGCATCCTTAAATTTAGCTACACTAGCTTGTTTTCTTTGAAACTTTAAAAACTTGACCATTAGCTTTGCTTCATCAACAGTATCAGATAACGCTTCGTGAGCTTGACCGCTTGCTTCAAGACCAAAGAAATCTCGAAAGGTATCTAACTTCATACCGTTGGGTTCATCCAAGTTCTCAAACCAAGTGAATAGGATGTCCATCATATCAATCTTGGTGACTGTAGATAAAGGCATCTTGGTCTTATATTTTTCAGATAATCTTTTTAGAATAGGCATGTCGAATCCGATGATGTTGTAGCCGGAAGGGATTGGTTCAGTATACCATTGTCCCGGCCTTTTATCTACTTCATATTTTGCACAATAGGCCATAAAGTTTTTCCAAGCTACTTTCTCAGTCTGGCCATTTTTCCAATCTTTGATGATTTCTTCAGGTTCTACTCCTCTTGTTTTAGCATGCCAAGCTATTGTGTCTTGGCGAGGCTTAGTGAAGTATTCTTCCTCATCAATACCATCGGGCTTGATAGTAACCCTAAAAGCCTGATCTTCTTTTATCTCTAGTGTCCTTGGGTCAACAGGAACAGCCGCCAGCTCCACAGGGTTGCAGCTATGCGGGTCTACGCCGTCTGTCTCCAAGTCAAATACAATAATCCATCTTCTGTTAATCATCTTGTTCCTCGTTTATAATAAAGAATAACCCTTTTGCACTATCGTTCACTTCGCAGACAAGAAGGGTTAAAACTTGCTGGATGAGGTGTAAACGAAACCCCGTGACACTATATTATACTGGTACTTTGTATGTATCTTTGATAATTCCCGGCATTTCCATAATCTTATCTAGCATTTTGATACCCAAAACATCTAGCTTAAGTAGCCCTGCATCTTCACAGGAAGGCCCTTCAAAGCCAGCAAGCTGACCCTTTCCTTCTTTGTCAATAACCATTGGACAAACGTCATAGATGGGCTGTGGGGATACAACAACGCCAGCAGCATGCTTAGACTGTATGATCTTTGTGTCTTCAAGTCGGATAGCTTGCTCGAATATCTTAGCAAATTTACCCTGAAGATTTCCGTCATCATCTACATAACACCATTCTTTCAGCTTGTCCTCTCTATTCTCAAGTGCCCACGTAATCACAGAGGAAGTTCCTAACTCATCCTTCATGTCTTGAAGTTCGTCAGAAATCTTTGCCTCATCTAGGATATGAGATGTGATAGCATTCTGTTCGCTAAAGCCAATGTTCCCTCTTGCGGCCATCACTCTCTTTAGGGAGGCTCTACCCTTAAGGGTTTGGAAAGTTACAATCTGAGCAACATTATCTTCTCCATATTTTTTCTTAATATAGTCTATGATATCGTTTCTAGATTGTTTAGGGACATCAATATCAATATCTGGCATTGACACTCTTCCTCCAGCATTACGACCAGCATTATAGAATCTTTCAAAAATTAGATCATAACGCATTGGGTCAATCTTTGTTATATCCATTAGATAAGAGACCATACATCCAGCGGCACTTCCTCTTCCGGGTCCTGTTAGGTATCCTCTAGATTCAGCATATTGTATAATATCTCTAACAATTAGGAAGTAACTTGATAGATTAGTCTCTGTAAAGATCTTAATCTCTCTATTAACTCTATCTCCATACTCGCTGAACAATGAGCCCTTTGTAATGTGATCCATCTTATTTGACCAGCCTACTCTGCACAACTCTCTTAGATAGTCGTTTGGAGACATTTCATCTGGACAATCAAACACAGGTGGATTAGGAGGCCCTAAGATGTCATAATTGGTACATGAATTAGCTATGTCTACAGTATGTTGAAGTTCCTCTTCTGTGTGAAACTCTCTCATGTCATCATAGCTAGGGATATGATAGTTATTAGAATTAAAGAAAGTGCCTAAGAACTTAGATTTCCCCTGCTTTAATTCTGACTGAACTTGACCAATACTTTTCCGTAGAGAAGTACACAACAATACTCTTTGGTCATGGGCATCTTCACGACGGCAATAGTGTGCGTCTGGAGTAGCAACACAGGGGATCTTAGTAAGCTTAGAGATTTCTCTTAGTTTTTCTGCAACTTCTTTAGCCTCTTTATTTATCAGAGAATCAATAAGTTGGATCTCTATATAGAAATTTCCTTTTCCAAATGCCTTCTGTAATCTCTCAGCTTCTCGTATGCCATCACTCTGCCAGTTGGGATTATCTACTACAGCAGTTGCCAGTCTAGAACCTAAGTGACCACTGAAGGATACAAGAGACCCATTAGCTTTTGATGCCAGTTCCATGAAATAGTCTACGCCCACTCTAGGCTTATGGTAGAAGTGATCTACTTTGTTTGATATCGAAACCATCGAAAGTAGATTCTTCCAGCCTTCTAGATTTTTTGCTAGAACAACCTGATGAGATAATTTTGCGTTATCAGGATCTTTTACTGTAGCTTCTCTATTGCTAATATAGAATTCGCATCCTAAGATAGGCTTGAATCCTTTTGATATGGTTTTGTGAAAGTCAATTGCTCCACTTACAGTTCCATGATCTGTTATAGCACATGCATCTACTTCTATTTCTTCTAGTCTTTTTGCAATATGTTTTGTCTGGGACAGTCCATCTAAAAGTGAATATTCGCTATGGACGTGTAACGGTACGTATTTCATACTAAAGCCTCTGATATATTTGTGTATAAATCTCTTACAGATAAATTATACATGTTAACATGCGTTTTGAAATTATTAGTCTTGTCAATTTTTCCTTTTTCCCAAAGCTCGGACCTTTCCCAAAACTCATTTGCTGGCATGAACCCACAAAGCCATACCTTTTTTAACCCGTAGTATTGTTTTGGATGAGTCTTAGTCACCCTATCAAATTCTAGGCTGATGAAGGCGTAGACATCAGGTCGTTGATGAGAGCTTGTTTCCGCAACAGAGACATCATAGTTTGGTCTTGGTGCAACGGTACGCCTCTTTGTTTTGACTTCTATTCGCTGAGTCTGAACCAGAAGGTCATGATTATACTTGTCTAGGCCTCTATTGTTGCTCACTATTTCAGCATCAACATAAGGAGCAAGAGCTTCTTCTCCAAGATATCCAGCAAGGTTTCCTGCTCCTTTTAGAATGGAATTATTAATATAGCCAAGAGACATAGCCTTCTGCTTAGACCTAGCTATCATTTCTTTATCAAATGGCAATTCTATCATCCTACTTCTCCCGGAGCCTGATACTTCCCGATAGCATGGTCTGGAGACATACAGTTGCCAGTAACCCACTCTATGCCATTCTCTTTAATCATGGCCATTGTTTGCTCGCACTTTGTTAGAGGAGCTCCAAAGATATTATATAAAGGTTCGACATGAGTATCTTCATATGTGGTCTTACCTGCTGAACATAATTTACTACACTTCCAGCTTTTTATTTGCTGAGGGGTTGTTGTATCTTTTATAATTTTAAACTTAGCCCTTATCATTTCCATAGTATCTTTAATATCACTATCTTGAAAATGCAAGGTGAAAGGACCTCCGTCATTCATGAAGTGTATAGTGATCAAAAAGGACTTAACATGTGGATACAGTTTTTTTACAGCTAAATGATACATTCTGAGTTGTGGATCATTCTGTAGTTTAGCAGGAGTTTTTTCTTTACCCGTTGCCCAATCAAGTCTTCTTCCTGTCTTCCAGTCAATGACCTCATAGGTATCATCACCAACATCAGTTATTAGATCAATAGTTCCTTTTAAGGAAAGATTGCCTTCCAGTACCGAACCATCATCTAGTGTGTAACTATATTTTGCCCAGTCCTCTTCAACCTCAAAATCAAAGTGCGGCTCTGCATCAACAACAAGCCTATTCTTTGGATCAAACAGACCATCATCATCATTAAAAATCTTCCAAACCCACTTGCGGCAGTGCTTAAGATCGAGAGGTTTCCAGTCGTGATGTCCAGTTCTAGAAGTGTAATATTCATAGACTAGATCAATAATAGAATCTAGATATTCTGGATCATAGTTAGATGTCTCTATTTCTCCTATCTCACTATCTTTGAATGTCTTGTGGCCGTCTTGTACAGCTTTCTTACATAGGGCAGCCAACTCTAGTACTTTGTGAACAATTGTTCCTTTATCTGCTTTCTTACCCGAACTCCCACGCCAGCCCAAAGCATACTCATGATAGTACTGCATAGGACACATCCTATGAGAATTGAAAGAGCTGCTTCTAAAGTATACAATCGGAATACTCATGATTTCTCCATTGTTGGAATTACGTTTGGTAAATGTTTTATAGCTTTGTGGATCATTTCTAGTTGTTTCTTTATAGTCATATCCTCATTGTCAACAACTGCATCGCATAGATCGAAACAATCCCCAATCTCTTTTTCGCTAGAGTGCTCGTCTGTTTTCTTATAGGGGTCTCTTGTTAGCCCAAGGATGAATCCTCCCTTTTCTTGAAGGCGAGAAATCTCATTCTTAAATCTGATATCACAGATAAGGGCGATTTCTGGTTTGTCCTTTTCAATTTTACGAAGCAAACTACTGATCCAGACATTAGGGTCTAATTTCCTAAAAATATCTGTTCCTACATATTGAAGAACCTCTCTCGCTGTCATCTTCTTCGACTTAATATTTTTATTGGGATGAGGAAGAGAACCCCATTGTATATCAGTCTTAGAATTCTTTTCTTTATCTGTTCCATAGGCCTGACTGTATTCTAGCCCAAGAGTATTAATACATAGATCTTTTAAAGTGTCTGCAAGTCCATATATTTTTACAAACTTACCAAGATTATCATCAAACAACTTATCTACATTTAAGTTTTGATTATTAAAAGAAAACCATTCTTTTCCATTAATAGTCTCTCCGAATATATCAGTGACCTCAACCTCTCCGCTCTCAGATAGCCTAGTCCTACTACTTATGCGAAGCTCAGCCAACTTAAGAGCAATGATATAGTTGCAGGCAGTATTCTTTCCACTTTGTTTCTTCCCAGCGAATCCTAGTATCTGAGTCATAACTATTCCTATTATTAGTTGTCAATTTCTGGATAAATGTCTCTTAGAACTTCTAATCGATCTAAAGCGTCTACAAGTAGATCTAGTGCTTCGTCTAGATTCTTGTGAAAATCACCAGTTGAATGGTCGCCAATACCAGCTGCATTATTTGTCAATAGCTCAAGTGACAACTTGGCCTTTTCGTGATCTGCAATAGCCTTATGCCACATGTATTTACTCGCATATTTTTTTACATCTTCGCTTGTCATATTAAATTTCCTTATAAACTTCCATAGCTTTTTCAATAAATGGTTTAATGTCTGAAGTAACGGTATCTACATTCAATTCTCCGATATCTGCTGCGTCGAAACTTGGGAAGTATATTCTATAGAGCCTTCCACATTGCTCTTCTATTTTTTTAGCAGCCTTCTGCCCTGCGTCATCATTATCCATGAGACACACCAGAGATAGTGCTCCAGACTCATCCAACAGGTTCTTTTGATCATTATTAAATGCAGTTCCAAATATAGCAACTACATTATGTATCCCTGCTTCCGCAAGTCTCCAGACATTTCCCGGAGACTCAACAAGAATTGCAACCCCACTCTTAGATATTTCATCTTTGGCTACCCAGTAATTATACAGCCATTTCTCTTTTTGGAAGCCTTTACTATGCATCCATTTAGGAAAATGACGACATTTTTCTGTAGGGTTGTGATAGTTATTACACGAGTCGCACTTTTCAAATATGCTTCTACCCGTGCACCCAACTATAAAGTCATGATTATTATCATAGATAGGGACAACGGCTCTCTGGTACATAGGCTTGTTGCGTGTATCGCAATAGCCCACATCATAGTCTTCAAGAACCTTATTAGAAAACCCTCTATCTAAATAGTACTTACAAGGAACCTCTACCTTGTCTCTATATATTTTCTGGGTGATCCCACCTTGCTTGGCAGACTCTGAGCTTAAAGTGTTTACTAAATTATTAAAGTGTAGCTTTTCTACATTATGATTGTCAGACTCTAGAGAGTTAAAATCTTTCTTTAAAAACTTAAGGAGGAAGTCTACCGATTCTTTAAACGAAGCTTCTTTATCTCCTTCTTTTTCCCATCCATTGTTAACACGAGATAGTATTCCTCTTACCAAGTCTATCATCCCATTGCCAAATATCTCTTCGCACTGATGAGTCCTGCATTTATAATGAACCTTAAATTCCCCATTTGGGTAGAAGTTTAGAGCTGTCGGATTGTCCCCACCATGTATAGGACAGACAGACTTCATTAGTATATCATTTCTATATGCAATATTCATTCCAAAATAAGCATAGATTTGATCTATGTACTGTCCAGAGATCTTAGCCAATGTACGTACTTTAGCATAATCATATTTTTTAGAATGCGACATCTTCTGAACCATTATAACCCTCTCCTTCTTCAGTAAAGCCAACTCCACTATCTAACTCAAAG
>TARA_R110000772_G_scaffold49850_1_pt1 | contig 12743 bp, 19 predicted proteins | sample TARA_R110000772 | Tara Oceans TARA_R110000772 (sample SAMEA4397948) | marine metagenome | biome: Polar Biome; feature: [SRF] surface water layer (ENVO:00010504); material: water (ENVO:00002006), including particulate matter (ENVO:01000060) such as... | depth 5 m | reverse complement strand
TTTTGCTTGTCATTATACTTATAATCATCAGGACTTAGCCTATATCCTATCGACATGCTATCTAGTGCGCCCATTTTCATCAATTCAAATACTTCCTTACCTTTCTGTGTTCCCATAGCAAGTCTGCCCTTAATTTTCAATCCTCTTGCGTCTTCTTCTAAAGTATCAATTACACCAATAGGCTCATCAGTTTTATGTTGATAAAGTAATTTAATTTGTTTGGGTTTCTTAAACTTAATAGAATCTGCAAATGCGCCTTTCTTGATTACATCATTTCCTAAATCTTTATTTCCAAAGACTGAAGCATAGCCTTCAAAGCTACCATCATCTTCTGTGTCTAAACCTTTGTAATCGCATTCAAGGTCAAGTATTCCATTAACTACTTCTAATATTTCTTCAGACATAGTTCTTTCCATTGTCAAGTAAAAGTTCTCACTATTCTAACAACAAACCAGTCTCAAATACAACTACGAAAATTAATTAAAATTAATTGTGAAAAAGACTTGACTATATCGGAACTGTATATATACTGTACTTATATACATTAAGTATATAGATAAATAACTAGGAGCAATAAAATGAAAAGATTTAAAGTATTAAGAAAAGTAGAAGAAGGTAGTAACGAGGTTTATTTTGATGTTGTTGATAGTCATAATAATAAATCTACAGGATATTATATGTTACTAGACACAGACAATAGTGGGATAAATTACGGAATGCTTTCAGCACTAGAACTAAGAGATGCGCTAGAAGAGTCTACTAGTAAAACTAGGAATGATAACTCGATAAACATGGCTTATTACGGATAAGTTAATTAACAGGGGGTGAAAGCCCCTACTTTTATGAGGATAAAACAATGAGCATGACAAAAGAAAGAAGATTAAAGATTATAAAATCATTACAAGCAATGTCGCATGAAGAACAGCAGGAACAGTTCTTTCGTCTACAGATGTTGATTAACAGCAAGTGTCCTAAAGGATGTGAACACATATACGAAGAGTTACCAGAAATAAGAGAGATCATGGCAAGTATGGTATTCATCACACAAACTGATATGACTACAAGAGCATTGCAAGACGCTGGATGTTTAAGGGGGAGTAAATAATGAACTATTGCATTAGCAAATTATATAATACAAAACGAAAACATCTTTTTACATTAGATGAAAACAAGTCAATATATCTGATGGGAGAACACTTTAAAGAAGATATTAGGCTTAAAACAATGCAAGATATTGTAGGGGGTTATATTGAACGATACCCTGATCCAGTAACAATATTTTGGGACACTTCACCAATCTCTTGTCCTGAAGATATTGACCAATACGATATAATCGTTAATGAAGAAGGTATGATACGAGATTATCCTTATAACGGTTTGATGAACGAATTATTTGATGTTGATGTTTGGGGAACAGTAATTTTACTAGAAGGGGGTTTAAAATGAGCAAGAAAGATAAATGGGAAATAGAGTACGAAAAGAAAAAGGCTTTAAATAAAAGAGGGTTATCAGGATTATCTATAGAGCAAAAAGATTTAATTGATAAGACAATTCAGGAAAACTTTGAGATACTAAATCATGTTGCAGAGTGTTTTGATATTGAACTTGACCAGCTTCGTAAGCTACAAGATAATACTTGGAAGTTAGTACAATCTTTTAATTATCAAGATCGCAAAAAGATTCATTAGGAGCTCTACCTCTTGAGGGTGTAAAAGCCCTCTTTTTTTTATCTTAATATTTCGTCTTCTTCATCATAGTATTGTGTCTGGCATCTACAATTAATTACATTACTTGCGCCACCATTAGGATCGCCACAGAAGTCCATGTATTTCACAACACTTCCAGCATTACTTATAGGAGTTATAACTTCAAACTTATCATTTTCTGGAATAACTTTGTTATCCATACGTACATGCCATGACCTTGTTCTGTCGTCTAGTGCGGACACCCATGCTTTTACAGGATTTTTGAACCTCAGCACCTTAGCTATTACTGAACCTGTGTAATTTTGGGCGGTATGCGTCTCTGTGCGACTAATCATGGTAGCCCTATATGGCGCAAAAGCTATTGATCTCTGAATTAGTTTACCCATATCTTCTGAACCTAAACCTTCTGCAATACCTGCAGCTATAGTAGTAGCTAATAAGGCTCTAGTAGTTGAAGATATTTGAGTTACTTTCTGGGCGGTGTTGTTTATAATATATTCTTCTACTATCGTATCTATTTCGTTATCTTGTTTTTTTCTAACCTTAATTATTCTACTCGCAGTTATTCCAATAACTAATCTGTAATGGTTAGCTAATAATTTATATAGTTCGTCTCCAAACTCTAAAAACATTATGTCATCTACCATTAAGCCTTCAGAATACTTAAAAGAGGCTTTCCTAGAAATCTTTTTAAACAATCTCTTAAGTTTTGCGTTAAGGTTTTTTGATAAATTTATATATGCTTTTAATTGCTCTTTGTATTCTCTTCTTCTACTTATTTTAATTTTGTTAGCCACTCAATATATTCTTTCACCTAATTCAAAATGTACTGCATCTATAAACCCCATATCTCTGTTAAGTTTAAAATTCCCAGTTTCCCAACTTCCACCCCATCTAATAGGAATGTCTAAAGTCTTAGATGCTTCTCCTACAGCGTTAGCTACTTCCTCATAAAAATCTAAATCCCATGTTACCTTTCCACCGTTATAACAAACTATATCTACAGCTAAACCTATGCAATGTTTTGATTTACTTCCTACCTTGCTTAATCCTTCTTCTTTTAATTGTTCTGCTCTTTCTAAACTTCTCATGCCTTCAGTAATGCCGAAATCTATAGGGCTAAGTTTTATAGCTTCATACATAACAACCTTTAAATAATCATCTACTCCTTCTAACTTTTCTCTTGAACTTGCTCCAAATTTAAACATGATCACCCCTTTATAATTTTCGTAAAGTTGAAAATCTATGCCCAACAATAGTATCTGTAGGCGTATCACCACTATATACTTCAATTAAACATGCTGGATTATCTTCTGTTGCGTTAAGTGTAAAGCTTGTTTTTGGTACAGGCAATTTTCCTGTTCTAACAATCTTTGTAATCTTTCCTTTCGCTCTGCCACCTGAACTATCCCATGAAACCATATCTCCAACTTTTAAAGCATCTGCTTCTGCTTTCCCTTCTCTCTCTGCCATGATTTTATTTCGTTGTACCTTACTCCAACTAAATCCAGCGTCTCCACCCCAAAGCGCCCATGCTATACGACCAGCAGATGGGTATCCTTTTTGACTTGGTTTAAATCCTTCGCCTTGTTTGTCTACCTCATGCCTTGAAAAGAATGAGTACATTCTAAGAACTGTACTTGCTGACATAGGACTTCCATTAACAATTTGTGTGGCTCTTGTACTGCCTACTGCTGTTCCACCTCTGTTAAATTCTTTTCTCCATTCAAGTCCTCTTTTCGCCTCTGCTTTCATACCAGATGTAACTGTAAAGGTTAAATCTGATACAGCTTTCTCTCCAACTAATTCATCATATTCTGAATGGGTATCACAAGGCATATAGACTGTTACCCCATCTTTTTCCATTGTATGACTTCCAACACAACCAATAACCTCTGCTCTCTCTTCTGCCTCTTCCTCGTTATCAAAAACATCTTCTTCAATCATTGCTTTTGTACCGTAAGCCAATTCAAATGAATCATCATACTTTTCATTTCCTTCTGAATCTACAGGCTTATTATTATCTTCTTCTGCTGGAGAATTAGATACCTCACCTAATGGGAAAAGGTTACTTGGAACAAGTATTGTATCTCCACCATCAATAGGTTCAAGACCTAATCTTTCTCTTGCTTCATTTCTTGAAATAATTCCTTTGTCTACTCCCATGCTTACGTTTGCAAATATTTGTTTTCTTTTTTCTGCCATAGCTGGGATAGAATCTATATCATATTTAATTGTGATATCACCGTCATACAGAGGTGCTAACCATTCGTTTAAATCTGATTCAATTCTATTTAGTAACGGTATAATAGTTTCTTCATATAATGATAATCTTGCTTCTGCTACGTTCGCATAAGTTTGATCTGCAATACCGACTAATTGAGATGGTACACCAAAACATAATGCAATCTCTCTAGCACTCATGTTCATAAGTTCTAAGAAGTCCATATCTTTTGGATTCAAGCCCATCTGAACATATTCAAAATCACCTTCTAAGAGCATAGGTCTTCCAGAGTTATTACTTCCTTTAAACCTGAACTCTAAATCTTCAAGAATACTAGATCGCTGATCGTCTGTTAATGTCGCTGTCATTCCTGTTTCGTCTTTAGGTTGAAACTTGAGCATAGCGGAAGGCGTACAACCGTTCTTCAATAAGCCTACGTTATGAAGCCCTGCTAAATTATGTTGATCTATATTGTAAGCTCCAGCAACTATAGGAGATAATCCGTAGAAGTCATCTAATGGATTCCATAACTTAACATGCTTTAATTGAGATGCTCCTGTAAACTTATCTACAGCATATTCGTTTATAACTTGATTGTTAATTTTGTATTTGTATGAGTCTGGAATCATTGAACTAGTAGCTTTGATCTCTACTCTGTCTGGTCTTAATAGATATAATTCGTTTGGAGCGGTGTTCTCTTTATCTCTTAACATGTATGAATTACCAGATATCAATAGATAACTTATCATTGAATGAAAGTATTCAACACCAGACTGTAAGGGATTCGGTCTTTCAAGTAATGAGATTAAAGGGTGATTTTCTAATAACTGATCTCCAGAATACACTTTCATTTTAACTGAACTACCATTGTTTGCTATCATTGAAATACATTTATAGACTATTGCATTCTCTTGATATCCGTCTTGAGCGTACTCTTTATACTTTCTAATCGTCTTTCCATCATAAGCATTTATTTTATTAATAATAACTTTTGGTGCTTCTTTCCTATGAATCTTTTGATTCTGAACACCTTTAAACCTATCGAATAATCCCATAACGCTCCTCAACTTATTTTAAAAACTGCTTCTCCACTTGATTGCAGACTGGTTATAGCAAAAACTAATGCGTCTAGTCTATCAGGAGATGATACTGTATTTCCAGTATAAATACACATTTGTTCTTCTAACTCTGTCCACTCACCAACGTGGTGAACTTTATTCTGTTCGTAAAGAGACGATACTGGTTCTGCTCTTAACATCTTGCCTCGTGAGCTTCTTATCTTTTTATATGGAACAGTCTGGTCTTGTACCCTTATAAGTCCTTCAATTAAGTCTCCACCATTATTAACTTCAGCAACAACATAGTCTGCTTTATATTCATAGTATAGCGCTAATGCTCTCTTAATCCATATATCTGGAGAGAAGACTCCTGACCTATCATCTAGTACATAAAACTTATCATCTATTCCTCTACCAGCAACTATTATTCCAGTTTCATCTGAATTAGCATTGCTTGTTACGGCTGGATCAATAGCTACTACAATCTTTGTTAACTCAGGCATATCATCTTCTTTAACTCTGTTATCTTCAATATTACTTCTTGAGAATAGTGAGCCTTCTATATCCTCTAGTATTTCTGCGTACAATTCTTGCTGTCCTAGTCTAGTACCCTCATATCTTTCTTTAAGCATACGCAAAGATGACTCTGCTAAGTTATCTTCATTCTCGAATGTTGAGCCAGATATAACTTTCGTATCTGACCTTTTAGCTAACTCTTTTATTATTGGAATAGGTCTTGGTGTTGTAGTAATAATACACTTAGGATTTTGTCCTAGTCTTAAAGCCATCATCAAGTTATCAAAGGTTTCTCTGTAACGCCATGAAGCTAACTCATCACACCATATTCTATGGAACTGGACACCCCTTAATCTATCAGGCTCGATCGCAGGGAATCCTATTATCTTTGAACCATTGTAGAATTTTATCTCTGCGCTAGACTTGTTGTAACCTCTGTCCGCTAATAAATCTTTATCAATAATAGAAACGATTCCACTCGCTCCATTAAAACAAACCTTTGATAAATCTCCATAAGTAGGAGCTACCACTCCGCATGTAACGTCTGGATTTAATAAACAATATTGAACAATATCGTATGCGCCTGTTAAAGTCTTTCCCCAACCTCTACCTGCTAAAAACAGGTAAATATTATGCTCATTGTTATCTACTATAACTTGTTTTGGTCGTGCCTTTTTATACCAACTAGTTAATAGTATTACCGCTTTCTTCTGTTTTGAGCTTAGATTGCTGAAGTCCTGTAACAAGCTCTCTGAACTTGTTGTCATCTGATTCTGCATTAATAACCTCTATAGTGCTTGTTTCTTTCCAACCTGCTTGACATTTAAGCCAGAAGATAATTGCAGTAATATTATTTCCTTCTGTTGCCTGTTTAAATAAACTAGAAGCCACCTTAGCATTTGCCTGTGCCTTCCCAACATGCAATTCGTTAATGCAATATTTAGTTAAAGTATTTCTACTGATATCTAAAATGCTACATATCTGGTCTTGCGTTATGCCATACCCTGACAACTGCCTTACCATATTTTTCTGATCATCTGTTATTTCAACTTTCTTCGGCATATAAACCTCTTGTTCTATTATCTGGAATACTATACCCCTTTTTTATAATGTTCAAATAAAATCTTCTAATCTTTTTTTAAGGAATCCTACTGCCCTTGAATCATGGTCAGATGCAACAAATCTTTTGCCACCAGCTTCCATAAAATCTATTACATTTTGACCATAGCCACACATAAAATCACCTAAAGAATTATAGTTATTTGCTAGGCTTGATATTAGACTTTCTGTTGATTTAGTTGGTATATCAGGATTACTTGCTACATTACAATCTGAAGTATTGAACACACTTAGAAATGCAGAACAACCTCTACCGCTAAGATATATAGGTCTTATATTATCGTCTGTTGTAATCTTTTTAAGCATGGTTTTTCCAGAAATAATATAGGAAGGTATCTGTAGTTCTATAATTCCCTCTATAGCTTTAGCTAAATCATCATAAGTTCTTTGGTCTTTTACTTCAGCCTTATCATTAAAGTAACTGAATCCGTCTGGAAATGGAGCTTCAGTATAAAGCACATCACAATCAATATAATCTCTATGTAGATCATCAGTAACAATATCACATGTCATTATTGAATATTTAGCATGTGCGTAATATGCGCAAGTACCAGCTTGGTTCTCATTTTTCACATTATTTAATGCTGAATTATATATTTTCTTCTTCATTTTCCTTGCTCTCCTTATATTCTTTTTTAATCTTTATTTGCCTTTTTGTTTCCCATGCCTTTTTAAATTCAGTATTTTTAAATAATTTACTGAAACCTGTAACATGCTTTAACCTTATTAGTTCTTCTGATTCCATTCCTAGCTCATTACAAATTGCATTATCTTCCCAACCATTTTCTAACATAGAGAACACCATATTTGCCATACCATCTACTGAATGTTTTCCCCTTGCTCTATTGTGTCTAACCGTACTTGCCATTCTGTCGTTAATATCTTTCTTCATACAAACGATAGGAAGCATTCCGTTATTTCTTTCTAAAATATCTTTGTTATCTTTGCATACACTATATCTATGAAAGCCGTCAACAATAACGTATTTGTCAATAGACTCGTCATATATAGTTACAACAGGCTGTGTATAACCATCATGGCTTATTGATGTATACAATAAACTCATTTCTTTATTTGCTACGCTATTAGGATTATAATCATTTGCTTGTACCTTATCTATATCAACCCATCTAACTCTATCTACTGGCTGTTCATTTAAAGGCGATATTTGATTTAGCTGATCTTTAAATATCTCAATACTTTTTATCTTCTGCTTATCATTCATACTACTAAGCATTGCTTCTATTTCTAACATTATATCCATTTCATTGCTCATTTTTTATACCCCGTTATAGTTCTTGTTCTGTTATATTTAAATATTCCAGGCGACCTCATAAAATTATCCATAGTAGTGCTGTGATAATCATTTATTAAAAGTGCCTTGACGCATATCTTCATAGCTTTTATATATATTGGTGTCTGATGAAAAGCCTTATCATATTTCTTAAATTTTTTTATAAAGAAAGGTTTGATTTCTTCTTTAATTAAATTTTCTAATAAATGATCTCTATAATCTGACCATGATTCAAACATATATGGTAGATCATCTGGAAACCAGTTATCCATATGCTTTGTTGTATTTGCGCCATCTATTCTTTTAACTATTTTATTCCAAGTATCTTTTTCTATTTCTTGCATAAATGGAAGATCATTGATTGCTGTCTCGTGATGTACGTTTGATACTCTCATTTTTGAGATACCCTTACCATGCTGATAATAATAATCGTATAGTTTATTATAATTGTAGTTTCCTTTGTATATACCAGCCCATATATCCCAGACACTCCAATCATAAATTGGGTAAAAAGTATAATGCTCCATTTCTTTTGATAAGATTTTACCCCATGTTAATCCTTTATAAGTTACTTGACCTGTTAAAGCCATATTTCTTGTAGGGCTTTCCTCGCACCTTACTCCTGATATGTAACATGCTTTTTTATCCTTATAATCTTTTTTAAATATCGCTGTAAATAAATCTGCAAACCTATCGCAACCATATGTATTTTCTTTTATTGATATAGGATTTTTTTCTCTTAACCACTCTGTAATATTTACATCCCAACAATGATGCCATTCTTCATTTAAAGATGCGGAGTTCGCTATCCTTAACGGCATCTGAAACCATATTGGATTAACTTCTTTTCTACTCATAACTTCTTCAACATAATCAATAGTACATTGCCATTCTGCTTCTTGATCTAAAAAGAGTACATTTAAAGGCAGTCTATTTTTTTCTCTTGCAACAATTAAAGACAACTCTAAACATGTAGTACTATCTTTACCGCCAGAGAATCCTACAACAATATTTTCAAATTCATCAAATAAGTATCTAATTCTTTCTAAAGATTCTTCATAAACATTATTAGATAAGTAAACTCTTGCATTTGATTTTACATTATTTTCTTTTGCGAAAGCTCCTGATTTCTCATTTTTCATTTAGATACCACGATGTAATTATTATAATCTATCATGTCTGCTTTTAATCCACTCGCTATATCAAAAACATCATTTTCATCTAACAAATCTATATCTAACTCCTGTTCATAACTTGGCTTATACCCATTTTTATAAAACATTAAATAAACATTTGAATGCTCACACATATCTATTAACTTTTGTTTTGCATCTCTTCTGATATAACTTGGAGAGCCAAAAAGGCTTATGACTCCGTCATGTTTTTTAGTTGTAAAGTAATCTTCAAAAGAGCTACATAAAATCTCGCCTAAACAATCCTTGTGATTATCTTTTAGAACTTGTAACATTTTGTGTGATAGATCAATACCTGTAAAATTTTCTCCAGCTTTAAATAAGTCTAAAGCTAAACCTGTTCCACAGCCAATATCTAAAATTGTTTTATCTTCTTTTACAAAAGAATATAATTGTTTTTGTACATATATGTTTTCAGCTATATGCTTATCTGTTTTATATAAATCATCATATTTGTTTGCTATTTGATTATAATTTGAACTATATTTTTTATGCGCTCTGTTGATTAAAATAGTTTCGCTAACTCTCGCTCCCATAGTCCAATAATGATATCCGTTTGCGTCAAAGTACCTATATGTTGTTTTACCCCAGACTTTATTATATCCAAACTCTCTTAATTTACTGACTGCATTATCAAACTTTGCATCATTATTCCAATTATCTCTTAAGGTGTACCAATGAGGTATTTTTGGCATTGACTTTGCAAACTGAAAAGATTGTGATTCTAGTATTTCTACTAAGTCCGCTTCTGTTTTATTTTTCATTTGATACCTCAAATTCATTAAAACATTTTGGGCAGGTTACTTCTATCCTGTCAACTTCGCCTTGATTGAATCTATTTATTTCTCTCTGTTTTGCTTTTTCTACGTCTTCTTCACTTACAAATCCGTCTGCATAATTAGGATTCAGATTAGGATCAAAATCCATTGTTGTATCCATACCTAAATCTTTAAGTGAAAATCCTATTTCATGAAGTTCTTCTATCTCAAATCTATTGCTTAAAACATTTAGATCAAATACTCCAGCAACATTTTTATTAAGTCTAATATTAAGCTCATCAAATTCTTCTGAATTTAATTCTCTTGAAGGAACGTAACAATCAACCTCTGTTATATTTAATTTCTCTAAGGTTTTTTTTCTACCATGACCACCGCATATAGTGTTATCTGTATTTATTATAAGTGGTTCTGCAAATCCAAACTTTCTAATGCTTTCTTCTAGTTGTTTTAATCCTTCAACAGTAAGAATTCTTGGATTGTGTTCATATTCTTTTAATTCTGATATATCTTTCTTTACTAATGCCCATTGTATATCCATTATTACTCCTTAAAATAATTTCTCTTGGTTAGGGTTTTCTGTTTCTGGACTCCACTTTATAGAGCATAATTTATATGTTCCACTATATTTAGATTGTATTACTTGCCCATTTAGTTTCATGTTACTTAAAGCCTCTACGGTTAGAGTCATGTGCTTACCATTATAGTATACAATCATTCCCCCTTTTTTAATAGCCTTTGGTATTTCATAATCTCTTATATCAATAAACTCTCCTTTCCATAATTTTTTTACTTTTTTTTCAATCATGTTTTCTCCAGATATTAGAATCAAGAGCATGAAAACATCTTGTTCTGTGATTCCATTTAAAAAACGCCTGACCAATAGCTCCATACAAGTCGGCTTCTCTTACCTTGCGAACATGAAATATCGTCTGCTCGTTTTCAAAGTCTCTTTCAATAACAACAATGACATCAGCTTTATTATTCCAATGGGCGCTTCCTGATATAGAATAACCGTCTACAGTAAATGTACCGTCTTGATTTCTTGGTAATTTTGTTGGGTGAGCTACACACCAACTTGCGCAATCTGTCTCCCTATTAAATCTTTTTATCTCTGATATAACGTTACTGATATGCTCATCTTCACGCAACTGATTTGACCTACTAGGATTGATCTCGTTGTAAGGATCTAAAACTAAACCGTCTATCTCATAGTGTTCTTTAGCTTTTCTTGCTACATCTAATATCCATTTGATGTCTGGAGATTCGTCTGCTTTATCTATAAAAAAATAATGCTTTTGTATAAAAGCCATAGACAATATTAACTCTTCTTCTGTTATTCTGTTTGCCATACCAACATCAAAAGGCTTACCCATATATTTTTCACATAATCTTTTAATATTATTTGCAAGGGAATGTTCTGGAGAGAATAGCGCAAACTTCCAGCCATGAATCTTTGCCATATTCATTGTTATATCCATAAGAAAACTAGACTTACCATGATTAGGAACTCCAGTCCAAACATGAAACGTTCCACGTGAAACCTTATATAATTCATCTAATGGAGTAAAACCTACATCATATGGTTGCGAAGTATTTCCTGAGTATAGGTCTTCAACTGATCTCCAAATATCTCTTGCGGTGTGTAGTCCTTCTATCTTCGGTTCTGCTTTTATCTCGTTGCTCATTGTTTCTCCTATTGTTTATCCAGCTAACCAATTTTTACCTCTTTCTATCTTACTATCTAACTCATCTTCCCATCTACATTGATTGATCCATGTACTAGGGTGTAAAACAAACTGCTGTTCTTTACCTTGTACTGATTTTCCGTACTCTTTCATTTTACGCATTAATGATATGTGGTCAATTTTTTTATCCTTTAAAGCCTTTAGGTAAGCCTTTCTGGCTTGTGTCTTAGATATTTTTCTTGGAACAATATTCCAGAACTCATCAAAATTATCTGTATATGTATTTATGATAGTATTCTGTCCAATATTTTGACATTGGTTTGATGAAATTTTGACATTGGAAACAGCATTGTCAATATTCTTTACAATGGTCATTTTAAGATTGTAAGAATTATGAACTAATAAACCATTTGATTTTTTTGTTATATCAACAAACCCTAACTCTACAAGATCAGAAATGTACTTGTTTATAGACTGCCTTGAGCAATGACATATTTTTGCAAGATGCGCTTGACTAGGATAGCAATTACCATTTTCGTCTGCATAATTAGCCAACATGAGTAATACTAACTTTGTTCCTGTGCTTTTTGTAGGCTGTTTAACCGCCCATGCCATAGCTTGAAAACTCATTGACTCTCATAATAAAAGTCATTTGCTTTTACTGCGCCGTTTGTATGTTGAGTAATGATCAACATATTTTCTCTCTGAGGTATTCTATTCTCATATTTATATTTATTAAGAGTAGGCTCTGGTATATTTGATAACTTTGAAAATCTTGCCAATGAAAGGCTCTCTTGCTGTAAATATTCCTTGAATTTCATAATTTCTCCTTTGGTTAAGTCTTTAATTTACATTAAATGATACATAATGTAAATAGATAAATAATGTATTTATATACTTGACGTATACAATTAATCATGTATACTAAAAGAGTAAGGTAAATAAATAACTAGGAGATAGAAAATGATTAAAGTAAGAAATAAGCAATATTATAAAAAGTTTGATTACATGTGTGAGATCAAGGAAACATTAAGAGAAGCGCAAGACAAACTTTTTGGAATGGATTACAGAATAGACGGAAATGATTATTTAGTGCAAGACGAAAGAGTATATGGTTTAGAGATAGAACTTGAAGAATTAGATAAACAATTAGAGGGGTGGAAATAATG
>TARA_R110000772_G_scaffold109924_2_pt1 | contig 12746 bp, 17 predicted proteins | sample TARA_R110000772 | Tara Oceans TARA_R110000772 (sample SAMEA4397948) | marine metagenome | biome: Polar Biome; feature: [SRF] surface water layer (ENVO:00010504); material: water (ENVO:00002006), including particulate matter (ENVO:01000060) such as... | depth 5 m | reverse complement strand
TTGAGCCGGTGGCGTTGCTTGAGCCGGTGGCGTTGCTTGAGCCGGTGCAGACTGACCACCTTGAACCGTAGCGCCTTGAACGCCGGCAAATGCTGTTTTGGCGTCGAATGCGTTTTCACTAATAATAGCAACACCTTCGCCGGCGAACATTAACGCGTTGATATTTTGATACATACCAGCGTTTGTTTTCACGGTTTTCGCGCCGTTGAATCTAGTCGAAGCGCTAATGTGGAAATAATCACCACGTTTAATAGCGTTCGGGTTAATAATCTGCTGATAGTTTCCGTCATATAATTCAGGCGGTCCCATTTGCTTATAGCGTGAAAACTTAATTAACATGTGACCAGTAGGATAAGATTCTTTACCCAAGTTTTGCGGGTTTTCTGGTGCGTCACAGTCGTCAGTTTTCCAATTGAAACCCGTTTGACCACATAGCGCCGCTGTACATTCTGGATCATTCGCAGCGTTATTATACATTGCTGACCAAATAGCATCCCATTCTGGACCTTTCGGAACAGCGAAGCCCATGAACCAATGATGTTTATTTTCGTTAACTTCTTCAAGGTTATCGTGTGTTTTTGTGCGTAGCTCGGTTGGTGAACCCATGACTAGACGCGCTTTAAATAGTGGGTAATCTGTTTGCATGTTACTTTCCTTTACTTTTGTTAATGTTATTACGTTTTTTTGCGTTGCGTTTCAATTGCGCCGCGCCTGATGGTTTACTAGCTGTGTTACGAAGTTGGCCTTTTTGCCTGGTCTTTGGTTTTTCATTACTGGTTAGTGATGGTGTTTCACTCCCACCACCGAAACCAAGTGACATTAAAATTGAACTCATTAACGATTTTTTATTCATTTTATTTACTCTCGCTGTTGTGAATAGGTCTGAACACGTTTCGCGCTCTCGCTCCACTGTCTTCGACAAGCTTAACGCCTGTCATTGGAGTTTCACTATAAAGGTTAATGACGTCCTCGTCAATGCCTTTTTTAATTATTTGTGCTGGTGTATCTAAATCGATAGGTTTACGCGCATCGACACCGAGTAAATCACACATTTGAATAACCTCGTCGATAGGTGTGTTTTTCGCCCAACGTTTACGACCATAACCTTGCAACGACATAAAGCCTGGTAAAATCTGACCACCTTTGATTTCACTAAGCGCTTGAGCTTCCAACCCACTTAAACGAGCTTTTAACGCCTTTTCGGTTTTCTTGAGTATCTTGAGTTCTAACGCCAAATGATGTCCCGACAGCGACACACCTTCGACATTGCCGACATAATCGGCACCTTGATACACAAATTGTTGAAATGTTGAACAAGCGTAACGAGCGGGGCAATAACCACACTGATCACCTACTTTACATTTCGCGTCACCGCTGAACGCTTCGGCGGCGGCGGCTTTAACCGTGTTCACATAACCGCGTAACTCGGACGCTTTACAATCCCACACATCAATGACGCCGTTACTACGAAACGAACGAGGTTGGGCCACGCGTAACGAAAGGTTTAAATCTTGGTCGGTGTGGCCGTTAATACCTAACGACGTCATAATACCTTCGGCGTATGTTATTAATTGCCAGTTTTCGAACGCATCAACACCTTTATGACCGAACTTAGCGTCCCAAATGTAAAGCTTATTTAATTTCGCATCGAATAGCCAGCAATCACCATAACCGTACATTCCAGGGTAAATACATTCGAGGTCGACACGTTCTTCAATCTGCATGTCTCGCATTATACCGTTGGCGTTACACACTTTTAAAACGTCGTTGGCGTATTCGAGCGCGCCGTCGTAAATTTCGTCGTTGATCACAATGTTATCTGCTGACAACGTACCGACTATGTCCTCTTTAGACACTAGGTCGGTGGTTGGCGTTTTAAACGATTTTAATATTCGTTCAGCTACCTTGTGAAACGCTCGACCTTCGAGTACAGCGTCCGACACACCGTCACCAGTTTCAATCGCGGGGAATTGTAAAGATAGCGCGACGCTACCCGTACAATTTACCCACGTGTTCGCGCTATGCGCTGTTAGTGGGGATTTAATCATTATAATTTACCTAATAATGCTTGATGAATTTGTGGGATTAAATCGACACGCGCAGCAAGTAACGCGATTGACGCTAGACCGTTCGCCGCTAATACTTCTTTTACGATATCGTTGTTTAACTTTTTACCGTTAGCCGTAATAAAACGCATCAACTCACCGAAGTTTTTCGGACCTGTTGCGATTTCAGGCGTTACGATTTCAGGCGTTACGATTTCAGGCGTTACGATCTCAGGCGTTGCGATTTCAGGCGTTGCGATTTCAGGCGTTACGATTTCAGGCGTTGCGATTTCAGGCGTTACGATTTCAGGCGTTACGATTTCAGGCGTAACGATTTCTTCGTTGGCCTCTGACATTACAGTTGGAGTATCGGTGTCAATTACCGGTATGGCCATTAACGCTTTTAATTCCGCTTCAACTTCTTCGATGTAAAGGTCCCATTCTTCTTTCGTTTTATCGCTAGGTTTACGAGCGTATCGTAATGTTCCGTCGGCGAGTTCAGTTTTACCGCGACTATGAATTCGTTTGTCCCACGGTAGTTTGATGATATCAGTATCTGGTTCGAAAGCTTTCACGACCAACGGGTCAAGTGGGTCAATGTGATCGTCTGATAATAATACAGGGTTTTCAAACTGTTTAACAAGTTCGCCATGTTCTTCGGTGACTTCGACTTCGGGTGGCGTGATATTTTCAGCGACGACAACGGGTTCGTCTGTTACAGTGTGATTCATATCACTGACCGTTTTACTGATCGTTGTTTCGCTCGGTGCGACGAAACCGTCGTTAACGGCGATATTTCGAAGCGCTTCACCAAAATAATATAATACTGTTGCGTTGCCTTCTGGTAATTCTAATTTAATCGTTGTCATTTGTTTAATTTCCTAGTTAGTTGTTGACGACACCGACACTATACGGTTAATATGACCACACTGTCAACAACAAGAGAAAAATAAAATGGAAAATTTAATTAAAGCTTATTTAATTAATCAAGCTGATTGGTTTGCTGATGAAGTGATACAGAGTGTTGAACCTGATATACAGGACGACGAACAATGTTACACCGTCGTATTCGTTGGGACGACACCTAGTGAGTATATTAAAAACAGTGAACTTTTAACATTCCTTTTCGAGTGTTACTAATGATATTGAGTAAAGTCGCTGAGATTGTAAAACGCGTTTGTTCCGACGATGGTTTACGTCCGTATCAATTAACAATGTATCACGATATACACGACGCGTGGGATAGTGGACATCGAAACGTGTTGGCAGTGTTACCCACTGGCGGCGGTAAGACTCGAATTTTATCGGCTATTATACGTGACCATGAAGGTGCGTCATGTACTATCGCACATCGTCAGGAGCTTGTTAGTCAAATATCACTTGCGTTCGCTCGTAACGGTGTTCGTCACCGTATTATCGGCCCTAATAAAATCATACGTGCTGTTGTTCAACTACACATGAGCGAAGTCGGCGTTTCTTATTACGATCCGAACGCGCGCGCCTCGGTAGCTGGTGTCGATACAATAATGTCGTGGTGCGGTACGGGTGTCGATGGTGATATATATTTCGAAGAAACACCAAGCGGTGATAAATTATTGTATGGTCCACGCCAAAATGGTAACTGGGGTCGACCTGTTAAAATGGACCAAGACGAATTAAAACCACATGGAGTGTTAACCGGTAAACGACCGCCGAAAGACATTTCCGATTCAATTCGTCGGTACGCTCCAACCGTGACAAAGTGGGTAACTGACGAAGCGCATCACCTCGGCGCGTCAGGTGGTAAACGTAATAAGTGGATGAAAGCCGTTGACCTTTTCCCTAATGCGTTAGGTTTAGGCGTTACGGCCACGCCTGTTCGCGCTGACGGTGCGGGTCTTGGTCGACACCACGACGGAGTTATGGATGTTATGATTATCGGGCCGACAATGCGATGGTTAATCGATAACGGTCATTTAAGTGAGTATCGAATTTTTGCGCCGCCGAGCGATTTATCAGGTCGTATGGGTGAAGTTAAAACAAGTTCAACAACGGGCGATTTTAACGTTAACCAGGTGCGAAACGCTGTCGAACAATCTAATTTAATTGTCGCAGATGATAAAACAAGTAAGGTTGTTGGCGATGTTGTTCAAACGTATCTAATGAAATTTAAAGGTATGTTGTCGGTTGTATTCGTGCCAAGTGTGAGCGCAGCCGAAGAACTCGAACGTCAATTTATTAGCGCTGGCGTACCCGCTAAATCGTTGAATGGTAACACGTCCGACGAGATTCGAATCAATTCGATTCGTAAATTAGCGCGCCGTGAATTACTCGTATTAATCAATGTGGCATTATTCGACGAGGGTTTCGATTTACCCGCGATTGAAGTTATACAAGACGCGTACCCGACACAAAGTTACGGTTTATTTTGTCAACGGTTCGGTCGTATGTTACGTTTAATGGAGGGTAAAGAGTACGGTATTTATTCTGACCATGCAGGGAACGTAATGCGTCACGGCTTACCAGATGCGAAACGAGAATGGACACTTGACCGACGTGAAAAACGAAGCACGAAAGACGATGTCGAACAGTTACGAACGTGTGTTGATCACAAAGTCGGAGGAGTTACGATCCGCGAGGGTTGTTTCAGTGTTTACGATAGGTATTTGAAAGAATGTCCTTCATGTGGTTTACACGTACCAACACCCACACCAACCGAACGTACTGGCCCTGAATACGTCGACGGGGATTTATTCGAACTTGACGCCGAAACGCTTGCTCGAATGCGTGGTGATATTGCGCGAGTCGATAAGCCGATAGACGAAGCCGTTGCAGAATACCGAAACGGGTTAATCAACAAACACGCGCCGGCGATTGGTGTAATGGCTAACACGAAACGATTCGCTGTAAAACACGAAGCACAGCAAACAGCCGTCGAGTCGTTGCGTGAAATAATGGCAATGTGGGCGGGTTATCACCGCGCAGCAAACCGCGACGATGCTGAAATATTTAGACGCTTTTATCTGGCGTATGGTGTCGACTGGTTAACGGCTCAATCGTTACCCACCGACGAAATGTTAAAACTTGGCGAACGAATCGCCGTAAATATTGGTGAAATATGAACCATAACATAACACAGTGGGCCATTCGTCACGGTGTATCACATGTCGCGCTTGTTGAGTTGAACGCGATGTTCACGTCGCCACAAACCGACCCGACTCGATTCTTACCTGGTGCGAGCGAAGCGGCTGTCGTGAATAACGTGACGCTCGAAGCGAGTCGGGTCGGTGGTCGACTTTGGCGTAATAATGTCGGCGCTTGTATGGATAAACGAGGTCGTTTAATTCGTTACGGTCTGTGTAATACGTCGAAGGAGATGAACGACCAGTTAAAATCGGCTGACTTGATAGGTATTAAACCCGTATTAATCACACAGACTCACGTCGGGTCGGTTATCGGTCAATTCGTAGCGCGTGAATGTAAAGAGGGTCCGTGGTCGTTCAAAGCAGATCAACACGAATCGGCACAGTTAAGGTTTTTAGAATTAATCGCGTCACTTGGTGGCGACGCTTGTTTCGTTAATGGCGAGGGTTCATTGTGACCACCTTAACGGTTTTACATAACGTTGCGTTCGCGTCGAAAGACGCTGGCGTTTCGTTGTTTTGTGATCCTGTTGAATGGTTGGGGAAACCTGACACGACGGCGGGTTCGTTACGTGTTTGGAAAGTGGGCGAAACTCAATGGCGAATAGTTGTTGACGACCCTGCCAATACATAGTACATTGACGAACAAGCCAACTAATTAACTGAGTAATAATAATGTCAAGAATGAAACCAATGGAACGACGGGAACAAATTTTAGCCGCAGCGATAGTTATCGCAACGCGTGACGGGTTTAACGCTTTAACGCGTGACGGTGTTGCAGAACAAGCCAAAGTCGCGACGGGTATGGTTAATCACGTGTTTAGTACGATGGACAAACTACGAAAAGCAGTTATGAAAGCCGCTGTACATCGTGAAATTAAATCGATTATCGCCACAGGTTTAGCCGAAGGTAGTATCGAAGCACATGAGGCGCCCGATTGGTTAAAAAGAGCCGCACTTGATACTTTAATGGGGAAATAATTATGTCTATACTATTCGACTCGAGTCATATTGTAAGTAGAGACGGTTCGTCTAACATAGAACCATATATTACTTTTTATGGTGAACACAATGTTAAGCTTATTAAAAATATCGACCAACAAATTGAAAAACTTGAAAAGCAAGTCGAGTTTGAAATGGGTCAAAAAGTGAAAGCGCGCAATCAACGTAACGATTATGTCAAAGAAGTCGAAAAGTGCTTAAGCGAATATCAAGCTCGTATTGAAGAATTAGAAACGGCGTTAGCTGAGATATCAAGGGTTGCTAATTACCCACCACGTGACAAATCTATTAGCGAATTAGCTCGAGAAGCTCTTAAAATTAAATAAGGTAACTTATGGAACATTTCCCAAAACCGCTCGATGCGATGCGAGCGTTCAATCAATTCGTCCTGTGGAAGGCTGTTGCGTCGAAGTCACGACCAGGTAAATTCGATAAATTCCCTTGTAATATTGAAGGTAATATCGTCGACGCGCATAACCCTAAACACTGGAACGACGCCGATACAGCGTTAACCGTATCGAACTTACTCGGCGATAATTACGGCGTGGGTTTCGTATTCACTGAGAACGACCCGTTTTTCTTCGTTGATATCGACGGAGCGTATGACGGTGAGAAGTGGAACGATATCGCAACAGAATTATGTACCACGTTCGCGGGTTGCGCCGTTGAGGTGTCACATAGCGGTAAGGGTTTGCACATTTTTGGTACAGGTAAACCAACCGTAAACACTGACGACCGTCGTAAAAAAGCTGTCGATCCTATCACTGGTTTAAAAGATGATTTATTCGATATTTATACCGAAGAACGTTTCGCCGCTTTAACCGGTACAGCTATCACGGGTGACGTGGGTTTAAACGCTCAAGTTAAATTAGATAGTGTGGTTGATAAATGGTTAGCATATAAAGAAGGTGAAACTCGACATTCAACGTCGCAAGATTGGACGACGACCCATAGTGTTAATTCGCACCCAATGACAAGCGACGAAAAACTAATCGAAAAAGCGATTAAATCATCGGCTAAAAAAGACGGTGAAATGATTTTCGGTAACAAAGCGCAACGGGTAACATTTAAAGACCTTTGGGAAAATAACACCGAAGTTTTTAAGGCTCAATACCCACATGATCAAATATTCGACGACTATGATAAATCGGCCGTTGACGCAGCACTCGCACAGCATTTAGCGTTTTGGACCGGTGGTAATTGTGAACGTATTGAAAAGTTAATGCGTGGTTCGTCGCTTGTTCGTGAAAAGTGGGACTATCATAAGTCATACATGGAACGTACTATCACTGGCGCGTGTGCTAGACAATCTGATTATTATAATATTGGCGCACCGATTGAAATAGTCGATACGTCGATACTAATCGAACCGGTATACCGTGACGGTTATCAACTGTTATCAGCGTCGCAACAAACCGATTTATTTAAAGGTTGTGTTTATATCGCTGAGATTAATAAAATTTTTACACCGAACGGGTCGATGTTCAAACCCGAACAATTTAACAGTATGTATGGTGGTTATAATTTTATCATCGATAACGACGGCGAAAAAACAACGAAAAAAGCGTGGGAGGCTTTCACCGAATCACAATGTTTACATAACCCGAAAGTCGATTCTATGACGTTTCGCCCTGACATAGCGCCTCACAGTATTATTGAAACTGATGGTTTACGTTATGTTAATACTTACGTACCGTTAAACATTGATATGTCCGAAGGCGATGTCGAACCGTTTCAGACGCATTTGGCGAAAGTTTTACCTGATGAACGTGATCAGACTATTTTATTATCGTATATGGCAGCCTGTATTCAATATAAAGGGTACAAAATACAATGGGCGCCATTGTTACAAGGTGTCGTTGGTAACGGTAAGACGTTGTTTACACGTTGTGTGGCGTATGCTGTCGGTGAACGTTACACCCACATGCCCCCAGCTTTAGAAATTAGCGAAAAATTTAACGCTTGGTTATTTAATACTATGTTCATCGGCGTAGAAGATATTTACGTTCCGAGTAATAAACTCGAAATGATTGAAACGTTGAAACCTATGATCACAAATAAGCGTTTGGCCCGTCGTGCGATGAATACTGATCAAGCGATGCACAATATCTGTTGTAATTTTATGTTTAACTCGAATCACAAGGACGGTATTAAAGACGCAACGAAAGACCGACGCTATTGTGTGTTTTACTCAGCACAACAAGAGAAAATCGACCTTATCCGTGATGGTATGGACGGGAAATATTTTTCTGAATTATATCTATGGTTAGATAAAAATAAAGGTTATGCGAAAGTTGCACATTTTTTAAATGAGTATAAAATCCCCGACGAATTTAATCCGACCATGAGTTGTCAAACAGCGCCCACAACGTCAAGCACGTTCGAAGCGTCACAAATTGGTATGGGTAGCGTCGAACAAGAAGTTATCGAAGCAATCGAAGAAGGTCGCACCGGTTTCGCGGGTGGTTGGGTATCGTCGTTCGCACTTGATAAGCTTATCGACTTGTTACGAAAAGGCAACCAAGTACCACGAAACAAACGTCGCGAGCTGATGCGTTCGATAGGTTACGATTATCACCCTGGTTTAAAAGACGGTCGTGTTAATAATGTGATCGCAATCGAAGACGGTAAACCTCGACTATATATTAAAGCGGGTCACGTTAGTTCGAACTTTACGAGCGGTGCAGAAATAGCCCGACAATATGCGTCTGCTCAAGGTGATATTTTAGCTGGCGCGGCAAGTGTTGACAATTCCGTCAAGAACGTATAACATTCATAATAATTCATAAACAACAACAAGGCGAGAAACGAGATGATTAAATTAAATAAGACAATTAAAATTAAAATGGCTTTAAAAGCTGTCGAAATAAACGGTGTCGACGCTGATATGATTATTATCAGAAAAAGACGTGTTAAACTAGCCGAAGACATTAGACTTGATAGTTTGGGTGGTTTGAAAAACAGCGAGTTGTTACAAGCTAAAATTGACGAAATAAACGATATGATTAAAGACCCGTTAATCGCCAAGCATTTTGAACGTAATTGTTTTACACCTTACAATAGTGACAATGAATTATATGCTTTAAACCTGGCTGGAATGCGTGTGACATTACAATTCAACGGTGACGAACTGGAACACCAAACAGAACACGGTAAAAGAGTACTCAAGAAATTTGGTAAATTAAAATCTTACGCGGCTGGACACCGTTTTGTTGAAGAATTTTTATCGATTGAAGACGATAGTACAAAGTTGAAAGCGCGCAAACATGACCTGTATGAAACAGTTCTAGCCACCCTGACACCTTATCGTACTGTTAAAAAATTACTAGAAGAATGGCCAGAATCTAAGGCGTTATTACCCGACGAAGAATTGTCGATAAATTTACCATCAATACAAGTTAAAGACCTTAATTGTCTAATAGGTTTACCACTATGATGAAAATTAAATTATTAAACAACGGGCGTTACACGACGATAAGTGGTGTTAAATTCCCGATTATCGTCGACGGTGACGTTGGTGCTTTTCATAATATTTGTCAAGTGATTGGCGTTGAACTTATTAAGTTCGGGTTTACAAATATTTACCCTACAATGATTTACAATTTCTCACTGACTAAAAATGAATGTGAGATTGTTAAAATTAAAAGTTGTAAAGCGATTAGACAAGGCGACCAGATGCAATGTGTTTGTGGTTTAGCTTGGGACATTGACGATACAGATTTACCGGAGTGTAGAACATGAAAGATATTAAAAAAATATTGAAAAATATGTCGACCGAGTGTGACCCAATTACACTCGATTGTAACGCGGTCGAAGCGCGTCGAATGTGGTTAGACGTGGCTAGTTTTCGCGAACAAGCTCACCTCGAATTATGCGTCCAACCGTTAAAAGGTAATAAATGTATCGTATACGTTGAAAGTTGGGACGCTGTAGAAGAAACTGACGCGACGCCTTATATTTTAATTATTCTAACTTGTTTCGCTCTGGGGGCTATATTATGGATGGGTTAATCGAACGCGAGGAATTACTATTCAACGCGACAATCAATAATCGTACTCGATACGTCGGTGTCAGTGCTAAAGTTTGTGTCGAGTGTGACGAAGATATTCCCGAAGCGCGTCGGGCCGCTTTACCTGGTATTAAAACTTGTGTCGATTGTGCCACTTGATGATTTACAAGCTAATTGGGGCGGCGTTATTCGTCGTCGCCGTGTTTTTTTATGGGCGCACCGTGGGCGTCGATGCTAGCACATTAGAGCAGTTTGAACGCTCGGTTAATGTACAGCGTGAGATTAATAATTTGACGATTAAATTGCGTAAATCCGACGAATTGCTTATCATAGAGCAACAACGCGAGGCAATAGTTAAACGCGAAGAGGTGATCAAATATGTTACGAAATACCGCGACGTTATTAAAAACGTCCCTACTTATATTGAGTGTATCGACAATAGCGGGTTGCTCGACGTTATCAACGCCACAACTCCAACCGTCGCCGACACTGTTACCACCGTCGGAACTGTTGATTAACCCTTCGTTATTACCTCGATACACTAGCGCCGAAACGGCTGAACAAATAGCAATCGAACGCGGTCGGATAATCACCGACACGCGTGACAGATTGATCCGACTTCAAGAATGGATAAAGGGTAATTAATGATAACCGTAGAAACAGAGTCACCGTTAAATGGTGGTTTGGTTCGTCGCAGATACCAAGTGACGTTAACCGACCTACTTGGTATTGAACATACCGAAGTTGTTGGCATGTTCAACCACACACCAGAAAATGACGGTTCAGAAGTTGAAGCACAATTGTTTGACTCAAAAAAGCAACAAGAAATTGAATTGTACAAGAGTGACATCATCAATAGTACAAACCCATTTATGGACTATGAATTTATATGGAATGAAAAGACTGTTCTGTTGAAAGCTGTTCTTGATGATGCCTTGTCATTCCCTGCCACCGATCCAATTGTGTATAACGGCTTACCCTACCTTTCGCTCGTTACTGATGCTGAGTTGATGTTTTTATATAATAAAAATCAAACATGGGTCGATAGCTTACGTCAAAAGGTTAGTGAGTTATTAACTGCTAAGTCAATATTAGATAACTATCAGGCGGTGTTGTAATGGCTAAGTTTTATTATGTAAAAAGTGGCTATGGTACTAATGTCGGTGCAACACCTTTTACTACCAAACAAACGGGTGCGTTTAGCACTCTAGCAGCGGCATCTTGTTATGATTCTTTATCGGACATAACAGGACAAACAGCAGGGGATTTTATTCTTATATCTCACTTGCATAATAAGGTGTACGCAACAGCAACCAGCTACACATTACACACTGGGTATGGTTATATACACACAATGTCTGTTGATGACAATAGTTGTGACAACTACACAAGAGGCGCAAAAGAAGAAGTAACATCTGGTGATTTGACGTATGCGGATAACTCGCTAAGAGCGCATTATACAATATGTGGTGTGTCATTTAAGTCTGTTAATGGTAGTGTAAATGGTAATGGGTATCACTCATTAGAGGTATTATACGAGTGTACTTTTATTGCTGCCGTTGATATTGATTTAGGCGGTTCATCAAAATATGTAAAGTTAACCAACTGTGATTTATCAGGACAAAGAATATCGGCAAGCAATACTAAATTTGAGATGTATGGAGGCACAGTATCAAACACGGCATATATTACAGCCTCAACTGCTGCTTCTTGGTTTTATGATGTTGATATGTCAGGTTCTTCACCCTCAATACAATTACTAGGTGGTATCAGCGTTGCTGGAACCTCAAAAATAACATTTACAAGATGCACATTACCAACAACTTATCAGATTTATCAACCAGCCACCTACGACTATTTGTTCACTATAGATATAATTGGTTGTGATAATTATTACTCATTTGGTAGTTATGCTAAGTATAGTGAAATGGCATCAACAACGTCATTATACTTAAACTACACTTATGACGGCACAAGCAAACTAGCCGTAGCTATAAACTCACTCACTGAAATATCAAACGTAAACCCAGTGCAATACAAACTTTGTGAACTCCCAGCCCAAGACCTATCAGTAACAGATAAAACTTATCGCGTTAATTTATTACTTGATACTGACACAGTGGCAACATTGAGTGATTCAGATTTTTGGATTGAAGTTTCACATAACGACAACACATCATTAGCACTTGGTAAAATAGTGTCAAGTAGAAGTGTTGATATTTTAGCAGTAGGAACGGAGTTAACAACAAGCGTTGATGTATGGCAAGGCACATTGCCGACTAACACCAAAGCTTATCAGGTTGATATAACATTGAGCGCTGCAAGCTTACCAAATGTCACTAATGGTAATGTGGTTGTATACGTTAATTTAGCTGTACCAAATGCTGACGTTTACGTTTGCCCTGCTGTTCAAATAGGGGTGTAATATGCCTATATTCACTACACCATCAAAACTAAGGTTGACAAGTTCAGGCGTAGTTAATTTAGATTTCTTAACGTCTGATAACACTTTTAGGTTAACATCTGGTGGTATTGTCGGTAATGGCATGGCTATTGGTGGTGGTGGTA
>TARA_R110000772_G_scaffold82158_1_pt1 | contig 12766 bp, 11 predicted proteins | sample TARA_R110000772 | Tara Oceans TARA_R110000772 (sample SAMEA4397948) | marine metagenome | biome: Polar Biome; feature: [SRF] surface water layer (ENVO:00010504); material: water (ENVO:00002006), including particulate matter (ENVO:01000060) such as... | depth 5 m | reverse complement strand
AAAAATTGTCAACGTCTTTCCCCGCGCATAATGCGATTGTGAAAGAGCGTGTGATGATCGGGTGTCCATGATCGGGTAATGCGAGGAAAGCTCAGAAGGGGGTTTATAGCAATAGCTATAAAACTTTGTAAGTGGTTGAATCCACTAGGGAATGGAGGTTTTAGAGTTAAAAACTCTAAAGACTTTACAGACTCTGCAGCATCGTCAACAAGGCTTATAGTTTCTTTGGAAACTATCGAGTCGCTAGAGCCTCATGTAACACATGTACGGCTATAAAGTTTTTCAAACTTTAAAGCTTTCGGGGGTACGCAGGTGGCCATGGGGGGGTGGGTGTATATATACTAGATGACGTACATTTTGGAAGACTTTGGAGTGTCAACGAGATTGCCCCGCAGCTACCAAACCTTCCAAGACTACGCCGCAGCTTTAAAGCCTGTGTGCATATTCTTGAATACGTATATGCAGCGGGGGTGTCCTTAATATCTATTATACACCTAGATCTGGGTTTTGTCAAGATAAATCGAATATATTTCAAAAAGACTTGACAAACCCGCTATATACCTGTATACTATAATACATGAATAACACAAAAGAACTTACAACCCGACAACAAAACTTCCTAGACAATCTAATTGTTTGTGGTGGTGATGCAAAACGAGCAGCAGAGGTAGCTGGCTACGCAGAAGGCTCACATACTTCTGTGGTAAAAAGCCTTAAATCAGAAATACTTGAGCTTGCCCAAGGCATACTAGCCTACAATGCTCCAAAAGCTGCTCTAAAGCTTGTAGAGGTCATGGATAGCGATGAGCCTATCCCACAGGCTAACATGCGCCTACAGGCTGCACAGACGCTTCTAGACCGTGTAGGCCTTGGCAAGACAGATAAGCTTGACGTAAAGATCGAAGGACATGGTGGATTGTTTATTCTGCCCGCTAAAAACCAAACAATCTTAGACGTAGAATATGAAGAAGCGTAAAGCAAATGGTCTTATACCGTTTGGTTACAAAGAAATTGAGAATGACCCAGAACACATCGAAGAGATCCCCAGTCACCTCGAAGCCTTAGACAAAATCGTACCGATGATTAAATCTAGGTCATTATCTTTACGCGAAGGAGCCTTGTGGCTATCGCACAAAACTGGACGTAAACTCTCACATGAAGGTTTAAATAAAATAGTAAAAAGCCGTTATGAATGATTGGGAAATAAATCCAGAAAACTATGCAACTGACGAAGAAGGCGCATTCATCTTAAAGAAAGATGGAACACCCCGCAAGCGTACAGGCAGACCACAAGGTTCCAAGGGCAGAGGATATAACTATCACTCAAAAACAAAAGCCCAAATAGAAGCAAGAAAAGAATTAAAAACAAAACGTAAAAAGATAGCACAAGCAAGAACTAAGATTGAAAACTATAAACGCTCAGCAGAAAAGACCGAAAAAACCTTAAAGGTTCTGAGCGGAGAAGCACCTAAGACTCAAGGTCAAATCATTGAAGAAACAGTCTTAGAAGCAGCACCCAAGGCTTTGCGCGAAGAATCTAAAGAACATGTAATCTTTAGGCCTAATGAAGGCCCGCAAGAAGACTTTCTAGCCGCAGGCGAGACAGACGTTCTTTATGGTGGTGCAGCGGGTGGTGGTAAAAGTTATGCAATGTTGGTAGATCCACTTCGCTTTGCGCATAGATCTGCGCACAGAGGCCTTATTATTCGACGTTCGATGCCTGAACTAAGAGAGTTGATCGACAAGAGCCGAGAGTTATACCCAAGGGCTTTTCCCGGCTGTAGATACCGAGAAGTCGAAAAGATGTGGAATTTTCCAAGCGGTGCAAAGATTGAGTTTGGATTCTTAGAACGTGATGCAGATGTATATCGTTATCAAGGTCAGGCCTACAGTTGGATAGGTTTTGATGAGATTACGCATTTGCCCACAGAGTTTGCTTGGAACTATCTGGCTTCGCGTTTAAGAACAACGGACTCAGAAATTGTTCCTTATATGCGTTGTACAGCTAACCCCGGTGGTGTAGGCGCGCATTGGGTTAAAAAACGATACATAGATAATGCACCACCAAACGACTCTTTTGTAGGTCATGATGGTCTAACAAGAAAGTTCATACCAGCAAGATTAGATGATAATCCTTATCTTGCAATGGATGGACGCTACGAACAAATGCTAAAGGCTTTGCCTGCTACTCAACGTAAGCAGCTTTTAGAAGGAAATTGGGATGTTGCCGAAGGTGCAGCATTCACAGAGTTTAACCCGATTGTACATGTTATAACTCCGTTTGAGATACCAATGCACTGGGAAAGAATAAAAGGTATTGACTACGGATATGCGTCTGAGTCTGCTTGTATTTGGGCTGCTGTAGACCCTAGTGACGGAACATTGATTGTTTATCGTGAACTGTATCGCAAAGGCCTCTTAGCTACAGAACTAGCACAGATGTTAATTGAGATGGAAGTCAGTGATCCTCTCTCAATACGAGGCGTATTAGATACATCGTGTTGGAATAGAACAGGCACCACAGGCCCAACAGTAGGTGAAACTCTTGTAAGGGCTGGACATAAACTTAGACCAGCAGATAAAAACCGAATTGCTGGTAAAATACAAATCCACGAATACTTGAAAACACAAAACAGCGGAAGGCCACGACTACAAATATTTAATACTTGTCCTAATCTGATACGTGAGCTTCAAAGTATTCCTCTGGATAAATCAAACCCTGAAGATGTGGACACACATGCTTCGGATCACGCATATGACGCACTACGATATTTAATTATGGCGCGTCCAAGAATACAAGATCCGCTGAGTCGTATGAGAGATCTACAACGCTCTCAGCACTTTAGCCCAGCAGATTCGACTTTTGGATACTGACATGAAAAAAAGACAAAAATATAGCAACGGTGGAGCAATAAGAAGCTCTAAAACTTTTAAAGGTGTTGGAGATTTTGATCTTTCTCTGAGTGGCTCTGTTTCTGGAGATACTTCAAACATTAATAAAGATGCAACGGCCACACTTGCTCATAAAAAAGGAAGTCTTTCTTATGGAGTTAAGGACAACTCATATTCAAAGCCTTCGTCTTCTTTTAGCGCGAGAGCCAATGTGGGTGAAAACTCAACTGTAGGGGCAACAACAAATAAATATGAAAATAGCTTTAATTTCAATACAACAACAAAGTCTAAAACAAACGTAGGTGTAACGCTTGGAGAAAGAAACAATTCTCCTTTTGCCGAACTTACAATTTCTAAACCGTTATAGGTCTACTATGCAAGAAAAGCCCGGAATATTAGAAACTGCAAACAACCTTTATTTCGAAGATGTCGAAAATGAAGATGGTCTGCAGTTGAACCTTGAAGAGAATCTACGGACAAATCTTGCAGGCATTATCGAGTCTCGATATTATGAATCTGAGATGGCTCGTGATATGGATGAGAACCGTTGGATTACGGCATACCACAATTTTCGTGGTATTTACCCAAAGAATGTTAAATTTCGCGAAAGCGAAAAAAGTCGTGTGTTTATTAAGATTACTAAGACTAAGGTGCTTGCAGCCTACGGTCAGCTTATTGATGTTATTTTTGGAACAGGGAAGTTTCCGATTGGTGTTACTGAGACTATCATTCCTGAAGGCATAGAAGAATATGTTCATCTAAAAAATGAAATGGCTCCAGCAATCGAAACAAGTGCTGCGACTGAGCCAAGTTCAACGGCGACAGAAGAAGACAATCCTTTTGATGTTGGTTATGCAGGAGATGGTAAAGTCCTTGCTCCCGGCGCAACTTATGGCTCAAGTAAGTACTTAGATAAGCTTATTGAAGAAGCTGGTGGAGATGCAGAAGTCTTTGTAGAAGGGGCCAACCCTGATCCACAAGTACCTGAAAAGTCTCCAGCAAAAGAAGCCGCACGGCAAATGGAAAAGTTAATTCACGATCAGATAGAAGAATCTAACGGCGGCTCAGAACTCCGCAATGCAATCTTTGAATCGACGTTGTTTGGTACAGGTATTGTTAAAGGCCCATTCAACTACAACAAGTTATTACATCGTTGGAAAGATAATGAAGAAAGTGGCGAACGTGAGTACGACCCACTAAGCGTAAGAGTTCCTCGTATTGAGTTTGTAAGTATTTGGGATTTCTTTCCAGATCCAAACGCTACGACAATTGAAGAATGTGAGTACGCTATCCATCGCCACAAGATGAATAAAAGTCAGCTACGTGCTTTAGGACGTATGCCTTACTTTGATAAAGAAGAGATACGTGCTTGTTTAATGTTAGGCCCAAACTATGTTGAAAAAGACTATGAGCTAGAACTTAAAGATGATCATCGCATGGATGAGCTTGGATCAAACAAGTTTGAAGTTTTAGAGTATTGGGGCATAATGGACGCAGAGTATGCTCGTGAAGTAGGAATGGATATTGGTCAGAACGTAGATGACTTAGACGAAATTCAAATAAATGCTTGGGTGTGTAATGGTCGTGTGTTACGCGCAGTTGTCAATCCTTTTACACCCTCTAGAATTCCTTACAATTCTTTTTCTTATGAGCGTAATCCTTATTCTTTCTTTGGAATTGGTGTAGCTGAAAACATGAACGATTCGCAGCAGATCATGAACGGTCATGCGCGTATGGCTATTGATAACCTTGCGTTAAGTGGCTCGCTTGTGTTTGATGTAGACGAGTCTATGTTGGCTGGTGGTCAAAGCATGGAGATCTATCCGGGAAAAGTGTTTCGCCGTCAAGCAGGAATGCCCGGCCAAGCAATTCACGGCTTAAAGTTTCCTAACACCTCACAAGAAAACTTAATGATGTTTGACAAGTTTCGACAGCTTGCTGATGAACAAACAGGCATTCCAAGCTACTCGCACGGTATGACAGGCGTACAGAGCATGACACGTACTGCATCAGGCATGAGTATGTTGTTAGGAGCTGCGTCATTAAACATTAAAACTGTTGTTAAGAACTTAGATGATTCTCTTTTAAAGCCTCTTGGTCAAGCATACTTTCAATGGAACATGCAGTTCTTTGAAGGCAAACTAAAAATTAAAGGTGATCTTGAAATCAAAGCTATGGGTACTAACAGTCTCATGCAAAAAGAAGTTCGAAGCCAACGGCTAACAATGTTCTTACAGACAGCTCAAAACCCAGCAATTGCCCCATTCGTTAAAATGAGTAAGTTGATTTCTGAATTGGCTTATAGTCTTGATCTTGACCCTGATGAAATTCTTAACGATCCAGAAGAAGCAGCCATAGCTGCCAAAATTATAGGACTACAAAATAATGTTGGACAAAACCCTAGCCCAGAAGCTCTCGCCGCTGGTGAACAACCCGGAGCTGTGGCAAGCCCTGAAGGAACACCTGAACAACCGCAGGAGCTTGGAAGTACAGGGACTGGTGGTGGCAACATCGGAACTGGAAGTGTACCGCAGGCAGGGGAAAGTGAGTTCTCTGGATAATCTTTTATCTTTAAAAGAAGAAGTAAACGAAGCGAGGAAATAAAACAATGTCAGCAGTTGGAAAACTAATAGGCGCAGTAGCCAAAGGCACTACAAAAAGTGTAAAGCCCTCAACAAAGGCCGAAGAAAGCTTGCTAGCATCTCGTGAAACCGGCGGTGGTAAAACTGAAGGGGCGAAAGAACGCATTGAAGCTCATTTTAAGGCTCTTACAACAGACCCGACTCCCGGACAACGCAAAACACTGGCAGCTACAAAATCAACTCGCGCTTATCGTGAAGGTCAGAACATAGCAGGTGCCGCAACTGCAGCAGTGTCGTTTCCTGCGGGCGTACTTGCTGGCGCATGGCTAAAAGAAAATGACGAACCACCAAAATCAAAAGCAGAAGCTACTGAATTTGAAAAAGCTTTTAGCTCAGCACATAATGCAGGCGAAGAAACTTTTGAGTTTGACGGTAAAATGTATACAACAGATGTTGGTAAAGGTATGAGAAATAAAAAATCTGCAGGCGGTAAAATTATAGACATCTTTGAAAGGGTCTTTGCAAAAGCAGTACCTGAAAAAGCTCTTATAAAAAAAGGCACAACACTCAATGAAAGTTACGTTGAAGATCTGCTACAGGCAGAACTAAATGCCAACCCAGCAGCCCTTGATGATCTTTCAGACGAAGACTTTATCGAGCTTATGGAGGCCTTACCACAAAATACTCGCGCTAAATTTGGTGTTGGTGAAGCTCCACTAGACGACATGACCGAAATTATGCAAGGCATGGAGCCTTCAGAAGCAGCCAAAAACCTGCAGTACTTTAATAGTGTTGAAGAAATTCAAGATTATGCTAGTGAGCTAAACCCACAACAGACAAAAGACTTTTTAAACAACGTTTCTGAAGAAGACTATGAAATGTTTGGTGGCTTTAAAAACATGGTAAAACAGCTTGGCCCACGTTCTGTAAAGAATGAAGGAGGTGCTTTGCTTGTTCCAGTTGAAATGGAAATGCCCGAAGACACATATGATAATATTCCAGAAGATGAAATGGATGATGTCATGGCTTCTCAAAAACCTGATGATGTTGTAGAAGAAGATTACGTTGCGTATGTAATGTCTGAAGCACTATCAGAAGATGAAATAGATTATGTAAATACTATGCTCGAAGGTGACGACAAGTTTAGTCAGATCTTCGACAAACTAATTCTTTCTGCAGCTGAGTTTCAAGGTGCAGGAGAAGTTGAAGGGCCGGGTACTGGAACATCTGATGATATTCCTGCTCGTCTTTCAGATGGTGAGTTTGTTTTCACCAAAAAAGCTACCGATCAACTAGGCGCTGACCAGCTGCAAACAATGATGGATGATGCTGAACGTGCCTATGATGGTGGTTTAATGAAGAAAGCAAAGGGTGGAAATGTCCAAAAAGACACAAAAGCTCCGATGTTTTCTGAGACTGGCGAAGAAGAAGAAATCAACAAACAGATGATGTCTTCAAATCGTATGCCAAGTCTTATGTCGCGATAAGGCTACTTCAATTTAATTGAACCCCTTATCATTTTTATTACCTTGAGGCCACCTTGTAAGTATCAAGACCCTATGTTACAAGCGCAGTAACTATAGCCACCTTGAAAAAACCAAGCCCCTAAAAGGAGTCAGCATGACTGTACAAGAACACATTGAAGAACCCGTAGCAAATCCGTATAACGCTCGCAAAGAGTGGCACACTTCTGATGCACCTCATCAAGCGTCTGCAGATTCGTTATTTTTTGAAGAAGAAAGTTCTGAGGCCACCCGCCAAGAAGCGGCCCCTCAAAAGAAACAGCAATCTTCAGCCAACTATAAAAAGCGTTACGACGATCTAAAAAAACATTATGACGGTAAGGTTTCAGAATTTAAACAACGAGAACAAGAGCTTTTAGCTGAAGTAAGGATTAAAACTCCTGAGTATGCTCCGCCTAAAAGTGCCGAAGATCTCGAACGGTTTCGTTCTGAATATCCTGATCTTTATGAAACTGTGGAATCTGTTGCGCATCTGCGTAGCCAAGAGCAAGTTCAAGGTCTTCAAGAAAAGCTTCGAGCTATTGAAGAACGTGAGTTAACCATTGTTCGACGCGAAGCAGAAAACAAACTGCGTGAAAGACACCCAGACTTTGAAGACATCCGTGGTGATGAAGGATTCCATTCTTGGGCAAAAGCTCAACCAGATGAAATCCAACATTGGGTTTATAAAAATCCAGATAATGTAGCTTTAGCTAGTCGTGCAATTGATTTTTATAAAATGGAAAAGGGTTTAAAGATTCATGACGGTTCTCGTCAACAGTCACGCAAACCAGCTCCTAAGTCTAATGCTGCCGATTTCGTTTCAACTAAAACTACAACAGTTGATACAAAGCAGCCTAGAGTTTGGACACAACGGGAAATTGCTGCACTGTCTATTCATGAATATGATCGCTATGAACAAGAAATTGATATAGCAATCTCAGAAGGCAGAGTAGTAAAATAAAACTTTGTTTTTTCTAAAAAGGAAAATTAATCATGGCTTATAACGTTTCTGACCAATACTTTGAACCCTCAACAGATACGGATGCAAACTTTGCAAACTCTGTTGCCGGTCAAACTAATTCATTCTTTTTACCTGCTGTATATAGTAAAAAGGTTCTTAATTTCTTCCGTAAAGCTTCTGTTGCTGAAGCCATTACTAATACTGATTATGCTGGTGACATTACTGCGTTTGGTGATTCTGTACGTATCATTAAAGAGCCAGTCATCACTGTACATCAGTATGAGCGTGGCGCAGATGTAGCTAGCACTAAGCTGACTGACCAAGAAGTTTCTTTGGTTGTTGATACTGCGAACGCTTTCAAATTCATCGTAGATGATATTGAAACTTCAATGTCGCATGTTAACTTCAAAGAAGTTGCTTCTTCTTCAGCCGCTTACGCTTTGCGTGATGCTTTTGATACTGGTATCCTTCTCAAAATGCAAGCAGGTCTTGAAGCTTCTACTCCTAACCATATTCTTGGTGCGGATAGTGCTACTAAACTAACAGCTGGTGTTTATGATGGTGCTGGTTCAATTGACCTCGGTGTAGGCGAAACTGATCCTCTCGACGTTTTGGCACGTATGGCTCGTTTGCTTGATGCCCAGAACGTACCTGAAGAAGGTCGTTGGGTTGTAGCTTCTCCAGACTTCTATGAGCAGCTTTCACAAAGCAACTCTAAGCTGTTGTCTGTTGACTACAATGCTGGCCAAGGTTCAATCCGCAATGGTCTAGTAAGCTCTGGTAAGCTTCGTGGTTTTAGCATGTATAAGTCTAACAACGTACCCGGCGTTACTAACGCAACTGGTTTCGTGTTGGCTGGCCATGTAAGCTCAACAGCTACTGCTCAGACTATTACTAGTACTGAAGTCATTCGTGACCCAAGCAGCTTTGGTGACATTGTACGTGGTCTACATGTATATGGTGCTAAGGTTCTTCGTCCCGAAGCCCTCATCGGCGGCTACTACACTATCGACTAAGATAGTATAAATGCGGGAGGGTGAAATACCCCTCCCAAGTTTTAAAGGAAAGATTATGCCTATACTAGGAACACCTGAAAAACCATTTACACTAAAGCCTAGATGTCAACAACGTGGGCGGCCAAGGAAAATAAATAAAGAAAAGTTTGATTCTAATTGGGATAAAATTTTTGGCGATAAAAGCCAAGCTAAGACAGAAAAGTCTTCAGACTAAATAGGTGCATAAACAATAATGGCTACCACATATTTACAACTTACAAATGAATTGATACGTGAGCTTAATGAAGTTTCATTAACCTCTTCAACTTTTGCAACTGCAATCGGTATTCAGCAGCACGTTAAAGACTGTGTGAATCGTGCTTACCTTGATATTGTTAATGAAGAACCACAGTGGCCTTTTCTTTCTGTTGCGGCCAGTGGCACAGTCGATCCTTTTTATGGTAACGTAAGCGTTGAAACAACTGCGGGCGAGCGTTGGTACACATTGAAAACAGGAAGCACAAGTTTAACTACAGATTATGGTTATATAGATTGGGATAATTTCTATATGACGACTGTTGGTGTTGCGGGCGAAACAAGTCCATACACCAGTAAAAATTTAAAATACACAACAATTGAAGAATGGAAAGATTTTTATCGTGTTTCGGAAAACACTGATGACGCAGACGGCCAACAATACGGTGAGCCTCGTCGCGTTATTAAAAGTCCAGATAACCGTAAGTTTGGGTTAAGCCCTATTCCAGATAAAGCTTACGCTGTCTGGTTTTTTGCGTATCTGTTACCGACAGAATTAAATCTTTATTCAGACCAAAGTCTTCTTCCGAATATTTATAAGCCTGTGTTATTGGCTCGGGCACGTTATTATCTACATCAGTTTAAAGAAAATAGCCAAGCAGCTGCTTTTGCCTTAGACGATTATAAGCGTGGAATGCGTTTAATGAAGTCTAACTTGATGGAGCCAGCACCCGACTATATGAAAGATGATCGCGTGAGGTTTGTTTAATGTCCCAACCTTTTGGCCTATCTTGTAAAGGTGGTTTAAACACCAACCTAAATCAGCTCGAAATGCTTTCGCAGCCCGGTTTTGCAACCCAACTACGAAATTTTGAAGTAGATCCAGATGGCGGTTATCGACGTATAAACGGCTTCGAACCTTTTGGAGGCGCTTCTGCAACCCGTCCAGAAGGGACAGAGCCTATTTTAGGGCTTCAACCGTACGCATTAGGCGTAGTTGCTTGCGCAGGAACATCAGTTTATTATACTGAAGATGGTATTTCGTGGACACAGATAAACTACAACACAGGCCACACAGGTGTAACACAAGCAAATCTTAGCTCACAAACAGAATTAGACAGGCCTGAACAAGGCCAAGCTCAATTTGTTTTAATGAAAGCTACTGAAGGACATGCTACAAACCCCTATGGAACTTTAACGATTGTAACTCAAGGCGGAGACCAAGTTGCACATTTCCACATTGATGGCATAGGCGCAACTCGTTTGTTTGTTTATGAAGAACTAACGCTGCCTGTAGCTGGAACATATGTCGAAGAACACGATAAGCATCTCTGTATTGTCGATGCTTTGAATGCACCGAATGTCTTATATTATTCTAAGACTAATAGCGACAGAGACTTTACAGGTGTTGGTTCAGGCGCTGTCACGTTCCCTGATAAAATTGTAGGAATTAAATCGTTTCGTAATTCTTTATTTCTTTTTTGCAATAACAGCATTCACAAACTAGACAACATCAATGATGTTACAAATATTCAAAGCACACAGGTGACTAGAAACGTAGGGTGTCTAAGCGGATATTCTATTCAAGAAATTGGTGGCGACCTTGTGTTTTTAAGTCCTGATGGTATTAGAACTGTTGCAGGAACAGATAGAATCGGAGACGTAGAGTTAGGCTCAGTTTCAAGACAAATTCAACAGCTTACAAGTGAACTAGCAAACTCAATAAGCTCATATACAATTACAAGCGCAGTGTTACGCTCTAAATCACAATACAGATTATTTTACAGTCTTGCGGGAGAAAGCTCTGCCTCCGCACGAGGCATTATCGGAACATTTACGCCTAATGGATTTGAGTGGTCTGAAACATTAGGAATTCAAGCGTTTGGTTTTGTTTCAGATTTTGATAGTACACACATTGAAAAAGTTTATCATGGAGATAAAGACGGCTATGTTTATCTGCATGACACAGGTAATGCTTTTAATCCAGCAGGGGCTGCACAAGATATTTCAGCTGTATATCAAACACCTAACTTTGATTTTGGTGATATAGGAACTAGAAAAACAGTAAAATATGTGAGGCTTTCATTAAGTCCTGAAGGTGTAATTAGACCTTCTTTCCGTGTGCGATATGATTATGAATCTGTAGACATACCGCAACCACCAGATTATATTTTAAATACTATTCCGTTACCTTCTCTTTTAGGCACAGCTGTTTTTGGAATTGGTTCGTTTGGCGGAACAAATGATCCAATGGTGAGACAAGCTGTCGAAGGTAGTGGAAACTCAGTAAGTTTTAAAATCTTTAGCGTAGATCAAAATTCACCATATTCTATAAATGGTCTTTACATAGACTATATGCCATCCGGTAGGAGATAAGTACACATGGCTCAAAATTATACTAGACAAAGTTCTTTTGCAGATGGCGACACAATCACAGCCGGTTTGTTTAATGATGAATACAACCAGCTTGTAAATGTTTTTACATATTCTGGAAGTGATGCTAACGCAACTGGCCATCGACATGATGGCACGACAGGCGAGGGCGGAAATATTTACAGAGTTGGTGACATTGATTTTTTAAATAAAGTTGAAGTTGACGGCACTAATAATCGTATTGGTTTTTATGTAGAGGTAAGCTCAGCTGCTGTAGAACAAATTCGTATTCAAGATGGCGCAGTAGTTCCAGTAACTACAAATGACATTGATCTTGGAACAGGCTCCTTACAGTTTAAAGATTTACACCTCAATGGTACAGCTACGTTGGCTAATATCAACAACACTGGCTCTTTATTAGTTACCGGAACGGCTACGATAACTGGCTCTTTGTTATCAGCACAAACTGGCGCTGGAACCAATGCGTTCGCTGCTGGTGTTAACGCTGGAGTAACAACTCAAGGTGGAAACGCTGTCGCTATTGGAGACACCGCTGGTAATAACACTCAAGGTGACAATGCTGTCGCTATCGGTGTTTCATCTGGACAGACAAATCAAAGCAGTGATGCTGTTTCTGTCGGTGCCTTCGCAGGCAATACTGCTCAGGGTTCTCGTGCTGTTGCTGTTGGTCGACAAGCTGGCCAAACCACTCAAGGCGCTAGTGCTGTAGCTTATGGTTACACAGCAGGCAACAACCTTCAGGGTGCTGATGCTGTTGCTGTTGGTTCTTTTGCTGGTGGGGTTTCTCAAGGTATTTCCGCAGTTGCTGTCGGCAGTACATCTGGTTATGATACTCAAGGTGACTATGCTGTCGCTATTGGTGATGAGGCCGGTAAAACCGCTCAAGGTGACTATTCTACTGCGGTTGGTCACGAAGCTGGTAAAGCAAATCAGGGTGACTATTCTACTGCTGTTGGTTGGTTAGCTGGTTTCACCAGTCAAGGCGATCAGGCTGTCGCTGTTGGTTACAGTGCTGGTGCTTCCAATCAGGGTGCTGATGCTATTGCTGTTGGCGAGAATGCCGGTAGCAGCAATCAGGGTGCTGATGCTGTTGCTGTTGGTTCTGCTGCTGGCGATTCCAGTCAGGGTGTCAATTCTGTTGCTGTTGGCCGATCCGCTGGCCGAACCGCTCAGGGCGTTAGT
>TARA_R110000772_G_scaffold83305_11_pt1 | contig 12799 bp, 10 predicted proteins | sample TARA_R110000772 | Tara Oceans TARA_R110000772 (sample SAMEA4397948) | marine metagenome | biome: Polar Biome; feature: [SRF] surface water layer (ENVO:00010504); material: water (ENVO:00002006), including particulate matter (ENVO:01000060) such as... | depth 5 m | reverse complement strand
TTTGGGCTGCCTTGGCCCCTTGAATGCCGGCGGGGGAATCTTCAATCACTAGGCAACATTGAGGATGAACACCCATTTTTTCCGCTGCGTATAAAAACAAATCAGGAGCGGGTTTACCGTTTTTTACTTCAGAAGAAGTGAAAACTTGATCACCAAAATAGTGGCCAATACGCGTTATCTCTAGCGCGCGACTGACGCGCTGAGGACTGCTACTGGTCGCCACGCAATAAGGTACTTTGAGCTCTGATAACATTCGTTCTAGTCCAACCGTGGGCTCAAGCTCCACAGCGAAAACTTGCATTAACTTAGTTTGATAGTCTTGGGAAAATGAACTCGCTAATGCTACGTCAAAGTCAGCCAAAATTTTGGCTGTGACATGCTCAAAACTATGGCCGAGGAAGTTCGACTCAAAATATTCATCGGATATGCGCACACCAAGCTCTAAGAGCATGTGTAGCAATACACGTTTACTTATAATTTCACTATCTATCAGTACCCCATCGCAATCAAAAATGATTAATTCTATGGGGTACTGCAAAAGTGATGTGTGGGAAGGAGTCATTCAATAACCGGCAATTATTCTTATTGTTTTAAATACCACTCTAAGGTCTTTTCAGTACCTGAGACCCAGAGCATGTCTAATATCGACGTAAAATGCTTAACAAATACGTTGTTGCTTGAGAGTGTCCCAAATATGTCCGTCATTTGCAAAAATATTGCCGGTTCCACTTTTGCCATAGATGCTTGTTTTATAAGCCTTTTAGCTTGTGGGTCGTCAATAGATATTTTGCTATTGGGAACGTCGCCTTCAGCACAAAGTCGACACCATAATGCCACGACTAACGCTAGACCAGCGCAATCTCTACCTTGTTCTAAATTGGCCACAATAGTGGGCAAAATGAACTTGGGTAAACGGTTCGATGCATCTTGGCATAGCCGTGGCACAGTATCGCACACTTCAGGATTAGCAAATCTAGATTCGATAACGGCAAAATAGTCATCAAAATCGACCCCAGGCACCTGGGGTAAGGTAGGAATAATTTCCTGTGTAACCAGTTTTTTCAAGTACAAGCTTATGAGTGGATGAGCCATAACATCGTGGACAAAGTGAATGCCGAATAAAGCGCCTGGGTAGGCAATTGCGGCATGTCCACCATTTAGAATACGTAATTTCATCAGTTCAAAAGGGGCGACATCTGCAACAAATTCGACACCGACCTGTTCTAGGGGGGGGCGGCCATTGGCAAAGTTATCCTCTAGTACCCATTGTCTAAACGGTTCACAAAAAACAGGGGCCTGGTCTTCTATATCAAATAAAGTCACCAGACGTTGACGTTCCTGCTCTGATGTTGCCGGCGTAATACAGTCAACCATAGAATTCGGGAAGGTAACATTTTGGCTAATCCACTGCGCTAAATCACCATCGATCGCTGCAGCCATTTCGCTAACAACTCGTTTGGTAATATTACCGTTGTGAGGAATATTGTCGCAGGACATAATGGTAAAAGCTGGCTTGTTCTGTTCCTTACGACGTTTTAGCGCCGAAATCATTAAGCCAAATACGGTTGTGGGGGTTTCAATATTAGCAATATCCCTTTGGATTTCGTCATGGGCAAGGTTGAAGCCGCCTGTCTTATCATCCATGAAATAACCCCCTTCGGTAATTGTCATTGACACTATTCGAATCTGACTATCGGTGAGGGCGTCAATTAACGTACTGGCATCATTTTCGATGAAATCGAGCATCGAAGCGCAAACCCTAGCGGTGAGTCCTTTTGCATCTAGTTCTACCACGGTCGTTAACCAGTCCTGAGCTTTCAATTTGTCGCGCATGACCGAGTCATAGGTTTTAATGCCTGCTCCTCTGATAGCCCAATCATGGGCCAGGCCTGCGTTAAATAATTTGTCTAGGTAAACCGCTTGATGAGCACGATGAAAATTGCCGACGCCAATGTGAATAATACCGGGTGAAAGCAATGCGCGTTGATAATCGGGTTTAGACACGTTAGGTGGCATGGCATCAAGTGTGTCAAGACCAAGTTTAATAGTCATTGAATTGAGCTCCTACGTTATGTAGCAAAATGCTAATATAAATCAGGTTGGTTCATTTCCCGGGTGAACACGTGGAAACAAACCCAAAAAGGTTTGCCTCCCCTGTGCCGTTTAGTTACCGGAAAATGGAGTCGCTGGCAGAGTCTTACCCGCTGCATCAAAATGCATAATTTTGTTTTGCGGTGCGGTCAAATTTACATCGTCGCCATATTTCAATGGGCAATCACCATCAGCTTTAAGGGTAAGGGGACCCACTCCATCAACATGAATATGTAGAAAGGTTTCTGACCCTAAATGCTCAATCACACCAACTTTACCCGTCCAAAGGCCTTTGTCCTGTGTAACTTTTAAATGCTCCGGACGTACTCCCACGCAACTGGTTGGATCGCCATCAACTGCTTCAACCTCAATAAAGTTCATTTTTGGCGAACCAATGAAACCAGCAACAAAGCGATTGATCGGAGTTTGGTACAACTCTAGCGGGGTTCCGACCTGCTCAATCACACCTGCATTAAATACCGCAATGCGATCTGCCATTGTCATCGCTTCTACTTGATCGTGGGTGACATAAATCATCGTCGTATCAAGAGTTTTGTGTAACTCGGAAATTTCCAGGCGCATGTTAACGCGCAATGATGCGTCTAAATTAGACAGTGGCTCATCAAATAAAAACGCAGAAGGTTGACGCACTATCGCACGGCCAATTGCAACGCGTTGACGCTGACCGCCTGACAATTGTCCGGGTTTGCGATCCAGATAATCACCCAGATTCAATATTTTTGCCGCGGAGGCAATTTTTGCCTCAATTTCAGCAGGGGGCATTTTTGCTCGTTTTAATGGGAACGCAATATTGTTGCGCACCGACATGTGTGGATACAGTGCGTAGGATTGAAACACCATGGCTAAGCCTCGCTTTGCAGGAGGCGTATTAGTGGCATCTTGTCCGTCTATGTCAATATTGCCACTGGTTGTATCTTCCAAACCCGCGATCATCCGCAACAAAGTTGATTTACCACAACCTGACGGACCAACGAATACGATGAATTCGCCATCATGTATCTGTAGATCTATTGGTTTAATTACATTTACGTCGCCGAAAGTTTTCGTGACCTGTTTTAAAGTAATGCTGCCCATGATAACTCTCCTATTTTACTGCGCCGAAGCTTAATCCGCGCACTAATTGTTTCTGACTAAACCAACCAAGTATAAGTATGGGCACAATGGCCATCACCGATGCTGCTGATAACTTGGCGTAAAATAATCCCTCTGGACTTGAATAACTGGCAATAAATGCCGTTAACGGGGCTGCATTTGCTGCGGTCAATATCAGTGTCCAAAAAGCTTCATTCCACGCTAAAATAACGTTTAGAAGTAGCGTAGAAGCTATACCTGGCAGTGCAAGCGGTAGTAACACATGAAATATCTCTTCAGCAATACTGCATCCGTCCATACGTGATGCTTCAAGGATTTCATGTGGGATTTCTCTAAAGTAGGTGTAAAGCATCCACACCATTATCGGTAAGTTGACCAGTGTCATAACAATGACCAAGCCCAATTTAGTGTCGAGCAAAGAGAAATCTCTAAACATCAAATAAATAGGGATCAGTACACCGACCGGCGGTAACATTTTGGTCGACAGCATCCACATTAATAAATGTTTAGTGCGTTTAGTTTGCACAAACGCCATAGACCAAGCTGCGGGTATGGCTATGACTAAACCTAGCAAACTAGAACCAATCGAAATCACTACAGAATTCCAGAAATGGTTAAAGTAGGGGGAACGCGCCAGTACGTCTGAATAGTTTTCAAGTGTCCAATCAAACATAAATAGACTGGGGTTGGCTGATATTGCCTCAGCTTCCGTTTTAAAGCTGGTTAGCAAGGTCCATAAAATGGGGAAAAAGATCATTCCACTTATGCCCCAGGCTAAAGCGGTATAAATAATTTTAGATTTATTACTGTTATTCATAGCCATAATTTAGTCCTCCAGGTTTTTGCCAATTAGGCGCATAAGGAAAATAGCGACAATATTGGCAATGATTACTGCGACAATACCTCCTGCTGAGCCTCCGCCAACATCAAATTGAAGTAATGATTGCGTGTAAATCAAGTAGGTAAGATTGGTCGAGGCATAGCCCGGCCCACCACTGGTTGTGACCAATATTTCAGCGAATATCGACAGTAAAAAGATGGTTTCGATTAAAATTACAGCTGTTATAGCGCGAGATAAATGCGGCATAACAATATAAATAAATTTACTAAACGGGCCGGCACCATCCAAATCAGCGGCTTCCAATTGCTCACGGTCAAGGGACTGAATAGAAGTGAGTAATATCAATGCTGCAAACGGCAGCCACTGCCATGACACTATGATAATAATTGACAACAAGGGTACTTGAGCAAAGAAGTCGACGGGTTCGACACCAATCCATATGGCAAAGTGTGCAAACAAACCATTAACCGGATTCATCAGCATATTTTTCCACACTAAAGCAGAAACTGTCGGCATAACAAAGAACGGCGCTAACACCATAATGCGCACGTAGTTGCGTCCCCAAATGGCTTGGTCAAGCAAGATCGCCAAGCCAATACCACCACAAATGGTGATAAGAAGAACCCCCCCCACGAGCAACAGTGTATTGAAAAAAGAGGCAAAAAAAGCAGGATCTGTCAGAAAGAACTCATAATTTAGAAAACCAATAAATTCTTCGCTTCCGGGTGTGAGTAGATTGTAATCTAAAAATGAGAAATACAATGTCATACACAGCGGTACTATCATCCACGCCAACAACAATACGACGGATGGAAATAACATCATTCTAGCTAAGTTACGAGATTGCATCGTCGCCATAATCTAGACCTTTTTCAAGTGAAAACCATGGGTAAGTGACCTGCACTTACCCCCCATCAAAATTTAACTATTTTGGATAACGTGCTTTACGCATTGCGCGTTCGACCAAGCGCTGTGAGCTAGCCAATGCTTGCTCTACCGTCATCTGCCCAGTCAATGCAGCGGCAAATTGTTGGCCTACGGCAGTACCAATACCCTGAAACTCAGGTATGGCAACAAATTGAACGCCCACATAAGGCACGGGTTGCACCGTTGGGTTTTTCGGATCAACAGACTCAATAGACGCCAAGGTGATTTCAGCGAAGGGAGCGGCTTTTAGATATTCAGGATTGGCGTACAAAGATGTACGAGTACCTGGAGGTACATTAGCCCAACCTTTTTCTTTTGCGACGAGAGCAAGGTACTCTTTGGATGTTGCCCAACTGATAAACTTCATTGCTGCTGCGCTTTTTTCGCTGCTAGAAGGTACAGCAAGCGTCCATGCCCATAACCAGTTTCCACGTTTACCCAAGCCCATATCCGGAGCCATGGCAAAGCCCACCTTATCGGCGACTTCCGAATCTTTTTCGTTGGTCACAAAGGCACCCGCAACAGTGGCATCTATCCACATGCCGCACTTACCTGTTTGAAACAACGCTAAATTTTCATTGAATCCGTTTGAAGATGCGCCAGGAGGGCCAGATTCTGTCATGATATCAACATAGTATTGCAAGGTGTCTTTCCACTGAGGCGTGTTAAATTGTGGCTTCCAATTTTCATCAAACCAGCGGGCACCAAAAGAATTTGACATGGCGGTAATCAACGCTATGTTCTCACCCCACCCAGCTTTACCTCGCAGACAGATCCCATACACACCGGCGTCACTATCTGTCATGGCTTTGGCAGCTTGGCGAATAAATTTCCAGGTGGGTTTGGTGGGCATTTCAAGACCGGCTTTTTCGATCAAGTCTTTGCGGTACATGACCATCGAACTTTCACCGTAAAAAGGGGCCGCATATAATTTGTCATTTACCGACAGGCCACTTCTGATAGCCGGAAGTAAGTCTTCTTCGTCGTACTCAGCGCCTAAGTCGTCAAGTTCAGTTAGCCAACCTTGATTGCCCCAAATAGGCACCTCGTATGTACCGATCGTCATGACGTCATATTGGCCACCCTTGGTAGCAACATCGGTCGTCACACGTTGACGTAGAATATTTTCTTCTAATGTGACCCACTGCAGGTCGATATCTGGATGCTTAGCTTCAAAATCAGCGCTTAGCTCTTTCATGGTGATCATATCGCCGTTGTTTACCGTGGCGATGGTGATGGTTTCAGCGGTTACGGCAGTACTCAGCGTTAGCGCTGCACAGGTTAACATGGTAATTTTTTTCAACATCGGGCATTCCCCTTATGTTTTCGGTTAGGTATCTTACGTACCGCTATTTTGCTTCGCAGGGGTAAATAAGACGGTTTTCATAACTTATTGTAGTTCAGTGTGATGCAGCCATTGTTAGGTACATGGCCACATCAAGTAGACTAATAACTTAGAATTTAACGGATATCTCTGAGGTGAAGCCGTCAAACCCTTTACCGATTTGCCCGCCAGAGTTAATTCCTTCGTCTTGATCAACATATTCGAACTTTAGAAGCGTTCTATCATTGAACCAGTAACCTGCAGCCACTTGTAGGCGCTCAACTGTGTTATCTGTTTGGGCGATTAAATCTGAGGTGTTTTCAGCTTCTGCATAACGTGCGGCGACATAGAACTTGCGAGGAATGAAATAATGCTGGGCTTCAACAGTCCAATACTCAACTGACGAATCTCCTTTAATCACGCTATTTGAATCGAACGTTGTTCCTGCCGGATCAGCGACCCCGTCTACGCCGAAGTAAGTAATACCGGCTACTGCGTTTCCTGCCGTATCTGCGAAAGTATAATCGTCACTGGACTTACCAATCATAAAAATTAAACTGGTTTCAGGCGTTGGCTGGTACGCTAAGTTCAACTGAATTGTTGTCTGCTCAAGCCCTGGCATAATACCAACATGGGTGTCGCGCTCACTTGAAGCTGATGCCGAAAAGTTATAGTTTTCACCATCCCCAAAGCGATAGTTAGTGGTGGTTAAACCGTCAAGGCTTGCTACGCCGTTTTCAAAGCGCAATTGGTCGCCTTGGTTGGCCTGTAAAAAACTCATCCCGGCTTTAAAACCACCAGCGAACTCTAAGCTACCTTGAAGCAAGTAGTTAAAACCGCGATCTTCTTGGAACGCTTCGCCAAAACTGGATGTGGTGATGTGGCCGGTAACATTGTAGCTGCGGATTACACCATCATCGAATGTCTCGGTATATCTTAATTGTGCACCATTCTCTGCGGTTGCGTAGTCCGTTATTCCGTTACCAATGAGGGCGTTACCTTGGTTGTCAGCGCCGTCTTGAAACCCTTTAAATTGGAAAGGAGCTCCGCCAATGGTACCAACGCGCAGGGTCAAGTTAGCATTTTCACGCGCATACTCAGTAAGACCAAATAAGTCAAACTCGATACCCGAGTAGTCATTGTGAAAAGCAAAATCACGGTCGCCGTTGTTACCGAAATCATTTGGCTCTTCAGCGATATCGATATCAGCGGTGATGTATTCCGTGATGTGAAACTTAAGCATGAGGTTTGCTCTGATACGACCAAAACCAGAAGACTGTTCTTCATCTACAGGGCGAAACGCGCCTTCTTTGGCTTGAATTGCTTGGTAGTTTTGCATAGCTAGAAAGTTAACTTCTACACGACCATCAAGAAACGAGTTTACTTGGGTAGCGGGTACGTACGCCGGTGCTGTTTTGCTTAGCTTTTCAGCATGTACCAGCGTAGGTGCTGATGCAGCCATAACTGCTGCCGCGAGTAATCCTAGCTTGCCGAAGACCGACGCAGGTCGAGCATTGTTACGATGACAGTGAGTTGTGCAGATGTTTGAGTTAGACATGTTTACGCCCTTATGAAAGTAAGTGTTGTGTGTGGTCTTATAGATTTCAAATGGAAATCAACTAAAGCCGATATATCCGTTAACTGCCTTCACAAACAGGGCGTAAGCCCTAGATCTGAGTTAATGATTGTATTTTGGGGATATGCCCGACTAGTGAGCATATTCCCAGATTGATTTAACATCGTCAATCGTTTTTGCTTACAAAATGTTCACATTTAATGCATTAAATATTTAAATTAATAAAATTCAGTAGCTTACATTTGTTAAAAATGTTGCGTAAATGTGTGGGAATACACAATATTGTGACTAAAGGCTGGCAAGTGAGTCATGTATTTGCAAAAAACGCACGGAATATGGCTAATTTGCATAGGTTTCGCCTTGTCAGTCGCAGTTTAGTCGGGAGATTTTGCACGAATACACGCAAAGAAATAAATGAAGGTAAATATGAAAAGTTAACCAATTGATTAATATCGAAAGTTAGCGTTAATCACTATGCTATGAATAGCGCTATGTTATCTGACCCTGTTTTCGATTCGGTAACGATAGTTTTTTAGTTATTAGGTATTGAATAGATCATTCAAACGGCATTCCTAATAGCAAATTGGTGGAATAAGGGATTGATACATGCTGTTTAGAACAATCAAAAACACCACAACTATGCTGACTGTTGTTGCAATATGCTTAGTTTGTACCGCTGTTCTCGTTTTTTCCATTGAAGAATATGAAAGCCTTTATCTGGAATCAACCCTGGGCGACCTTGATGGCCTATCAGAAAATATGGCCAGTGATCTTGTTTCCCTTATGGCCACCGATCCTGATACCTTCGAAATTACCACGACCTTATTACGCCTAGATCGCTACGAAAATGTTAAATATGCAGTGGTGTTTGATCAGCATTGGCAGCAGTTGAATGTGTATTTTGGTTCAACCTTTACCCCGCAAAATTTTGAACTTGATATCCAACTCGAAACACTTAAACATCTTCCTCTTGGGGTTGAGGTACGCGAAGGGGAGCTTATTGCGTTAAAGCTGGTCGGTGACGCTCGTTTGCCCTTAGGGTATTTATTGATCGTCAATGACTCGTTAGGGCCGCTTAAAAATAGCAAGCTGACCTTGTTAAAGCGTGTATTACCCTTAGTGTTGCTGGTACTTTTTATTGCCATCCTTGGCTCGTTTTTAATTCAACGACAGTTATTCTTACCCCTAAGCCGCTTGTCTCGTCTGGCGCAAAAAATTCAAAAAACCCATGATTATTCATTGCGTATTGATATTCGTGGAAAGCAAGAAGTGGCTGAGTTAAGTCGTGATATCAATAGCATGATGGAGACTATCAACACTGAAACCCAGAAGAATAGCGAATACACCGAGCAGCTTAAAGAGCAACAGAAAACCATGGAACGGTTGGCAAACTTTGATGGTTTAACGGGTTTACCTAACCGTCAATTTTTCATGGAGACGTTAAGAATTGAATTGGCTAAGGCAAAGCGTGATAACCGTAATTTAGTCTTAATGTACTTCGACCTAGATGGATTCAAGGGGGTCAATGATGCCTTTGGTCATGAGATTGGTGACTTATTATTGATGGAAGTCTGCCTACGAACCAAAGCATTCTTACGTGAAGGCGACCTAATATCACGCCTCGGTGGTGATGAATTTCTGGTGTTATTGCACAACGATCCTAACGACATTATGTTGTTCGAAATTTCTGAACGTTTAGTTCATGGGCTAAGTAAGCCGTTTGAGATCCAATCCTGGGAGGTACAAATCGGGGTCAGCATCGGCATCGCTCGGGCCAGTGATTCTAACTTTAACGTGAGCGAGTTTATCAGTAATGCTGATATCGCCATGTACCGCTCAAAAGACGCAGGAAGAAGCACACACACGGTATTTGTGCCCGACATGATGGAAGACAACAAGCGGCGCTTACTGATTGCCAACTCGATTTCTGGGGCAATAAAACATAACGAGTTTAGCGTGCACTACCAAGCAAAAGTGGCGCCAGACGAATCTGTTGTCGGTTATGAAGCGCTTATCCGCTGGAAGAGCGAATCGTTAGGTACGGTCTCTCCTGCTGAGTTTATTCCCATAGCAGAGCAAAGTGGCAAAATCCTGTCGATTACCAAATGGGTGATTAAAAAGGTGTGTCAGGAATTGGATCAAATACTGGCAATGCATACGGGCAAAATGGTGGTGTCGTTAAATCTGTCGGCTCATGATATCAAAAATGCCTCATTGGTCGATTACATCAGAGCCATGTTCGATAAATATAGGGTAGATACGTCACACATAGAGTTTGAAGTAACCGAGTCAGCCTATTTAGAAAACTTTGATGTGGCTAATGAGTTCCTTAAACAGATACGCGACATGGGTTGTTCTATTGCCCTAGATGACTTTGGAGCGGGTTATTCTTCGTTAGGGTATTTAACCCAAATTCACTTGAATACGCTTAAAATTGACAAGCAATTTGTCGATAACTTAAATGTATCCAAACGCAGTACCCTAGTGACCAAAACGATCATTGAAATGGCGAAGCAACTGAATTTACAAATATGTGCCGAAGGGGTGGAAACACGAGAGCAAGCCGAATTTTTGATACTAAATGGCTGTCACCAATTACAAGGTTACTTATTTGCTAAACCTATGAATTTACAAGACTTACTTAAACGCTAGTGGATTTGATAGACCACAGTTAATTCTTTAGGAAGGGTGATGCCTGCGGGTAAATAGCCAATCGTTCCTTGATTGTTTTTAAGGTATTCGAGCACCAATTGCTCGCTCTCTATCTCTTTAGGTGCTTTTTTACGGCCGGTAAAGCGCATTTGCGCCCAATAAGATTGAATACGAGACTCGGTTAAGCCTACTACCTTGGTGTTAAACAACACCCGAGTTTGGTTTTCTGGCGGCAGGGCTACAGCACTCAAATCATAGGGCAGCGCGCCTCCCATAAATAGATTTCGCACCTGCTGACGGTTTAATTGAATTGATTTGTCTTGTGTATTCGCCACCACTATTATGGCTTCAGCCCCATTAGACAAGGTGAAAATACTGGGGCAAAATAGAATAAAAAGAACGTAAACAAGCCTCATCAAAATACCCACTCTAAGCCGAGCTGATACAAGATGGCGCTACCATCAAAGTTGCCTAGATCTTTTAAGGCGAAATCATTGCTGATACTGTCGCCCGCTTTAACCAAGGTCATTTCGCCTTTAAGTGCCACATTGGGCTGCCAATCCCAGCGGATACCAATTTTAGTACCGTTCGTATTGTCGTCAGGGAAGCTGGCTAAAACGCTATTGTAAGCCGACGCTAGGAAATCGAGCTCTGTAGATACACCGAACGGAATTTCGTTATCCAGATGGTCATAAGAGATGTCTCTTTTACTGTATGAAATATACACAGTGTAAGGGTAGAAATTATATCCAGCCGAAATATAAAAACTATCAATATCAGGCACTATGCCCGTTTCACCGACCATTTTAGCGATTTCACTGCGCACGAAGTAGTTTAGATTTTCGTAATTGGCGCTTAATTGATAAAACTGAATGCGCCCAGAAGGATTGAGCCAATCAGCGCTATCAGTAAAACCAATGCTGCGTAACAGTCCGCTTAATTGGGTTACTTCTGCCAACTCAATGTCGGTATTTCCTTGATTATACGATGCACGGAAAGTCCAATCTTTATAGCCGACGTTGGCATTTACGCCAAAAAGGCCAGAGACTTGGGCGTCGATTTCGCCGCTCGACAAATAAAACTTGTCATCGTATCGGCCCCAGTACCCTTCGTAGTTAATGATCCAATCGTTGGCAGTAAATTCGTAATTGGCTAACACCCCTTCGAATGTTGAAAAGAAAGCGGTGTCATAAAATTGCTGGGGCAAGGTTAGCCAAGGGTAAGCAAAGCCAACATCAAGGCTATCGCTGTAGTTAAAAAATGGGATACGTTGCTTACCCATTTTTATTTGCAATGCATTACTGGGTTTATACGTGAGGTATAGCCACTCTAGCCCTGATGAACGCTGCGCTCCAGTATGGCCCACTAACTGACCGGTAACCGATAGGGTTTCATTAAACGTATAATCAGCTTGCAGACCGAGCAATGATTGTTGATCAAAACTGAGGCTATTGTCGTACCCTACATACTCGGCGTTTTCGTCGTCTAAATAACCCATAACCACGCGGGCAAATCCTGAAAACTGCAACTTATCTTGGCTGTTAGCATGCAGTGTTGTGGCCCAGCCAAGCAATATTAAGCAGCATGCTAAGTTAACGTGGAGAATTCGATGGTTCATCTGTTTAATGGACTTATCTTATTGAGAATTAAGGCTAAAATATTATTCATTAAAATACTATAGGGTGACTTAGAGTCAACGAATTTTCGGTTTTAGTACCCTTAATTTAGCGTTTAAGCGCTATTTTTTGCAAAAGTAGTAAATCAATAACACATTAGGAGGGGATCTAGAAAGTAGGCTCTTCCTAGAGTGGTTTATTACACACAATAATGACCTGCTTTTTCGTAAAGCCAGTAGTCTGTTTTAAGGCCGTATTCGCCATATCCGAGTTTGCCACGCAGAGATAGCTCACGCTATGATGCGGCACGCTTTTATTTGTACGTTGGCCTCTTGGACTTTTTCAGCAGTGAACTAATCACCCCTTTACTCGGCGTATTGTTAATCGCCCTTGCGGGTTTTACCTCTTTCTTAACCGCTGCATTAGGCGCAGGTGGCGGCTTATTATTGTTAGTTGCGATGGCCTCTTTTATGCCTATGGCAGCAGTTATACCTGTACATGGCTTGGTGCAATTGGGCTCTAACGCTAACCGTATGCTACTGACTTATCGATATATCGATAAAAGCATGTTGCTCTATTTCATCGCGGGTGGGCTAATTGGCGCGTTGGCTGCGTCATTTGTGGTCAGTGACTTACCCCTGGATTGGATGAAGTTAGCC
>TARA_R110000772_G_scaffold6488_7_pt1 | contig 12806 bp, 9 predicted proteins | sample TARA_R110000772 | Tara Oceans TARA_R110000772 (sample SAMEA4397948) | marine metagenome | biome: Polar Biome; feature: [SRF] surface water layer (ENVO:00010504); material: water (ENVO:00002006), including particulate matter (ENVO:01000060) such as... | depth 5 m | reverse complement strand
ATTCAGTTGTCCTAGTGACACAGAAAATGTTTCTGAGAAGATAATGCCATTCGCCTCACAGGCTCGGTCTCATCTTACACAGAAATAGCAAATCAATGATTTGCAAACCAATTTCTGCGTCCCCATCGTCTAGAGGCCTAGGACACCGCCCTTTCACGGCGGTAACAGGGGTTCGAATCCCCTTGGGGACGCCACTTACTTATTTTAAGTATTGTATAAAGCAGTGTGATACCAGACGTTCTATTCATGACGTTATCAAGAACAATTATATCTTGTAAATGCCGCTTAATTTATTTAATAAGCTAGTGCAGTGTTATAAGAATAAAACTACAAATTTATACCCTCATTTCACACTTCATTTTTATATCTATCTATTTACACTTCGTTACAAAACCAATCTTACAATTGTTTCATATTCCTTGTTGTACTTTTAATTAGTCTTTAAACTCATTGAGTTAATTTAAATATGGACTAAAAAATGAAACTCACAAAAATCGCACTTGCTGTTTTACTTGCATCAGGGTTAGCTGCATGTAATAGCTCAACTCAAGCTGTTGATAAAAAGATTATTACAGAAGCATCAATCCCAGGCGTTACACTTATTGAATCAGTGAAATCAAACGCAGGTGAAATCAACATACCGTATAAAAAATATAAACTAGATAACGGTTTAACTGTAATTGTGCATGAGGATCATTCAGATCCCTTAGTACACGTTGATGTAACATACCACGTTGGTTCTGCTCGCGAAGAGTTGGGTAAGTCAGGCTTTGCTCACTTTTTTGAGCATATGATGTTTCAAGGCTCAGAAAACGTTGCTGATGAGGAACATTTTAAAATAATATCTGAAGCAGGCGGTACTTTAAATGGTACAACTAACTCAGATAGAACAAATTATTTTGAAACCGTACCTGTAAATCAATTAGAAAAAATGTTGTGGCTAGAAGCTGATCGAATGGGCTTTTTACTAGATGCTGTAACCCAAGAAAAATTTGAAGTACAACGCGAAACAGTAAAAAATGAGCGCGGCCAACGCGTTGATAATCGCCCTTATGGTCGTTTAGGTGAGCGTGTTGCTCAAGCAATGTATCCAGATGGGCATCCGTATTCTTGGCCTGTAATTGGTTTTATGGATGACCTTAACCGTGTAAATGTGAATGACTTAAAAGCATTCTTTTTAAAGTGGTATGGTCCTAATAATGCAACGCTTACCATTGGTGGCGACATCAACGCTAATGAAATACTACCACTGGTTACTAAATACTTTGCGCCAATTCCAAAAGGCACTGCAATACCTAAAGTAGAAAAAACAGCGGTAACACTAAATGCTGATAGATATATTTCAATGGAAGATAAGGTTCACTTACCTTTATTAAGTATGAGTTTTCCAACGACTTACGCTCGCTCTGAAGATGAAGCACCACTGGATATACTTGCAGAAATATTAGGTGGGGGGAACAATTCATTACTATACAAAAACCTAGTTAAAAACCAGCTTGCTGTTCAAGCAAGTGCAAATCATCCATGCCAAGAGTTAGCATGCTCAATTAGTCTTTATGCTTTACCTAATCCTACAGCAGGAAAAACGTTAGCTGATATGGAAAAAATTATTCGTGATTCATTTGTTGAATTTGAAGAGCGTGGTGTTACACAAGATGATTTAGATAAAGTAAAAGCTAAAATAGAATCGGGTGCAATTTTTGGTCTGCAAAGCGTATCAGGAAAAGTCTCTCAACTTGCCGCGTCAGAAACGTTTACAGGTAACCCAAACTCAGCTAAAGATGAGATTGCACGTTATAACAAAGTTACAAAAGCTGATGTTATGCGTGTTTTTAATCAATATATCAAAGGTAAATCTGCCGTTATTATGAGTGTTGTGCCAGAAGGGCAGACTCAACTTATAGCTGCCCCAGACAACTTTACTCCTAAAGCGCATGATTTTGGAGGGCCATCGACCACTTCAGCTGATGATTTAGTGGCACGAAGAGCAGTTGATACATTTGATCGAAGTGTTCATCCAGAGGCCGGTGCAAATCCTGCTGTGGATGTTCCTGCACTTTGGCAAGCTAATACTGCAAACGGTATTAAAATATTAGGTACTCAAAGTACAGAGACGCCAACGACTGCTATTTTTATTAAAGTTCCGGGTGGCTTGTATAATGAACAAGCGAGTAAAGTGGGTTTATCGTCAATGACTGCATCGCTAATGAGTGAGGCTACGCAAAACTACACCACAGAGCAAATGAGTAACGCGCTTGAAAAGTTGGGTAGTCAAGTAAGCATATACGCTGATAAAACACATACAAATGTATATGTTTCTAGCTTAACTAAAAATCTAGATGCAACATTAAAGCTTGTAGAAGAAAAGTTATTTAAACCGGCATTTAATGCAGATGACTTTGAGCGTAATAAAAAGCAAAGCATTCAAAACATCCAACATTCAATGAAAGATGCAGGTTATTTAGCCTCTAATACGTATAGCAAATTACTATACGGAAATAACATAGCTTCACTACCAAGTAGCGGTACTGTTGAAAGTATAGAAGCCATTACGCTCGATGATGTTAAAGCTTTTTATAATGCAAACTTTAAACCGCAGGGTGCCCAAGTTATTATTGTTTCTGATTTAAAAGAATCAACAATTGAACCTAAAATTAAAGCTGCCCTTACAAACTGGCAGGGCAAAGCTTCAAGCGTTGATTTAAATTTTGCTGAGCCAAAAGTACAAACAAATGTAATTTATTTAGTTGATAAGCCTGGCGCACCGCAATCAGAAATTCGTATTGGTAAGCGTGGCATGGTTGAAGATATTACCGGTGAGTTTTTTAAAGCTAACTTAATGAACTTTGCATTGGGTGGCACGTTTAACAGCCGTATCAATCTAAATTTACGCGAAGATAAAGGCTACACTTATGGTGCTCGCTCTCATTTTTGGGGTGATAAAACATCAGGTGGCTTTACAGCCTCTGCAGCGGTGAGAGCAGATTCTACTGCTGCGTCTATTACAGAGTTTACCAACGAGCTTAATAACTACGCTCAAAATGGTGTAACAGACCAAGAGCTTATGTTTATGCGCAAAGCTATTAACCAAAAAGATGCGCTTAAATACGAAACACCTAATGCAAAACTTGGCTTTTTAGCACAAATATTAGAGTTTGATTTAAAACCTAGCTTTGTAAAAGAAAGAAATGAAATTGTTAGTAATATTAGCAAAGAAGAAGTTAACGCCTTAGCTAAAAAACATTTAAACACTAAAGAGATGATTTATTTAGTTGTTGGTGATGCCAAAACCTTGCGCCCTGAGCTTGAAAAGTTAGGCATGCAGGTGATTGATTACAGTTTATAACTGTTAAAATTAATCGATTAAAAACAAAAAGCCGCTACAAGCGGCTTTTTTGTTCTATTCAGTGCCAATAAAGCTGTTAATAGCTATTATAAGTATAAACGTCCAACTCATTAGGAGGTTATATATGGCAAGTGGATGGGCACGAGAAGGTGCAGTTCAAGATCAAATAGACGCAAGTGTTAACGATGCTGTTCAGTACGCTCGCAGTAATTTGGCTTCAGGCTCAAGTGCTGAGTTGTGCGAAGAATGTGATGCTGCGATCCCTCAAGCGCGTAGATTGGCGTTACCCGGTGTTCGTTATTGTGTTGCATGCCAGCAAGCAATTGAAGGCAAGAGCGCAACAGTAGGGGCTTTTAATCGCCGAGGCAGTAAAGACAGTCAATTGCGCTAAAAAAGGTGCTAAAAGCACCTTTTTAATTTAAACCTACTTGCTTTAATACAAATTTAAAAACGACTCATATCTTCTTTTTTCTGAATAAGCTCAATTGCATAGCCATCGGGGTCTTTTACAAAAGCAATTTCAGTAGTACCACCTTTTACCGGGCCAGGCTCACGACTCACATTACCACCGGCTGCTTTAATATCGGCGCAGGTTTGGTAAATATCATCAAATTCAATGGCTATATGGCCATAAGCATTGCCTAAGTCGTAACTGTCTTGATCCCAGTTATAGGTTAGCTCTAATACCGTATTGTCTTTTTCGTCTCCGTAACCAACAAAGGCTAAGGTATAACGATATTCTTCGTTATCTGCACGGCGTAACTCTTTCATCCCAAGTACTTTGGTATAAAATTCGATTGATTTTTCTAAATCAGCAACACGTAACATAGTGTGTAATAAACGCATTTAAGCACCCTTGGATTGTCTTTAAATTTAAAAAATACTGTTACAACATGACGAAGACTGCGCAAAATAGCGCTTATTATAAAAGTAAGCTGAAACTCATTTTTATAATATATCGCATGTTTGCTTAGCAGCTACTTTGGCCATACACAGAGTAAAACACTGCAATTTGAGACTCAAAATATAATTGCGTATTCAGCGCAGGCCAGAAAATATAACAGTAGTAAGTCTTGATGCACATTCTATGGTTTTCATATAGATTTGCAATACATCTAGGTTGCACAACCTCTTAAACAATTTCACTATGGGATTTATTTAGCGTGCAGCAATCTAATTGCTCTGTTTCTACTAAGGCGCAAGCTTAGTTGAGGTATTAAAAGCAATAAAAACACCAGCCGAAGCGTAAAGTAGGTACAGGTACAGTCATAAATACAGCTATACTAGAGCAAGTATGTGCAGTGGGTACCGATTTAATAGGTATAACTGCTACGTAACCAAAATCACTCAGCGAACTTGTTAACTGTAATGTGCCAGTATTGCCCGGTGTTTTTAATACCGTGATATTATGGCGTTAAAATACGGCTTTGATGAGCAAAAACATTTTCCGCCATCTTTGTGTGATGGTATTGATTTTTTATCGGCTGTATTTTTTGCTCTGTTAGTTTTTGCCGTAACAGGCGTTGCTAAAAAGGGTGAGTAGAGCAACAAAACTGGCGAGCAATTACAGATGCTTGTATAAAAGCTTTAAAACAGTAAGGAACCTATAATGAATTATTTAGCTACAACTATTCAACCCGGCGTTATAGTTGGCGATGAAGTAAGTGCGGTATATAAGCATGCCCGAACAAATCAATATGCATTACCTGCAGTTAACGTTGTTAGTACCTCGTCTATAAATGCAACTCTTGAAGCCGCGCAAACAATGAAGTCACCGGTTATCATTCAACTTTCAAATGGTGGAGCGCAGTTTTTTTGTGGTAAGGGCTTGTCGCTACCTGAACACCAAGGGGCTGTACTTGGCGCGGTTAGTGCTGCTAAGTATGTTCATTCTGTTGCTAAGCATTATGGTGTAGCGGTTATGCTGCATACCGATCATGCTTCAAAAAAATTATTACCTTGGATTGATGGTTTATTAGATGAAGGCGAGCAGCATTTTGCACTTACTGGCAAGCCGCTTTTTAGTTCGCACATGATCGATCTTTCAGAAGAATCTTTAGAAGAAAATATTGAAATATGTGAACGTTACTTAGCGCGCATGGCAAAAATAGGCATGACCCTAGAAATTGAACTAGGATGTACCGGTGGTGAAGAAGACGGGGTGGATAACTCTCATCTCGATAGCTCTGCGCTTTATACCCAGCCAGAAGATGTAGCTTACGCTTACGAGCGCTTAAGTCGTATTAGTCCAAACTTTATTATAGCGGCGTCATTTGGCAATGTTCATGGGGTATATAAACCGGGTAATGTTGTGCTTACTCCTACTATATTAAAAGACTCACAGGCCTATGTAGCAAAACAATTTGGCTTAGAGCATAACGCAATCAATTTTGTGTTTCATGGCGGTAGTGGCTCTGAGTACGATAAAATTGCAGAGTCGTTAACATACGGCGTAGTAAAAATGAATATCGATACAGATACGCAGTGGGCGTGTTGGAACGGTATTTTAAACTATTACCAAGACAAACAAGCGTATTTACAAGGGCAAATTGGTAACCCAGAAGGGGACGACAAGCCTAATAAAAAATATTATGACCCTCGCGTATGGCTTCGTCATACAGAGCAGCATATGGCCGCAAGACTAGAGCAATGTTTTAACGATTTAAATTGTGTAAATCGGTACAGCTCATAAAAATAGCTTGTTAGTAAGCTAAGGTAAGTTACTCGTTATGTTAGGCTCAACAGATCTGTTGAGCCTTTTAATACTAATAACACCGTTTTCTATGGCTAAGCTATTTATTCGTTAAATAAAATACAGCTAAACATTAAAATAGTAATTCAAAAATTAACTCAATAACGCTTTATACAGCAGCAATGCCTAGCGACACAGCTGCTCAGTAAAAAGACTATGACCAAAAGACGCTTTACTTCTTAACCTTGCCTTTAAGAACATAGATCTCGCCATCGAAGCTTCCCTGAATCGTCAATCCTTGTCCCGCTAACTCTTTCAGATACTCTATATGATCTTCAGTTATATGCTGCCCCGGAACCAACAGTGGGATGCCCGGTGGATATGGCGTAACTAAACCGGCACAAATGCGGTTGTTACTTTTGCTAATAGGCACAGATTCGCGTTCGCCATAAAATGCATCGCTTGGAATACACGCTAGGTCGATGGCAGGTAAATTCTCCGGCAAGCGGGAGCGACGCGTCGATGTTGACAGTTTTACCTTACCGCTGTCGAGTTTTTTTAATGCATTGTACAGACGAATGATCTTCGAACGCGTACCTCCAAGCGTCAGTAAAACCAAGATAGTGCTGTGAGTGTATTTTTCTATTTCTAGCCCAATTTCATCCAGCAAGAATTTATGAATATCTTTTAACGAATAAGGCAATTGACTAATATCAATGAGAATTTTTAGTGGATCATGGCCCATATTGTCTCCGCTAAAATGCGGAAATATTTCCATAAAGTCTTGCTTACCAAGCACTTTAATATGGTTGAGCGAGGTCATTTGTTGTTTAAATTCTTCCACATGTTTTAGCAAGGCATTGAGCAGCTTATAGCCTTCCATTTCTAATTGCTTTTGGCACACGTCAAGCGACGCTATAAGTTGATACTTCGGCGATGTGCTGGCGTAAATACTGTAAATTTCTCGAAAGAAATCGGCATCAAAATCTGGATCGTTAATATGAATATAAGACGCTTGAGAAAACGCCGATACCACTTTATGCGCAGAATGGGTGATATAGTCGGCCCCAGCATGAATGGCAGAATAATAGCGTAAGCTGGGATGAAAAAGGGAGTAAGCAAACCACGCTTCGTCGATAAACACTTTAATACCATGTTGATGGGCAAAAGCTACCACTTGTTTCAGATCGCTAAGTAGGCCATCGTAAGTGCAACCAGTGAGAACCAGCAATTTTGCATCGGTATTTTGCTCGATCGCCTGCTTTATGTCGGCCAACGAAGGTGGTGCGAAGATCCCATATTTAGGATTTAAAATACTCGATAAATAAATGGGAAAACTAGCTGATTGCAATATGCCATAGTGCACAGATTTATGACAATTTCGGTCGATGATTACTTTATCGCCCTTGCGTAGCAGTGTCTGCAAAATGATTTTATTTGAGGTAGATGAACCGTTCGTAACGAAATAGGTATGCTTAACTTCAAACGTCGCCGCTGCTGATTCTTGAGCACGGCCAATGGTATTGGTACTGTCTGACAATGAACCTAACGAATCGACTGAAACCGACAGGTCGCCAACAAATACATTACGGCCATAAAACTGATAAAAATCTTTGATATAAGGGGAGTTTCTAAAGCTAGAACCGCCGCTATGGCCAGGTGTGTGCCATGAATCGTTTGCTTCGCCAACATAACGGCGATATGCCGTCCAGAATGGGGTTTCTCCTCGATCATCGAAGTCGTTGATCATATAACCTAAAATAGCTTCTGGGTCAGAAATCACCTCATCTTTAAAAAAGAAAGACTCAATTTCCCCCGACTCGTTAACTATTTCTAACCCTTTCGTGTCGTCGCCGATTACATACACAGGCAACTCGATACGGATCCCTTTTAACTGCTCGATAAAGCGACTATATGTTCTCTCGCCCTTGTTGTGTACATCCCAACTGAGAACCACAGCTTGAATATCACCATCTTCCTCTACATATTCCAACGCTTGCTTTAAATCAAGACATTCAATTATGTCGATATGAACATCATTTCGCTCAAAGTTAGGGATCGTTTTCGACAGATTTGTTGAAAGCTCTTGCAAGATGATAGGGTCTTGCTCAATTAACAAGATACGAAGTAAAGGTAACATAGGCGTTTTCGCAATAAAATTTCATAATGTTTAGTAGCATAACCAAAGGATTGATACTTGTGAAATTAATAGTTTGAAAATGCGCCAATAATTACGCAAAATCACGAATAAATAGATTTTATTTAAATTGACTTACAAGGTATGAAAAATCAAAGGTGCCAAAGTCAGCCACCTACTTTAATAAACAAAGTAATACTGGAATGCGCATTAATTATTGAGTTGAAGTAGCTCATATCTGACTTACAGCTATGAGCGATAACCGGACACTGAAAAAGTTAAATTTATTCCTACTTTTTTGAGTAGGAGCCTAATTTTGTCCGATAAAATTATTAAACGCCGTTTTGCGCGAAAATAACATGCTTAATTCCTAGCTGTTTTAATTACTTGTTTACAAAGGTAATTATTGGTGAAATTATCAGGGTATGTAATATACACCGTTTTGGTGTGTTATAAACCACCAAAACGGTGTTCAATAAGCTGTTAGGGCTCAAGCCTGAAAAAAAATCTTGGATTATGGAATAAACAATGAAGGACTGGATTAAAAACAAGTTTTACAGATTGAATAGCTATCTAGATCAGAAATATCCTGATTTTGAAGCTATGTTCACTGAGTCAGATGAGAACAAAAGAAGCCTAAGTCTCAATAAGGTTTTGTTTAAAGTTCTCTCGTTCGCAGTATTAAGTGCCGGGTTATTGTTATTAATTAATTTGGCCTTGATATCGTTCACTGATCGAGGTGGAGTTTTTGGAGATTTTTTAGGTGGCGTCCTAAATCCGATACTAACTTTCTTTACGTTGTTCGGTCTAATCGCCACTATCGTGATTCAGCGACAAGAGCTGCGTTTGGCTCGTCACGAATATGAAAAGACTGCTGATGCCCTAAGCACACAAGCTATCGAAACGACCTTTTTTAATATACTCGACCTGCACCATAAAATTGTAGATAACCTAAAGGTTGACTTAGAAGAATTAAGCTTTAGGAGTGAAGCAGAAAAAGCTCTTAAGGGAATAACTGCATCTATTATAAATTCTCAATTAGGCGTAAGTACATCATCTAAAAAATCCAAGGTTGAAGGGCGAGCTGTATTTGAGGCGATTCTGGCATTTTTATCAATCGAAGCAAAAACACCGGAAGATGCTCTGGAGCGTTATAAAAATATTCAGAAGCATCACAATCACATCCTAGGACACTATTTCAGGAATCTATACCAAGCGCTAAAAATCATTGATGGTTACGAAGAAAATAAATTGACCTACGAAGAAAAAAGAAAATACTCAAGCATTCTAAGAGCACAGCTTTCTACAAAGGAACTCGCTTTACTTTTTGTTAATTGTTTAGATGGTGTTTCAGATTCAGGGCAATTTAAAAATCTTCTAGTAGAGTTTCAGATGCTAGAGCACCTGCCAATACAAAAACGTAAAAATGGCTATTCACTTGCTGGATCTAAAATAGCGATAGCTAGTGAGGACATGCTTTTGCAGTACAAAGAGAAAAAGGATATAGGAGTTAGTTTGAAGAAATATTATGGCGGGGCTTTTGGTACTAATGGGGGCGTTCCCTATAATCTCAGCCCTAACAAATCAATGAAGCCGACCGCTAACGCGTCGGCTGATTGAGGCGTTAAATGCCCAAGGAAGCTCGTGGATATTCTAAATAATCGAGAAATTGCAATTGCGATATGGCTTCTGGCAATTTCGATTTACATTTTTTCTTCCTCGAAAATGGCAGAGGTCAGAAACGCCTTCAAAGGCGTCATGGCAGCTTTATTTGTTCGACAAATAATGTCCGTCCTTTGTTTGATGGTTGCTTACATGTCAATAGTCATTTACTGGCTTTCTGATTTGGGGCTATGGAATTTTGAACAGCTAAAAAACACTGTTTTTTGGTGCGTTTCTGTTGGTTTCATCTCGCTATTTAAGCTTGAAAAAATCAAAAAAGATAAGCACTTTTTCAAGCATTCAGTTTTAGATAACTTGAAACTACTAGCGATTCTTCAATTTGTCGTTGGTGTATATACTTTTACTCTTTGGGTCGAGGTTCTGCTAGTTCCTTTTTTAGTATTATTGGGAGCTATGCTTGCTATTGCTGAAACCGACAGAAAACATCATCAGGTAAAGATGTTTCTAGAATATTGCCTATCTTCTTTCGGGGTAGTCTTAATCGTTTACACTTTGTACATGTTAATAACTAATTTTGGTGAATTTGGGAAAGAAAAAACTGCGTACGACTTCTTTGTTCCACCATTGCTGACTCTCTGTTACTTACCATTCGTTTTCTTTATGTTGGTTTATTCAACATATGAGCAGGTTTTTGTTCGTTTAAGGTTTTCAATACAAAGCCGGTTCCATAGATATGCTGCTAAATTCTATGCATTTATATTGTTCAATGTTCGGCTCAGTCTGCTTGAGCGATGGTCATTTCAAGTCGCCAAAGCAAACATAGAGTCACACTCGGATCTGATTGATACCTTTAAATATATATTTAAAGTGAGATATTCTGAGAAAAATCCAAAGGAAGTGCCAAAAGAGCATGGCTGGAGCCCTTACAAAGCTAAAGAGTTTCTCGTAAACGAAGGGCTGAGCACAGGATTCTATAATAAATCTTTCGAAGAAGAATGGCTTGCATCATCCCCAATGGAAGAATTTAGCGATGGTATTATCTCGGGCAATATCGCTTATTATGTTAAAGGTTCTGAAGACGTTGCAAAAGTACTTAAGCTTAAAGTGAACGTGAATGATGCTTCCAGAACCCATCAGGCATGTGAAAAGTTAGAGGCTATGGCAGAAGCTTTGAGTATCTCTAGCTTAAACCTACCTTTATCCGATGGTATGAAAAGTGCTATTTCAGGTTGTAATTCATATTCTGAGAAAGTTGAGGATAAGACAATTGCCTTGGTTGTAGAGCATTGGCCAAATCATAAGTTTAATGGGTTTGAACTCAAACTCCTGATCTCAAGCATTTAACAAAGCGCTGCTGTCGGACAAATTTTCCGCTGCGCTCCAAATTTGCAGCAGAGCACGGCGTTATGCGAATAATAAACAAGGAAGATCTACAACATTGTAGCGAATGGGGTCAAATCTTGACTTCACACATTAAGAATCTTCAATGTCCATTCATGGCACTTTCCAGCCATCCGACAATATAAAATGCTGATAATAATAATTGGCAAGATATTTTACTGTGTCGGATGGCGCTTCGCTTATCCGACCTACATCCGGTACTTTTTTAGGTAATCGATAATACATAACGCTAATGTTAACTGGCACTGCCTTTTTTCGTTGGGTTTCGCTGCGCTCAAACCAACCTCAATCAACGTCAAAAGGTAGGTTGGTTAAGCCGAAGGCGCCACCCAACAAAGTTTCAGATTCACGCCTTGAAGGCCCGTTAATGGCACACATGGGACTGTCAGATTTGATCGAGCCCTATTAGTTGGATTTGACAGATCAAGTAAGACTTATTCATCAAAGAAATTAGACAGAAATGCTCCTCTCTGTAAATAAATCAAGCAGCTATTTAGCTGCTTTTTATTCTTCGGTCTTTTCTTTAAACTCACATAAATCTTCGATGATACAACTGCCACACTTAGGTTTGCGCGCCACACAGGTATAACGCCCGTGCAATATAAGCCAGTGGTGTACATCGACCTTAAATTCTTTAGGCACTACTTTTTCAAGCTTTTGCTCAACGGCTACAACATCTTTACCCATGGCGAGTTTAGTACGGTTAGAAACACGAAAAATATGCGTGTCTACTGCGATTACAGGCCAGCCAAACGCGGTGTTGAGTACTACGTTTGCGGTTTTTCGGCCAACGCCAGGTAGGGCTTCTAGTGCTTCTCGGTTTTCGGGAACTATGCTGTTGTGTTCATCCACCAAAATTTGGCACATTTTGTAAACGTTTGCCGCTTTAGAATTAAATAAGCCGATGGTTTTTATATAATCTCGCAGTGTATCGTGCCCTAAATCTAAAATGGCTTGTGGTGTGTTAGCCACAGGGAATAACTTTCGAGTGGCTTTGTTAACGCCTACATCGGTTGCTTGCGCTGAGAGCGTTACAGCGACAAGTAACTCAAACGGGCTTGAGTATTCAAGCTCGGTTTCTGGGTGCGGGTTATCGTCGCGTAAGCGAGTAAGAATTTGGTGGCGTTTTTCTTTATTCATATTACTTAAGCGCACACCTTATTAATGTGCGCTTTTCCTATTAAGTTAAGCTAGTAACACGAGCACGAGGGCCTTTTTCAGCCTCTGGCGGTGCAATTTGCTTTGATTTTATTTGTGCGTCAATTACATTTTTAGCGGCAATAAGTAGCCCAAGACCTAAAAAGGCACCCGGTGGTAAAATTGCGAGTAAAAATTGATTATCAAAGCTAAATACTTCAATGCGTAAGCTTTGTGCCCAAGGGCCAAGTAACAAGTCGGCGGCATCAAATAAAGTGCCTTGCCCAATTAGCTCGCGCATTGCGCCTAAAACAACAAGCACAATCATAAAGCCCAAACCCATCATTAGCCCATCAAACGCCGATAAGTGAACTGGGTTTTTAGACGCGTATGCTTCAGCGCGACCAATAATGGCGCAGTTAGTAACAATTAACGGAATAAAAATACCTAACGACTGATAAAGCCCATAG
>TARA_R110000772_G_scaffold268670_1_pt1 | contig 12840 bp, 11 predicted proteins | sample TARA_R110000772 | Tara Oceans TARA_R110000772 (sample SAMEA4397948) | marine metagenome | biome: Polar Biome; feature: [SRF] surface water layer (ENVO:00010504); material: water (ENVO:00002006), including particulate matter (ENVO:01000060) such as... | depth 5 m | reverse complement strand
GTTACTCAAGGTCAAAAAGGCCCACAAGCCGAAAACATTGTTTGTATATAAACACTGTTAAATAATACGCTTTAGTGTATTAACAGCTCACATATAATTAATTTGTCTGTGAGCTAATTTTTTACCACTTACATTAAGTAATTGGTATTACTAAACATTTAAAATTGAGTATGTACTATGCAGCTTAATTTATTTTCGACTCACTGTTCGAGTCAGTCTCGCCTTATGCTTTATTCCACCTTATCTTTATCAATCTTAAGTCTTTTATATTCCTAGTTTGTAGATACACAGTAAAAGCGCTGGGCGAATTTAAGAGAGTTTTATGAATTTGAACCCAACCGCACCATTATCATCACCAATTTATGACAACCCGATCCCGGGTCGTGAATTTATTTTAAGCCTTTTTGGCAAAATGAAAAAAAACCTTAACCGTGAACAAATCGCGCATGCCTTAGAGCTAAAAAATGCTGAGCAAAAAGAAGCCCTCAGAAGGCGTTTACGCGCCATGGAACGCGATGGCCAACTTATGTTTAGCCAACACAAAGGTTACCAAGTTATTGATCAAGCCTTACTTGTGAGTGGTGTAATTACCCTACATGCAGATGGCTTTGGTTTCGTTAATTATAGCGCCAGCGAAAAAGATTTATTTATCGCTAAGAACCAGTTAGCTCACGTATTTGAAGGCGATATAGTACAAATACTACAAGAAGCCGCTAGTCATAAACGCTCAAACAATAAATTAATAAAAATTATTGAGCATAAAACCACCCATTTAGCCGGTATATTAAAGCGCCAAGGCACAGACTACGTGCTAGTAGCCGATAACACAAAATGCCCACAAAAAGTGCAAGTAGCGCAGTGCCAATTAGCAAACACCAGTGTGGGCCAGTATGTAAACACTAAAATTACCCAGTACCCTACTTTTCGCCATGCAACTCAAGTGCAAATAACCGAAGTACTTGGTCTGCCTCACTCTGCAGGTATGGAAACAAAGCTTGCGCTGCGTCGTCATGGTGTTGCAGATAGCTGGAGCAAGGATTTACTAGCACAAGCAAGTTCACTTGGTAATGAAGTAACCGAGCAAGATAAATTAGCGCGTGTAGATTACCGCTTGTTTCCGTTTGTTACTATTGATGGCGAAGACGCAAAAGATTTTGACGACGCCGTATACTGCGAAAGAACAGAGCAAGGAAACTGGCGTTTACTGGTCGCTATTGCCGATGTGTCGCATTATGTAAAACCCAATGATGTGTTAGATATAGAAGCGCAACAACGCGCCACCTCTATTTATTGCCCGGGACAAGTTGTTCCTATGCTGCCAGAAGCATTATCAAATGGCCTGTGCTCGTTAAACCCACATGAAGATCGCCTGGTATTAGTGTGTGATATGACCATTAGCCAAGATGGTCAAGTGACTCAAGCTAATTTTACAGAGGGGCTGATCCACTCACATGCAAGGCTAACCTACACACAAGCACATGCTGTCATCGCTAAACCTAGTTCTAGCTCAGCTAAACAATTAGCCGAATTGAATGCTGATGTGTCGCCACTGATTAAAAATTTGCATTATCTTTATTTAGATTTAAGCGCAGCGCGCAAACTTCGCGGCGCTATTGACTTTGATACGCAAGAGCTCAAGCTTAATCTGAATAAAAATCAAAAAATTACCAGTATTGAGCCAATAGAGCGCAATGACGCACACCGCATGATTGAAGAGTTTATGCTGTGCGCTAACGTGTGTACCGCACAGTTTTTAGATAAACACCAAATCCCCGGATTATTTAGAGTACATGCAGGGCCACAACAGAAAAAGCTACAAACGCTACGGACGCTACTGGCCGAAAAAAGACTGCAGCTTGGCGGCGGTGATAAGCCAACGCCAGCCGATTACAATAAACTACTAAATAACATTAGTCAGCGCAGCGATGCCAGCGTGATCCGTACTTTATTACTGCGCTCACAATCGCAAGCCGAATACTCGGCTAATAACCAAGGTCACTTTGGCCTAGCATACGATGCTTACGCTCACTTTACCTCGCCAATTCGTCGCTATGCAGATTTAGTAACCCATCGTGCAATTCGCGCCAAAATTCAGGCTAAGCAGCAAAATGGTTTACAGCGGGCGATAAGCTTCTTAAATGTGTTTGCTAATAAAGCGTCTAGCGTTAGCAAGTTAGCTAAAAAGGCATACCCTTATAACCTTGAAAGTATAGAAACATTAAGCTTGCATTGCTCAGCACAATCGCGCAAAGCCAACGATATTAGCCGTGAAGTAGAAAGCGCCTTAAAATGTAGCTATATGGAAAAATACCTTGGCGATACATTTACCGCCACTATTAGTGGTGTATCAAGCGCTGGCTTTTTTGTTGAGCTAGACTGCACAGGCGTTGAGGGTTTAGTGCCAGTGAGTAGCTTCAGCCAAGGTGAGTTTGTATTTAATGCTGCCAAACAACAGTGGAGCAACAGCAAACAAAAATTTACTATTGGTGAGCGTGTGAATGTGACCTTAAAAAGTATTGACTTACGCCAACGTAAAATGAGCTTTTCACTGGCTAGTTTAACGTTTCATTAATTGCAGACAAGCTGCACTGTTAGTTATTAATTTAAACCGCCGCGCTTAACTGTGAAATTTAATAGCTAACTTTATTAGCATTTATTGTTGTCGTGCTTGAGCATAACACCTGTATTGCCTACAATAGCGCACTATCTATTCAATGCAGATCACAATTATGACTGATACAAATAAACCAGAGTTACCAGACCAACTTTCGATTAATCCACGCAGCAAATTTTATGTAGAAGAAGTATTTGAACATGAAATTGGTGTAACTCTGAACGGCAAAGAGCGTTTTGACGTTGAAGAATACTGCATCAGCGAAAGCTGGATCAAAGTTGCCGCACCTAAAGCGCTAGATCGTCGTGGCCAACCATTACTTATAAAAGTAAAAGGTACTGTAGACGTATTTTATAAATAAAATACTGATGCAGCACAAAGAAGCCGACGTAACGTCGGCTTTTTAGATCAATGTTTACTCTAATTACTTAACTTGAACTCCGGTTACTTAGATTTACCTCGCCAACCAGCCCAAACATCGTCTTCAAGATCTGCTTTTTTGTTCTTTTTCTTGCCCGTGCCTTCGGGTTTTGCCATTGGCTTTTCGTTTTTAAGCGCCTGTGCGGCATCAACATTCGCTTGGTTCACTGCAAAGCCTGCCACTTGCTCGCGCTCAAGACGTAGTTTGTTTTTCTTCTCAATTATTTTAAAGTGATGTAAATCTTCATAATCAACTAATGAAAGCGCTAAACCCACTTCACCTGCACGGCCGCTGCGGCCAATACGGTGCATATAATCAGCAGGGCTGCGTGGTAGATTAAAGTTAATAACCACTGGCAGCTTTTCAATATCTAAACCACGTGCTGCAATATCAGTTGCTATTAGCACTTCAATTTCGCCTGCTTTAAACTTTTCTATTACGCGGGTACGTTCACTTTGGCCTTTATCGCCATGAAAAACTTGTGCATTAACACCGCGCTTTTCAAGCTTTTGCGCTAAGTGTTCACAATCTTTTTTAGCATTAACAAAAATCAGTGCTTGGCGCCATTTATGGGTTTTAATTAAATGCGCTAAAACAGTGGTTTTCTCGCCTTTATTAACGCTAAATACACGCTGTACTAAAGTGCTTTCGTCTTTGCTTTGAACTTGTATTTCAACAGGGTCGTTTAATAAATCTTGTGTTAATAGCTTAACTTGCTCTGGGAAAGTTGCTGAAAATAACATAGTTTGTTTTTTAGCAGGCATTAACGCTAATAACTCAGCAAGCTCTTCGGTAAAGCCAAGGCTTAGCATACGGTCGGCTTCATCAAGCACAAGTGTATTTAGTTTATCGAGCTTAATAGCATTGCTTGAGATTAAATCGAGTAAGCGCCCTGGTGTTGCCACTATAATATCAGCGCCACCACGAAGTGCCTGCATTTGCGTATTAACCGACACACCACCAAACACAGCAATCGTTTTAATTGCGCCATTAAAGTTAGCAGAATACGATTTAACGCTATCGGCTACTTGAGTAGCAAGCTCACGAGTAGGTACTAAAATAAGCCCCGTTACAAAGTTACCTTTGCTGGCTGCGCTTTTACTACCTTGTTCAAGGAACATTTTTTGTAGCATTGGCAGCGCAAACGTTGCTGTTTTACCTGAGCCTGTATTTGCCCCAGCAATTAAGTCACTGCCTGCAAGCACACTAGGTATAGCCTTAGCTTGAATTGGCGTAGGCTGGGTATATTCCAAATCGGTTAAACGAGCTAATAGCTCTGGAATAAGGCCAAGTTCGTTAAAAGTGCTAGGGCTTGTGGCTGAGGTCATAAAGGTGTGGCTCATTGCTAAAAATTAGCCTGCAATTTTAGCGTATTTAACGCTTATTAAGTAGGGGTTAGTGATTTTAATGTGGTTTAAGTAACAGCTGCACAAAGTAAGCTGCAAGTTATGAATAAACTATAGCTCTGGTTGTTCTTACTTTTTGTTTCCACCCCTTTCTTTAAGATATAAAACGACCTGCACGCTCAACTAACTCAGGGTAATGTAATATTGAAAACTGTCGATTTTGGCTATAGCTAAAATCATATAGGATCATGTCGCCAAGCTCTGTTGTACCACGTTGAATTTCTGAAGATCTTATTCCGGTTTTTCCTAGTAACATACTTATAATACTAATAATTTTACCTTCAGAGGCTTTCTTTGAGCCCAAATTCGATTCAGGATTATTCATTTTTTCAATAAAAATATTCCAATTTTTACTGGAGTTAGTTCGAAATTTATCTTTCCACATTGGTATCATAATTTTATATAATTCTGGCTTACTTATTTTTAGAATAGCTAAAAATACTAACGGTAACGTATATATCCTTTCTTCAGTTGTTAGCTGAATAGCTTGTAAAACCTTAACGGCTTGTTCAATATCCCGTAAACCCGCATCACATAGAATGGCCGTTTGTGCCAGCAAATAAGCATTACCATTTTTATGCACAGCAATTAACTTATCATCATTAATAAGCTCTGTTTTCCATAAATACTCTGAGTAAGACAAACGATTTGGTGGTGGTAGATGATAAATTTGATCGAAAAACCTATTTAGGTACTTTTTAGATTCAAAATCATTACCATAAATAGCTTTTATTGAATGACTTAATTGATCGGATGCTGTAGCTACAACAAAATAAACGCGCGGTATTTGAAATAGATGTTTAATTGTCTCTAGTAGTTCAATGGCATAACTAGGTCTACATCTGTCTAACTCATCTACGAATATGAAAATTGGCTTTATATCCTTACCTGCCTTTTTAGCGATCGCCCCTAAATTAATCTTAAAAGTAGTAATGCTATTTTCAATACTATCTTGATGCTCTAAAGCAATATTTGTTGCTTGAGTGGTTAACCCTTCAACTAATTTATTTGTATCTTTTTTATCTATATTAGAAGCTTTATCCTCCTCATCATCACTCTCAATTAATTCGTTTATTTGATCGAGTGAATAGCCCGTCAATTTTTTTGCTATAAAAGATAAAAGTAGCGGTGCGGCTGCAAGCTTAAACTTATTCCATTTAGTTTTTTGACTTTCGTTACCCTTTTTATTAAAAAAGGGTCTTAATTCTTTATCAATAGCAGAAATAAAACCAAGCAAAGGGTTATCTGTAAAATCCTTCTCCCAAGCATTAAAATAAACAACTTCGCATCCTTCAGCTTTTAAATCTCTTTGCCAGTTTGTAAGGAAATAGGTTTTACCAAATCCCCATTCAGCATCAATATTTAATACAAAAGGCTCCTCTTTTTTTACTGTAAATCGATTGAGTAAGTAAGATGTTAGATATTTTGCATCTTCAACTCTATTTAACTTATCGTCATTCCATGGTTCCATTTTTATCTTCCCTGATTTTGTTTATAGCTATATTGCCATGAAGACATTGATTACGAAACATTGTATTCAAACGAAGTTATTTTCACTGTTATTTAATTTAAGTACCTTGCAGTAATAAAACACGGCTAAAATTATTCACAAAAAAAGGCGCATTAAGCGCCTTTTGATCTTTAACAGGTAATTACCAACCTTTTGTTTTTACTCAACCGTAACAGATTTAGCTAAGTTACGTGGTTGGTCAACGTCAGTGCCTTTAATTACTGCTACGTAGTACGACAGTAGCTGTAATGGTAAGGTGTAAACAATTGGCGCAATAATATCGTCAGTGTGATTTACGTTGATAACACGCATGGTGTTGTCTGATTCAAAGTGAGAATCTTTATCTGCGAATACGTAAATAATACCACCACGAGCACGTACTTCTTCTACGTTTGATTTAAGTTTTTCTAGCAGTTCGTTATTAGGTGCTACAACAATAATCGGCATGTCGGCGTCAATTAGTGCTAGTGGACCATGTTTAAGCTCGCCTGCAGCGTAGGCTTCTGCGTGAATGTACGAAATTTCTTTAAGCTTAAGCGCGCCTTCCATTGCGATTGGGTATTGTGAACCACGGCCTAAAAATAGTGAATGCTGCTTGTCGGCAAACTCTTCTGCTAACTCGGCAATGCTATCTGCAAGCTGTAAAGTTTCTTCTAATTTTGCAGGTAGTACTTTAATTGCATTAACAATTGCGCTTTGATCAAAGCCTTTTTCTTGCGCTATAGACGCAGTAAGCATTAACAAACCAACTAATTGCGTAGTAAACGCTTTAGTAGATGCTACGCCAATTTCGGCGCCGGCTTTGGTCATAAAGGCAAGGTCTGATTCGCGTACAAGTGATGAGCCAGGTACGTTACAAATGGTCATTGACGCCATGTAACCTTGTTGCTTTGCTAAACGCAGTGCAGCAAGTGTATCGGCTGTTTCGCCTGATTGTGAAATAGTTACTAGTAGGCTTTTTTCGTGTACAAACGACTGGCGGTAGCGAAATTCTGAGGCAATTTCTACATTACAGCTTACGCCTGCAAATTGCTCAAGCCAGTAACGTGCAACCATACCCGAATGGTAAGACGTACCACAGGCAATAATTTGTACGTGTTTTACATCTTTAAATATTTGTTGTGCACTGTCGCCAAAAGCGTCAATTGCTACTCGGTCGTTGTTTAAACGCCCTTCAAGGGTATTACGTACAGCAAGTGGCTGCTCGTAAATTTCTTTTAGCATGTAATGGCGGTAATCGCCTTTGCCTGATGCATCTTGAGTGATGTTTGATTCAACCACTTCACGCTCTACAGCGTTGCCATCGGCATCAAAAATTTCTACTGTGTCACGTGTAATACGTGCTACGTCGCCTTCTTCTAAAAATATAAAGCTGCGAGTAACCGGTAGTAGTGCCAATTGATCAGAGGCAATAAAGTTTTCGCCAAGCCCTAAACCTATAACAAGTGGGCTGCCTGAGCGCGCTACAATAATTTCGTTGCTGTTGTCTTTATCAAATACAACTGTACCAAATGCACCTTCAAATTGCTTAACGGCAGCTTGTACTGATGCGAGTAAGGTTTTGTGTTGCTGACGAAGCTGATGAATTAAATGCACCATTACTTCAGTGTCGGTGTCTGATAAAAATTCGTAACCGTCGCCTTTAAGTGCGGCGCGCAAGCTTACGTGATTTTCAATAATACCATTGTGTACTAGTGCTAGCTGGCCGCTTGAAACATGTGGATGTGCATTGGCTTCAGTTACACTACCGTGAGTAGCCCAGCGAGTGTGTGCAATACCTGTATGGCCGCTAACACCTGATTGCTCAAGTGCTGATTCTAGGTTTACTACTTTACCAACTGCTTTTACAGTTTTAAGGGTGTTGCCATCAAGCAGTGCTACGCCTGCTGAATCGTAACCACGGTACTCAAGGCGTTTAAGGCCTTCAACTAAAATTTTATTTACTGGACGTTCTGCAACTGCCCCAACTATTCCACACATAGTGTCTCCATTAATTTTTTAAATATTTGCCCGCTTATAACCTGAATTCAAGTTAACGGGCTATTCCATAATCTCTGCACAAATTAGTTTTACACCACATTCCTCAATTGCTTTGCGTTTATCGTCTGCTAAGCCATTGTCGGTTATTAAGGTGGTTACTATTTGCCACGGTAATTCTAAATTTGGGATTTTTCGGCCAATTTTATCTGATTCAACCATCACTATAACTTCACGTGCTGCTTTTGCCATTACTTGGCTTAAGCCAACTAGTTCGTTAAAGGTAGTAGTACCGCGCTTTACGTCTATGCCATCGGCACCAATAAATAGCTGATCAAAGTCGTAAGAGCATAGTACGCTTTCTGCAACTTGCCCCTGAAACGACTCTGAATGCGGATCCCATGTCCCACCGGTCATCAATAATGTTGGCTCGTTTTCGAGCGCTAGCAAGCGATTAGCAACTTTAATAGCATTCGTCATTACAACTAGGCCTTGTTTACTTGCAAGCTCTGGGATCATTGCTGCTGTAGTGCGCCCGCTATCAATAATAATGCGGTTATGATCTTTGATCAGTGCGGCTGCAGCCTTGGCTATAGCCACTTTACGCTTAGAATCAATCTCATCGCTTACTATCTCTTTTGGTAATGCAATAGCTCCACCATAACGGCGCAGTAACAGGCCACTTTTTTCAAGCGCAGTTAAATCTTTTCGAATGGTCACTTCTGAGGTTTGAAACTGCTCAGCTAATTTTTCCACGACCACTTCACCAAGCTCATTAACCTGAGCCAATATATTGTGACGTCGTTGCTGGGTGTTTCGTTTAGTCATAAGTGATATGCAATTAAGTTTCGTTTCGAAAGATGCGCAATTTTAAACGAAACTAGTTAAATGGCAAGTGAACGAGCAAAAATAAAGCAATTTAATCAAATTATAATAAAACTTAAAATACGGTAAGCTAGGGGTAATAGCCGAATAAAGTAAAGTATATGCAATTATTTAATAGTATCAGTAAAGAATATTTAACTCAGCGTAAGCTCGCCGGCGATATCTGCCGTTTATTTAATAAAAGCCCCAGTAAGGGCAATTTAAAGCGTATTAAAAGCTTATTTTTTGATTGCGGTGAAGAGGTAATTATTGAAGCAGGGTTTCACTGCGATTATGGTAGTACACTTATTATTGGTGATCGTACCTTTATAAATATTAACTGCACCATTTTAGATTCTCCGCTACCTGAGTCGGCCATTAGTATTGGTAACGACTGTTTAATAGGCCCTAATGTACAATTGCTAGCTGTATCTCACGCGCTAGATCCGCAGCAAAGATTAAGTAAAGAAAACTTTAGCCAGCCAATTAGTATAGGTAATAATGTATGGGTTGGTGCAGGCGTAATTATTTTAGCTGGAATAACTATTGGCGATAACGCCGTTATTGGAGCGGGCTCGATAGTAACAAAAAATGTGGCTGCCAACACCGTGGTGGTTGGAAATCCTGCGGTTAAAGTTAAAGATATTTGAAGCAGTAATTCGTTAAAAACAACCTACAAAGCCTACTCTGCAGGTTGTACAATATATAACTAAGCAGTGTGTTTCTAAGGGAGGGGTTTATTGTTTATTTTTTAATGTAAGCGCTAAACCCGCCATAATAAACTCAACTTGGGAAACCTGCGCAGCTAATGCTTGGTGTAACCAGCCAGATTCGTCTACAAATGTACGGCTTAATTCGCCAAGCGGAACTATACCGTGCCCCACTTCGTTACTTACAAAAATAACTTGCCCTGGTAAGCTTTTAAGTTGAGCTAATAACTCAGCTTTTTGCGTTTGCCAGCAATGCTTGTCGCTATGGCATAAACAGTTTGTAAGCCATAGCGTTAAACAATCTACCAATATACAGTTATCAGCTTTACTATGGGCTTTAAGTAGTTTGGCAAGCGCTATGGGCTCTTCAACTAATTGCCAGTTTGCTGGGCGGTCTTTTTGATGGCGCGTAATACGTACTTGCATTTCATCGTCATTAGGCTGTGCAGTGGCCAGATAAATCACCGATTTATTACTCTTAATCGCTAACTGTTCTGCAAAACGACTTTTACCACTGCGGGCACCACCTAAAATAAGTGCATGGTTGTTGCTCATAATAAGCCCACTAAGGTTAAGTAAATAACCACCTCAGATAACTGCTGCGCCGCGCCTAAACAATCTCCAGTATAACCACCTAGCTGGCGCTTAAACCAGCGTACTAATACACTGCGTAAAATGAGCAACACGACAATAATAATCACCGCTGTTTGCCATACAATAATATTTAAGCAAATTAAACTCAGTAATAAAATGACTGCAGTGAGCGTTAAAATAGCTAAGCTGTTAAACGACAAATGCATAGCGATAGGCTTAACTTTTGAGGTGGCATCCTCACTCACGTAATCCATGCTCATAATTAAACTGGTTGCTATTACCCGACTTAAACACTGACCCAGCAATATCGCAGTTATAATGGCTGTGAGCGAAGTACTAAGTAATACCAGACTCTGAAACTTAATCAGTAATATTATAAATAATGCCGCAGCTCCATAAGTACCCAAACGGCTATCTTTCATGATAGTTAATTTTTGCTCTACCTGCCAACCGCCGCCAAAGCCATCCCACACATCAGCCCAGCCATCTTCATGAAACGCGCCAGTTAATAGCAAGCCAAAAGCCATCATTAATAACACACTTAAAGACGGCGGTAACAACAGCTGAAAAACACAGTAACTAAGTGCCAACAACCCACCAAGTAACAAGCCTACTAATGCAAAATAGCGACTGGCTTGATTAAGGTGGGTGTTAGTAACATTAAAACGCAAAGCAACCGGAATGCGGGTTAAAAAGCTAATCGCCAATAATACTAACTGCCACTGCGTGACCTTGGTTTGTAATTTATTATTTGGGGTATCTAAAAGTGAACTGTCACTCATATTATACAACCTGCTCAACACCGGCATCTGCAAAGCTTGCCATGTGGTTATAAAAGCCAAGAGCGGCTTGTAGCAAAGGTAAGCTCAATGCTGCGCCAGTGCCTTCACCTAAGCGTAAATCTAATTGTAGCAAGGGTTTAACTTCAAGCTTGCTTAACATTTGTTGATGGCCTTGTTCATTAGAACAATGAGCAAAAATTAAATACTCTTTTACTATAGGGTTAATTTTAATCGCAACCATAGCCGCAGCACTACAAATAAAGCCATCAACAATAACGGCCATACCTTGCTCTGCCGCCGCTAGCATTGCACCGGTAATATGCACAATTTCAAAGCCACCCACTGCAGCAAGCAGCGCTATTGGATCAGCCAAGTGGGCCTTATGCAGTTGTAATGCTTGCTCAACAACATTGATTTTACGCGCAATTAATTCGTCACTCACGCCAGTGCCTCTACCCACACATTGCGTCACAGGTAAATTTAATATTGCTGCCATAATAGCTGCGGCACTCGTGGTATTGCCAATTCCCATCTCCCCCATAGCCAATGTATTACAGCCTTGTTGTTTAAGCTGTAAAACCAGTGACTTAGCATTACTAAACCCTTGCTTTACTTGCGCAGTGCTCATGGCCATGTGTAAGTTAAGCGGGGCGGTTATATTACCAAGTCGGCAATCATGTACCTTGCTAGCAGGGCTTTTTTCTAATATACCGCAATCAACAACCTCAAGTTGCCAGCCAAGTTGCTGACAAAATATATTTATAGCAGCGCCGCCAGCGACAAAGTTAGCGACCATTTGTGCAGTTACTTCACTCGGTGCAATTGATACTCCTTGCGCTGCAATCCCATGATCTCCAGCAAAAACAACTAAAGTAGGGTTACAAATCTCAGCTTTAAATGCAGTAAATTCAACGTCACTCTTTATCGTTTGAGATAGTATTTTTACTAACTGTAATGCAATCAGTTCAAGCTGACCTAGTGCCCCTAGGGGTTTGGTTTTATTATTTATTTTATTGTGAATAAGGTGGTCAAATTGATTATTCAAAGGGGCTATTTTAAACATTGTGTAGCAACTCACGTTTTCAAAAAAGTAAAAAGATAACTGCTAAATCCCACAACTGATATCATTGTGATAAAAGAGGATCAGGCGTTTTTAAAAAATAATTTTAGGCCAAGCTTGGCCATTTTCATCAAAAAATATATCGATACAAATAACCTTGCCATAACCCACAGTAAATATATTTTGATAATTTAACTGTTTTGGCACCTGACAAATAATAGCGAGTAATTGCTTTATTACTCCTGCATGCGTAATTACAAGTTGTGAGCGAGTACCTTGGCAAATAGTATTAACTAATAATTGCTGCCACCACGTTGTTATGCGCTGATAAAAATGAGCCATGCTTTCACCGTTAGGTGGCGTCACGAGCCAAGGGCTTTGCCAAAAGTCACCAATTGTCGGTGTTTTAGTATGCTGCCACAGTTCATCATAGCTTTGGCCATCCCAATCACCAAAGTTAAACTCTTTAATATCGTCGGTTATATTCAGTGGTATTTTATTAAAATCACAAAATTGCCGAGCAAACTCACTACAGCGCTTTAAAGACGATGAGGTAACTAAATCAATATTTGCTAACCTGCCACAGGCGATATTTAACTGCTCAAACCCTTTTTTACTCAATATAAAATCGGTATGCCCCGCTAAAACATCTTTAGTCGTAAGCTCACCATGTCGCAGTAAATAAACTCGGCTAGAAAATGCTGTCATGCTCATACAAGTCTAAAATAAATGTACTTTGAGTTTATCAGCATAGTATTTTTTTATCTTTGAGTTTTACTTATTAATGACTTGAATTTTACTTTTCTGCAGACGTAAAAAAACCGATTATTTTCAATCGGGCTATCTCGATTTGGAGTCGGCGCGCTACTTCGTAGCGACAACGCAGTAGAATGTCGTGGTGC
>TARA_R110000772_G_scaffold73216_2_pt1 | contig 12846 bp, 9 predicted proteins | sample TARA_R110000772 | Tara Oceans TARA_R110000772 (sample SAMEA4397948) | marine metagenome | biome: Polar Biome; feature: [SRF] surface water layer (ENVO:00010504); material: water (ENVO:00002006), including particulate matter (ENVO:01000060) such as... | depth 5 m | reverse complement strand
CCCCGCCATGGGGCGGTGACAGCCATCTCCCGGATCAGGCCGTCCGTCGCGGGCCGGAAAACGACGTTGCCCAATTGGACGTGTTTCTGGAACATCGGCAACGGCAGCGTGTCGTGGGTGTTCAGGCCGCTTTTCCGCGCGTTCGGTCGTTGCCGGAAGGCCGGCAGAATGACTTTGCTGCGGGCCCGTTCCAGGGCGTCGGCCAGGGCCTTGTCTTCGGCTGGGGTGGAACGTGAGGAGAAATCAACGTCGTAGCCGATTTCGCTGACGCCGGCGTCGGTCAGGCGGTCGAGTAGGTGGGCGTGAACCGAACGTGGCCAGGGCCAGACGCCGATCTTCTCCAGCGAATGCGGATCCATTTCCACAAGGACGAGGTGGTTCGTCGCGGGGCGTTTGGAAAAGGCGAAGCCGGCATCGACGAACAGCCGGTCGATGGGCCATAGCGCTCCGGTGGCGTGCAATGTCGCGACGACCAGAAAAATCACGGCATAAGGCAGGTGCCGGAGCACGGTTGCCTTGAGCCCCCCTCGCATCAGGCCCTGGGCGATGGTCTTGCCCCCTTTATCGCCGGTTGAAATGCGCTTTGACCGATTATATGGGCCGGTTATTTATTGCCGTTGCCGTTGCCGTTGCCGTTGCCGTTGCCGCCGCCATTTCCTTGGTTATGACCGAACGCGCTGTTGCCGGACGATCCGCCCACGCCGCCGCCATTTCCTTGGCTATGGCCGAACGCGCTGTTGCCGCCGCTGCCGTTTCCATTGCCGTTGGCCTGGCCGGGCGGTGTAAAGCCGGGCAATTGGCCCAGGGCCAGCCCGTTTCCGCGATTGCCGTTCTCAAACCCGGCGTCCAGGTCAGCCGGTTCAGCGGCGCCCTTGCCGTGGCCATGGCCCGGGTTGCCGTCCTTGCGCAGCAGGCCACTGCTGACCGTGCCGAGGGACCGGTTTTGGCCGGAAATGTTATGTGCGATCTTCACGCCGCCCTTGTCGGCCTTGCCAGCGGTGTCGCCGTCTGTCTTGGGGGTGCTTGGCCCCGGACCGTTCGACGGTCCACCTTGGATATCGACGCGGCCGCCGCCGCTCGGGCTGACGGCAGTTTGCCCAGGACGCACGAACACGTTCTGGCCCGACCGGAGGTTGGCGACCTGGACCAGTCCGCTGATGACGTGCACGATGGCACCCTGTGGGCCCACGCTGGTGGTGAAAGTCGTCCCTTTGACGACGACCGCGACGTCGGGCGTGAGAACCTCGAAATGCTGTTCCTTGCGTTTTTCCACGTCGAACAGAAGCGTGCCCAGGACATGACGAATGCGCGTCATCAGGCCACCGGCGGCGTTGCCCGGCACCTCAAGGATGCTGTTCGGCGATACGACGATGGTATTCTTGCCGCGGCGCAGGACGGCGCGGCCATCCGTGTCGGTGACGATGCGCTGGCCGGGCCCGATCAGGTCGCCCGTGTTCAGGGCCACGGGGCGCACACCGTTTGCGGTGATGTGCACATTGCCGCTGCTTTCGGCCAGAAGCCATGCGGCCCCATCGTTGGCCGCGGCAGGCCGAATTGTGACGATAACCGCCATCAGAAAGATCGCGGCAACTCGCAATAGCGGAGCGGGGCGAGGCAAGAAATTGTTCATGTTTAACGCATCTCTGGTCTGTGCCCCGGAATATGAGAGGCAGTGAAGTTACAAAGGTTCAAAAGTGAACCAAGAATTGTATTCTTTCACCAAAGAGCATTGGTATTCTTAGTTTTTAATTTTTATAAAATTCATGTTAACCATCATATTCACGGGATGCAATATGGCCTTTGGTATGCGAGGACAAATTGCCCGATATGTGTAAATACCCCGCGCGGTCGGGTTTCGCCATTCGCCGGTGGGACCCGTGATCGGCATTTCGCGGCGCGCGGGACTTGCATTTTGCGTGGCCGCCGCGGCGATCTTCAGCCGGCCCGGTCACGGTTTCGCCCAGTCCGCGACGACGGCGTCCGACCCGACGCAGATTGAACAGCGCCTCGATGATCAGCAGCCGCGCCGGCCCCAGATATTGCAGCCGCATCTTGAGGTTCTGCCGCCCTCTCAGATTACGCCGATCAGAGACACGTTCTCGTTCGTGCTCAGCGCCGTCATCATCGATGGTGCGACCGCCTTTACGCGGGCGTCCCTGGCGCCGCTATACGGCAAGTACCTCGCCCGCAGGGTGACGGAGGTCGAGGTCCAGGAAATTGCCCAATCGATCACCCGGGTGTACCACGACGCCGGCTACGTGTTCTCCCAGGCCGACGTTCCGGCGCAGGACGTTTTGGCCGGCGTGTTGAAGGTCCGGGTCACCGAAGGGCATGTCGCGCGCATCGATTACGGTGGAGCAGGTGAAAAAAACGGGATCGTCGCGGCCTATATGGCGCCGGTCCTGGCGGAAAAACCCGTGCGTCTGGAAACCATCGAGCGCGCCATGCTGCTCGTCAACGATCTTCCCGGCATCACCGTCGTCGATGCCAGCGTCGGCGACGGTGATGAGCCGGTCGCCAAAGTTCTGAACCTCGTGCTTGAAAAAACCGCGGTCAACGCCGACCTTTACGTCGACAACCGGGGCACGCCGTCGTCCGGGCGACTGCAAACCTGGGCCGCAGGTGCGGCCAATGGCCTTCTGTCCACTGGCGACCGACTCCAGATCGGCCTGTTCATCGTCCCCGACACGCCGCGCGAGTTGATTTATGGCCAGATCAAATGGTCGCAGCCTCTGGGTGGCTGGGGCACCGTCGGCGAGGTCACGCTTTCCGGGAGCAAGGTCGATGCCGGGAACAGCCTGGCGGCAAGCGAGACGGAATCCGATAGCCGGCGCATGCAACTGTCCCTGCGCCATCCAATTTTGCGAACCCGCCAGGACAGCTTGTGGGCGAGCGGCGAGTTCGATGTCTACAATGTGAACGAAGATACTTTCGGTGCGACCAGTTACGAGGACCGCAACCGCACGGCCCGGCTCGGCCTGGAATATTACCGCTCGAAGCTCCTCAACGGAGATTTCTACGCCAAGGCCGTCTATGCACGCGGCCTGGACATCCTGGGTGCCTCCAACCCCGGCAACGGTCAGTTATCGCGTTCCGACGGTAAGGCGGCCTTCGACAAGGTGACGCTTGAGGTGCGCCGCCTGCAGAAGCTGTGGGGCGGCTTCGGCCTCTATGCCCAGGCCAAGGGCCAATGGGCCAATCAGCCGCTTCTGACGGGGGCGGAGTTCTCGCTCGGCGGCAGTCAGTACGGTCGCGCCTTCGATTATGGCGAACTGGTCGGCGACCGCGGGGCGGCAGGGGCTGTGGAATTACGCTATACGGGCAAAAAGCCGGCGTACTGGATCGAAAGCTATGACGTCTATGCGTTCTACGATGGCGGTTTCGTATGGAACGAAGGCGTTGGCCGTCAAACCCTGACTTCTGCCGGCCTGGGCCTGCGATCGACCTTCGCCAAGGGCATCTACGCCGACTTTCAGGTCGCCAAGCCGCTAAACCACGAGGTCTCGACCGAGGGCGACAAGGACCTGCGCATCCTGTTCGCCGTCGGCGCCGGGATGTAAGGCCGCAGTTCGGCGTAAAAAAACGCCGCGGTGAGCGGCGTTTTCTTGAACTCCGTGACGCTGCGGTCAGGACGCTGCGGCGATCATCGCCTCGGCGACCTTCACTTCGCTTTCGGCGGCGGATTTCGCCTTGGCGTCACCAGCGTCGGCGAGGGCCTTCTGCGCGTCCTGCAGGCGCTGACTGGCGGCCGCCTTGTCGATGTCGGCGACGGCCGTCGCTTCTTCGACCAGAACCGTGCAGGTATCCGGATTGACCTCGACGAACCCGCCGGCGACGAAGATGCTATTGGTCACCTTCCCGCCTTCGTGGATATCGATGACGCCGGGGCGCACGGTGCCGATCAGCAGTGAGTGGCCGGGCAAGACACCCAAGTCGCCTTCGCCGCCGGGGACGACGACCATGTCCACGGCCTGCGACGCCACCAATTTTGTCGGCGAAACCAGATCGAATTGGATCGTATCGGCCATTTATCGGATGTCCTTTGTTCGCACCAAGTTCTTAGGCTGCTTCCGCCGCCATACGTTTGGCCTTTTCGATGGCCTCGTCGATGGTGCCGACCATGTAGAACGCCGCTTCCGGCAGGTGGTCGTATTCACCGCTGACGATGCCCTTGAAGCCCTTGATGGTGTCTTCGAGCGGCACCAGCACACCCGGCGTGCCGGTGAACACTTCGGCGACGTGGAAGGGTTGGCTGAGGAAGCGCTGGATCTTACGGGCGCGGGAGACGGTCTGCTTATCTTCTTCCGACAGTTCATCCATGCCCAGGATCGCGATGATATCCTGCAGGGACTTGTAGGTCTGCAGGGTCTGCTGAACGCTGGTGGCGACGCCGTAGTGCTCTTCACCGATGATACGCGGATCGAGGATGCGCGAGGTCGAGTCGAGCGGATCGACGGCCGGATAGATGCCCAGTTCCGCGATCTGGCGCGACAGAACGGTCGTCGCGTCCAAGTGCGCGAACGAGGTCGCGGGTGCCGGGTCGGTCAAATCGTCGGCCGGCACGTAAATGGCCTGCACGGACGTGATCGAGCCCTTCTTGGTCGAGGTGATGCGTTCCTGCAGCGCACCCATGTCGGTGGCCAGCGTCGGCTGATAGCCCACGGCCGAGGGAATGCGGCCCAACAGCGCCGACACTTCCGAACCGGCCTGGGTGAAACGGAAGATGTTATCGATGAACAGCAGCACGTCCTGGCCTTCCTCGTCGCGGAAGTATTCCGCCTGGGTCAGGCCGGTCAGGGCGACGCGGGAGCGGGCCCCCGGGGGTTCGTTCATCTGACCGTAGACGAGGGCGGCTTTGGAATTGCCGCCTTCCAGGTCGATAACGCCCGATTCGATCATTTCGTGGTACAGGTCGTTGCCTTCGCGTGTACGCTCGCCGACGCCGGCGAACACGGAATACCCGCCGTGGCCCTTGGCGACGTTGTTGATCAGTTCCATGATCAGCACCGTCTTGCCCACGCCGGCGCCGCCGAACAGGCCGATCTTGCCGCCCTTGGAATAGGGCGCGATCAGGTCGACGACCTTGATGCCGGTGGTCAGAATTTCCGTTTCCGTCGACTGCTCGTGGAATTCCGGGGCCGAACGGTGGATCGGCATCTTCATCTTGGTGACGACGGGGCCGCGTTCGTCCACGGGGTCGCCGATCACGTTCATGATGCGGCCGAGCGTTTCCGGCCCGACGGGAACGGTGATGCTGTCGCCCGTGTCCGTGACTTCGGTGCCGCGCTGCAGGCCGTCCGTGGTGTCCATGGCGACGGTGCGCACCGTGTTTTCGCCCAGGTGCTGCGCCACTTCCAGGACCAGAACGCGGTCGCCGAGTTTCACATGCAGGGCGTTCAGAATCGCGGGCAGGTCGCCCGAGAACTGTACGTCCACCACGGCGCCCAGAACCTGGGTCACCTTACCAACACTGTTCGTAGCCATAGTCTTCTAGCTCCCGTTAAACGGACATTCTAAAGCGCTTCCGCGCCAGAGATGATTTCGATGAGTTCTTTGGTGATGACGGCCTGACGCGTCCGGTTATAGGTCAACGTCAGGTTGTTGATCATGTCGCCGGCGTTGCGCGTGGCGCTGTCCATGGCGGTCATGCGCGCCCCGTGTTCCGAGGCCGAGCTTTCGAGGAACGCCTGGAACAGCTGCACCGCCATGTTGCGGGGCAGCAGGTCGGCGAGAATTTCCTGTTCTTCCGGCTCGTACAGATAAACCGGGGAGGGACCGCTGGTCTTTTCCTCGTCGCCGCCTTCCGGCAGCTGGAAGGGAATGACCTGCTGTTTGGTGATGATCTGGGTCATCGCCGACTGGAAGCGGTTGAAGATCACGGTGCAGACGTCGAATTCGCCCGCTTCGAACATGTCGGTGATCTTCTTGGCCACGGCTTCGGCTTCGTCGTATTTGACGCCGCGCCGGCCGATGCCTTCGAAGGTGTCGACGATGTCGGCCGCCATGTCGCGCTTCAGAAGATCGCGCGCCTTCTTGCCGACGCAGATGATTTTCACCGTCTTGCCGTTGGTCTTCAGGCGGCGGGCCGTGTTGCGCGTTTCCCGCACGATGGTGCCGTTGAAGCCGCCGCACAGACCGCGGTCGGCGGTGCAGGCGACGAGAAGATGGACATCCGACGCCCCGGTGCCGGACAGCATCCGGGGAGCCCCCGTGGGGTCGCCGATCGAGGCGCCGATGGCGGCCACCATGCCCTCCATGCGCTGGGCATAGGGGCGGGCGGCCTCGGCACCTTCCTGGGCACGGCGCAGCTTCGCCGCCGCCACCATCTTCATGGCCGATGTGATCTTCTGCGTCGACTTGACGCTGTTGATCCGGATTTTCAGATCCTTAAGCGAAGGCATGAAAGCGCTTTCCCCGTTTGTCCGTCAGGTTGGGCTGATGACCGATCCCGACGCTTAGGCTGCGAAGGACTTGGTGAAGTCGTCCAGGAACTTCGACAGCTTCTCGGTGGTGTCGTCGCTGAGCGCCTTTTCCTTGGTGATGGTCGCCAGGAGGTCGGCACCCTTGTCGCGGGCCGCGTCGAGCAGACGGCGTTCGTAGGCCGTGATGTCGCCGACGGCGATCTTGTCCGCATAGCCCTTCACGCCGGCGAAGATCACGACGACCTGTTCGGCGACGGTCAGCGGCGAATACTGCGGCTGCTTCAGAAGCTCGGTCAGGCGCGCACCGCGGGCCAGCAGCTTCTGCGTGGACGGATCCAGGTCCGACGCGAACTGGGCGAAGGCCGCCATTTCGCGGTACTGGGCCAGTTCCAGCTTGATCGAGCCGGCGACCTGCTTCATGGCCTTGGTCTGGGCGGCGGAACCGACGCGCGACACCGACAGGCCGACGTTCACGGCCGGGCGGATGCCCTTATAGAACAGTTCCGTTTCCAGGAAGATCTGGCCGTCGGTGATCGAAATCACGTTGGTCGGGATGTAGGCCGACACGTCACCGGCCTGGGTTTCGATGACCGGCAGGGCGGTCAGCGAACCGGCGCCCAGTTCGTCGTTCATCTTGGCCGCGCGTTCCAGCAGGCGGGAATGCAGGTAGAAGACGTCGCCCGGATAGGCTTCGCGGCCCGGCGGGCGGCGCAGCAGCAGGGACATCTGGCGATAAGCGACGGCCTGCTTGGACAGATCGTCATAGAAAATGACGGCATGCATGCCGTTGTCGCGGAAGTACTCGCCCATGGCGCAGCCCGTGTAGGGCGCCAGGAACTGCATCGGCGCCGGCTCGGAGGCCGTGGCGGCGACGACGATGGAATACTTCATGGCGTCGTAGTCTTCGAGGGTCTTGACCAACTGGGCCACGGTGGACCGTTTCTGGCCGATGGCGACATAGACGCAGTAGAGCTTTTCCGACTCGTCCTTGGCGTTCTCGTTGACCGACTTCTGGTTCAGGATCGTGTCGATGATGACGGCGGTCTTGCCGGTCTGGCGGTCGCCGATGATCAGTTCGCGCTGGCCGCGGCCGACGGGGATCAGGCTGTCGATGGCCTTGAGGCCGGTCTGCACGGGCTCATGCACCGATTTCCGGGGAATGATGCCGGGAGCCTTGACTTCGACCAGGGAGCGTTCGGTGGTTGCGATCTCGCCCTTGCCGTCGATCGGGTTGCCGAGACCGTCAACGACGCGGCCCAACAGGGCCTTGCCGACCGGCACGTCGACGATGTCGCCGGTGCGCTTGACGGTGTCGCCTTCTTTAATGTCCCGGTCGTCGCCGAAAATAACGATACCGACGTTGTCGGTTTCCAGGTTCAGCGCCATCCCTTTGATGCCGCCCGGGAATTCGACCATTTCGCCGGCCTGGACCTGATCCAGACCGTAGACGCGGGCAATACCGTCACCGACGGACAGCACCTGGCCGACTTCCGCGACCTCGGCTTCCGAGCCGAAGTCGGCAATCTGTTTCTTGAGAATGGCGGAGATTTCCGCGGCGCGGATTTCCATTGTCGGGATCCCCTCTTATCGCATGCTTAAGCGAAGTTGCTGAAGTTTGGTTTTGATCGAGGAATCGATCATGCGTGAGCCGATTTTGACCACGAGGCCGCCCAGAAGGTCTTCGTCAACCCGGGCGTCCACGGCCACTTTCGTGCCCATGGCCTTTTTCAATCCATCCTCGATCGCTTGACGCTGCTTGTCGCTCAGCGCCTGGGCGGACGTGACCTCGGCGGTCATTTCACCCCGGTGCTGGGCCAAGATGCCTTGAAACTGCTTGATCATGGCGGTCAGCGCGAACAACCGGCGGTTCTGCGCGACGACGCCGACGAAATGCTTGGTCAACTCGGAAATCCCGGCCTTGGTCAGGATCGCGTCCATGGCGGCGATCTGGCTGTCGCGGGCGATGACGGGGGAGCGGATCAGGCGCGCTAGGTCGGCACTTTCATCGATCATGTCGCGGATCGCGGCCATGTCCTGGGCGACTGTGTCCAGCTGCTTATCGGCCGCGGCCAATTCGTAAAGGGCGGTCGCGTAGCGACCTGCAAGGCCGGAAGCGCCTGCGATATCCGATGACACCTGGGAAACCCCTTGATTAAGTTTTTTTTAAAGACCCTGAGATGCCGGTTTCGGACAAGGATCGCGCCTAAAAAACAGCCGCAATCCCGCCAATTCCGGCGGGCCCCGCCTGGAAAGCGCGGCCAGTCCTACCACAGAGGTTTCGCGCATGCAACCAGAGTCGCCCGGGTTTTTTCACAGACTGTGAAAGACCCTGGATTGGGCCCGTTTCGGGGCAATTTTCAAGCCTGATGAGCAGCCGGATCACGGGGCCGGTCACATGAAGGAATAGGGATCGATATCGATCAGCACGCGAACCTTTTTCGGGATAGTGGCGCGCTTGATCCAGGCGCGGACCAGGGGTTGCACCGCCGTGCCGCGCCCGGCCTTCAACAGCAGCCGTCGGCGGTGGCGGCCTCGGATCATGGCGAGCGGCGCAGGTGCGGGGCCCAGGACCTGAATATCGGCGCCATGAGGGGCCGTGCGGCCCAGCGCGCGGGCGCCGGCATCGACCGCCGCCTCGTCCGTGCCGGACACCACCACACCGACCAGGCGGCCGTAGGGCGGCATGTGGGCCTCTTCGCGGCCCTTGGCCTCGGCGGCCAGGAAGGCCGCGCGGTCGCCCTTCAGAATGGCGTCCATCACGGGATGCTCCGGCATGAAGGTCTGGATCAGCACCCGGCCCGGACGGTCCGCCCGCCCGGCCCGTCCGGCGACCTGATAGAGCAGTTGATAGGTGCGTTCCGCCGCCCGCAGGTCGCCGCCGGAAAGTCCCAGGTCCGCATCGACCACGCCGACCAGGGTCAGCAGCGGAAAGTGGTAGCCCTTGGCGACGATCTGGGTGCCGATGATGAGATCGACCTCGTGGGCCTCGATGCGGTGCACGAAGTCGCGGGCCGTGCGCTGATTGTACAGGTTGTCGGACGTCGCCATGGCGATGCGGGCGTCGGGGTAGAGGGCGCGGACCTCTTCCTCCAGACGCTCGACCCCCGGCCCGCAGGGCACCAGAGAGTCCTCGGCGCCGCAGCCGGGGCAGGTATGGGGCGGCGCCATCTGGTAGCCGCAATGATGGCATTGCAGGCGTTGCAGCAGGCGGTGTTCGACCAGCCAGGCCGTGCATTGCGGGCATTGCAGGCGGTGGCCGCAGGTCCGGCACAGGGTCAGCGGCGCGTAGCCCCGGCGGTTGAGAAACAGCAGGGCCTGTTCGCCGCGCGCAAGCGTCGCCGTCACGGCTTCGCGCAGCGGCGGCGACAGCCATTGGCCGCGCTGCGGTGGTGTCTTGGTCATGTTGACCAGTTCGACATCGGGCAGGTCGGCGCCGCCGTGGCGGGCCGGCAGGTGCAGATGGACGTAGCGGCCCCGGTCCACGTTGGCCTGAGTTTCCAGCGACGGCGTCGCCGAGACCAGGACCACGGGAATGCGGCCCATCCGGGCGCGCACCACGGCCATGTCGCGGGCGTTGTAGACGACGCCTTCCTCCTGCTTGAAGGAGCCGTCGTGTTCCTCGTCGATGATGATCAACCCCAAATCCCGGAATGGCAGGAACAAGGCCGAGCGCGCGCCGACCACCACGTCCGCCTGACCCAGCGCCACATGGCGCCAGGTTTCGCGCTTTTGCGCCTGGGTGACCTCGGAATGCCACAGCGCCGGCTCGCTGCCGAACCTGGCCTGAAAGCGTTCCAGCCATTGCGCCGACAGGGCGATTTCCGGCAGCAGCACCAATACCTGGCGGCCGCGCGCGACCGCTTCCGCCACGGCCTGCAGATAGACCTCGGTCTTGCCCGACCCGGGCACGCCTTCCAGGACCTGCACGGAAAACCCGTCGTTCACGGCGGCGCTCAGCGAATCGGCGGCGGCCGCCTGTTCCGCCGACAGGTCCGGGCCAGGATGGTTCAGGTCGGGTGCCGGGGGCGGGGGAAAGGCCGGGATCGGGCAGGCGGTCAGTCCGCCGACCTTGGCCAGGCCGGTGACCACGGCGGGGGTGACGCCTGCGACGCGGGCAAGCTCCGCCGCCTGGCGGGGCGGGCCGTCGGCGGCGGCGGCCAGCACGCGGTCGCGGGCCGGGGTCATCTTGATTTCGGGCCTTGGGTCGGCGGGCCGGTAGGCGGTCAACGGCTTGGGCGGCTCCAGGGCTTCCGGCACGCTCAAGGCCATGCGCAGCACGGCGCCCGGCGGGTTCAGGGTGTAGTCGGCGACCCAGTCGACGAAGGTCCGGGCCTCCGCCGTCATGGGCGGGACGTCCAGCAGACCCGCGACCTCCTTCATCTTGGCGTCGGGCACGTCGCCGGTGCCCGGGCCCCAGACGACGCCGGCCATGCGGCGCGGACCCAGGGGGACGCGCACGAAATCCCCCGCCGCCAGGGTCAGGCCCGTCGGCACCCGGTAGTCGTAGGCGTCGGTCAGCGGCAGCGGCAGGCGCACGGCAACCCGCGCGCCTGGCGGGAAACCTGGGGCGTTCTTTCCGTCGGCCGGTTGGCGGTCCTTCGTCATGGCGGGCTTTGCAGGGTCCTCGGGGGTGGTTCTATGGGGACGCGGGGCTTGGCATTATAATAGGGATCATAGGCGCGCACCTTCACCGCGCGTGAGTACGAAAGGACCCAAGGGATGCCCCAAGGCAAGGACGAATTCGCCGCCGAGACCCTGGAAACGGCGGATATCAGCCTGTCGGACGACGATGTGGCCGAATTCCTGGTGGCCCATCCCGACTTCTTCCGCGAACGCCTGGAAGTGCTGTCCTTCATGAACATGCCGGGCCGATTCGCCCAGGAAGGCCCCCAGGAAGGGGCCCAGGTGGTGGATTTCCAGCAGGCTCTGCTGACGCAGCAGAAAGAGGCGGTCGAGGAACTGCGCGAATGCGTGCGCGACGTGATCGAGACCAGCCGGTCCAACATGTCGGTGCAGCAGCGCACCCATGCCGCCGTGTTGGCGCTGCTGAGCGCTCGCGATTTCGACGCCCTGATCCGCGTCGTCAACGACGATTTGGCCCGGATTCTCGACGTGGATATCGTCTGCGTCGGCTATGAGCCGTCGAACAATCCGCTGTCCTGGCTGGTTTCGCCGGAAATCACCGATCTGAAACCGGGGCTGGTCGATGCCCTTTTAGGGTCGGGCGGGGCGGCCAAGCTGTACCGCGACATCGCCGACGACGGCTCCGTGTTCGGCGCCGCCGCCGGTCTGGTGCAGTCGGCCGCCGTGGCGCGTCTGCGCCCGGGCCCGCGCACGCCCGTGGGCCTGATGGCGCTGGGCTCGCGCTCCGATTCGTTCTTCCAGCCGGGCCAGGGCACGGAACTGGTGGTGTTCCTCGCCCGCGTGTTGGAAAACTGCATCGAGCGCATGCAGGAACCCTCGATGTGACCCTGACGCCGGAGCTGACCTGCGATCCTGCCTTGGCGGCCGCGGCGTCGCGGTGGCGGGACTGGCTGGCTCACGAAAAGCGTTATTCCAAGCACACCCTCGCGGGATACCAACGCGACCTTGCCGGGTTCCTGCGCTTCATGGCGGACCATCTGGGCGGACCGCCGGGCCTGACGGAGATCGAGGGCCTGACGCCGCTCGACTTCCGGGCCTGGCTGGCCGACCTCAACCGCCGGGGGCTGTCGCGTACCTCCACCGCCCGGGCGTTGTCCTGCCTGCGCGGCTTCTTCCGCTTTCTGGAAAAACAGGGGGTGGTGCGCAATTCGGCGATCGGCGCCCTGCGCACGCCCCGCGTGCCCAAATCCGTGCCCAAGGCGCTCAGCATCGAGGAAGCCTTCGACCTGATCCTCTCGGCCCCGGATCTGGCGGACGATGCCTGGATCGGGCTGCGCGACCGGGCGTTGCTGACGCTGCTGTACGGTTGCGGGCTGCGCATCGGCGAGGCGTTGGACCTCAACCGCGACCGCGCGCCGGGCCTGTTCGGCAATCCGGCCGATACCATGATGGTGCGCGGCAAAGGCAACAAGGACCGCCTGGTCCCCGTGCTGCCCGCCGTGCGTCAGGCGATCGCGGCCTATCTGGATGTCTGCCCCTATGCGGGCGACGGCGCCACGCCGCTGTTCCTGGGGGCCCGGGGCGGGCGGCTCGCCGCCGGGGTCGCCCAGGCTCGGGTGCGGAATTTGCGCGTCCTTCTGGGCCTGCCGGATACGGCGACGCCCCATGCGCTGCGTCATTCCTACGCGACGCACCTTTTGGCCGGCGGCGGCGACCTGCGGACCATTCAGGAACTGCTGGGCCATGCGTCGCTGTCGACCACGCAGCGCTACACGGACGTCGACACGGCGCGGCTCAGCGCCGTCTACGACGACGCCCATCCCAGGGCGCGCAAAAAGGG
>TARA_R110000772_G_scaffold31812_11_pt1 | contig 12882 bp, 11 predicted proteins | sample TARA_R110000772 | Tara Oceans TARA_R110000772 (sample SAMEA4397948) | marine metagenome | biome: Polar Biome; feature: [SRF] surface water layer (ENVO:00010504); material: water (ENVO:00002006), including particulate matter (ENVO:01000060) such as... | depth 5 m | reverse complement strand
TTCAATGGCACAACGCGCAAGGCGGCCTACAGCTCTCGCTTACGTTGCCATTGCCGTTGTAGCTTTTGAAAAGGGCCATTTGGCACGTGAGCGTGCTTGGGTGTCGGCGACCGGTTTCGATGTGTTCCCTGAATCGCTACCTACCATTGAGAATGCTTTGGCAACCACAACGTGGGAGACGACAACATGATCCAGCAACAAGACATCGATTTCCACATCGAGCCGAGTGCTCCGCTCAACTGGACAGAAACGCAGTTCATGTGCTTTTCAGTGCCCGAGGCAGCAATCAGCGGATCTGTCTATGTACTGACCCGGCCTAACCTAGGGATCTGTCATTCTTCGATTATGGTTAGTCAGGGAATGAGCTTTCATCCGTGGCAGGTTGCCTATGCTGACCCTCAGATGCATCTGTCCTGTCCGGAGCGCTTTTCAAATTTCACACTCGGCAACGGATTATTGATGAAATCCACAGGATCCGTTGGTAATTATCACTATCAATATGAAGGGGTAGAAGGAACGTGCGAGTTTGATTTGAATTTTAGCTCGTTGATGACACCGTTCGATACGCACGATCCTGCAGAAAATAAATTGCTAAAAACAGCCGATAGCATTGAAGAGTCGACCGGATTTGGGGATGCTTGGTCCAACGGGCATTTTGACGCCCTCGGACGGATTACAGGCTCACTTCGACTTTATGACAGGATCTATCAAGTCGATTGTGTGGACGGCCTTGATAGGAGTTGGGGGCCACGCAGCGAGGCTAATATGCCAGGCGTCACGTGGCTGCATACAACATTCGGTGAGGAGCTTGGCATTCATTTAGTCATGTCGCTTAACTTCGAAAACGGCCAAGTGATTTATGGGCCTCTGCGCTTCGGCTATATTGTTGACTCTGGCGAGCGCCATAGCGCAATTTCTGCGCATGTCAGCGCCGAACGACAGCATATGCTGGGAACCCGAATCACCCTCGAAATCATCGATGCACGCGGAAAGGAATTTATTATCACCGGTGAGGCGATAGCTGTTGCGCCCTGGTACCATTTTACTGCCAGCGCCGCCTCTTTCAACACGCTTTATCGCTTTGAGTGCGATGGCCAGATTGGCTACAGCCACGTTGCGGATGTGTTTGGGTTAAACTTCCTAGCGCGAGGAATGGGTGCCAAAGGCACAGGCTGAATAAAGAGGGCATTTCACGGAAAGTTGTTTGAAATATTCCAATGGAGAGGATTGAAGTAAGAGTTATGCAAGAAGAGAATGTAGCGCAAACCACAGTTCATTGCCGCATCTGCCCTTTCTGCGAGGCTCATTGCGGAACGCTTGTTACGGTAGATCGTCAGAATGAAGCCATCGTTGGAGTTAAGGGCGATCCTGACGATCCGTTTAGCCGCGGTTATATATGCCCGAAAGCTTATGCCTTAAAGGAGCTACACCATGATCCCGACGTCATCAAGACACCGCTAATCAAGCGCAATGGCCGTTTCGAGGAAGCTAGCTGGGAAGAGGCACTCGACTACACAGCTGATAGGCTCAAGGATATCCAGGCCAGGCATGGTGCGGACTCTGTCGGCTTCTATATAGGCAATCCAACAGCTCATCATCCAGGACTGCTGCTTTATAGCCCGCTCCTGCTTGAGGCACTGGGCTCTCGTCAGGTTTATTGTGCTGGAAGTGTCGACCATATCACAAAGGTGCTGTCGTCCATGCTGATGTATGGTGACTGTTCGGTCATGACGGTGCCCGACATCGATCGAACAGAAATGTTTGTTGTGCATGGCGGCAATCCAGCTGTCTCCAATGGTAGCTTGATGACGGCGGCCGGTATGCCGAAGCGCATCAAGGCAGTTCGTGAACGGGGAGGAAAAGTAATTGTAATTGATCCGCGGCGCACGGAAACAGCTAACATGGCGGATCAGCATGTACCGATCCGGCCCGGCACGGATGCCTGTTTTCTATTTGCCATTATTCATCATTTGTTTGCGTCGGGACGCGTCAATTTGGGGACCGTTGCTCCTTTCACAAAGGGGCTTGAAATCGTGGAACAACTAGCGGCTGATTTTTCGCCAGACCGTGTTGCGCATATCTGCGGTGTACCTGCCGACGTAATTCGACAGATCGCCTCCGACTTCGCAGATGCTGGTAGTGCGGTGTGGTACGGGCGTACGGGCACCTGTACCCAGCGCTTCGGTACTTTATCCTGTTGGTTGCAGGATCTGATCAACATTCTTACCGGCAATCTCGATCGACCCGGAGGGGCAATGTTTCCAGTTGGGATCGTGCCTGCGATCCTTTATGCAGAAAAGTTTGTGGGTGACATTCCACCATTTGACCGCTGGCGCAGCCGGGTTGGCGATCTCCCCGAATTATCCGGCGTACTTCCTACCGCTGCGATTGCAGATGAAATCCTGACGCCTGGTGAAGGGCAGGTGCGAGCTTTCATTACCATGGCCGGAAATCCAGTTCTCTCGCATCCCAATGGAGGTCGACTGCAGCAGGCTTTCGACAGTCTTGAGTTTATGCTTTCGCTCGATATCTATCTCAATGAAACCACACGACATGCAGATGTGATTTTGCCCAGTCCGTCTGAAGTCAGCCATTCCAATTTTCACTTTTTTTATATTCCGTTCATGGTACGGAAAATCGCGAAGTGGACACCTGCATTGCTTCCACTTGAGTCTGGTCAGCGAAATGACTGGGATGTTTTTCTTGGACTCTCTGCACGTTTGCGTGGGAAAACTGAAGCGGAAGTAGAAGATGATCTCGTTACTGGATGGTTAAAGCGCTTCTGTGCCGAGGGCGCACATGAAAATTGCTCCGCGATCGATATCACGCGTGCTCGAGAAGCCATTTCGACCGAAGTTGGCCCCGACAGACTGTTTGATATTCTTGTCCGCACCGGGGCCTATGGCGATGCCTTTGGTATTACCCCGGATGGGCTGAGTGTTGAGAAGATTGCTCAAACCCCTCATGGCATCGACCTTGGTGGCATGGAACCCCAGTTGCCTGGACTACTTGCCACGCCTGACAAGATGATCGACCTAGCCCCAGCGCGGATCGTGGCTGACGTATCAAGGCTAAAGGAAGTCTTCGATGAGGTGAGCGAGCCGAACACGCTGCTACTAATTGGTCGTCGGCATATGCGATCGAACAATAGTTGGATGCACAATCTCAATGTGCTGGTTAAAGGCAAAGATCGCTGTACCCTACTGATTCATCCTGCGGATGCTGATCGACTTGCTGTTGGAACGGGTGATCTAGCTGAAGTATCTACATCCATAGCCAAGTTGGAGATTGTCGTGGAAGTATCGGACGACATCATGGAGGGGGTAGTCAGCATACCGCATGGGTGGGGACATAATCTTTCGTCGACCAAGGTCGATATTGCCAGCCGCAGTCCCGGTGCGAATGTCAACGCGCTAATTGACGAAGGATTGTTCGATGCTCCTTCAATCAATTCGATACTGAATGGTGTGCCCGTTCACGTGCGGCGTAGTCACGATACCACAGTACCCGTCTAAACTCACAGCTGTGATATTGCACCAAAGTCCAGATGGCCTTCAATTTACTATAACATCAAAGCGTTCGGTCAGGAATGAAAGGCAGTTCTCTAAATCGACGAAGCGTTTCTCGTCGGGTTTAACTTGTGATAGATAGTCCGGTTCGGCGAATGCGGCTTCCATCGCATCAACTGTGTCGAATTCAAGCACCGCAACCCCGTCAAAGCCACCGCTATTTCCGAAAAGACTGTTTGTAGATCCGCTAAGTTCAGAGAGATGGTATTGCGAATATCGCCGCAAATGTCTCGCGAAGTTTGCGCAGCCTCTTAGAAGCGGACCATGTACTGCTTTCCAGTGGTGATCAAATTCATTCAAAGTCAGTTCGGGTTTGCGGCGAATACAAACGACAAGCGAAGGCACGCTGGTTCCCCTTAATTATGTTGCCCTGGAAAGCGCTTGATATCTATCTGATCGCGCATTCCGGCATAGCCCAGACTCATCGGCATGTCCCATTCCAGCATGGAATAGGGGTGGCCTTTGTCGAAGCTGCTTGCTTCATCGAGCCGGTTGAGAAGGTCTGGTGTTAAGGTCAAATCGCACGCTGTAAGGTTTTCGTGCATTTGTTCCGGACGGGTCGCTCCGATAACGGGAATTACGCCCCGCGACATGATCCAAGCAAGTGCGACATTGGCAGAATTGGAGTCGATTTCTTCAGCAATGCTGTCAACGGTTTCTGCAATTTGGCGATTGCGTTCATTAAGCGGCTGTAACTGCATAGAATCCATGCGTTTCGGAGCGGAGCTTTCATCTGATCGGCTTTCACTAGTATATTTCCCGGAAAGAATGCCCCCTGCGAGCGGGGACCAGGCGGTAATGCCAATATCATGGGCAGCGGCCAGAGGCAGATGTTCGCGTTCTATGGAGCGTTCGACAAGGCTGTATTCAAGTTGCATGCATGCGATGGGAGGCAAGCCCCTTAAATCATGAAAAGTCTGTCCGCGGGACACCACCCATGCAGGCACATCGGATAAGCCAAGATGCAGGATTTTGCCTGCGCGGATAAGGTCATCAAACGCTCTTAGTACCTCTTCGACAGGTGCCGTGAAGTCCCAGAAATGCGCATAATATAAATCAATATAATCAACACCCAAACGCTTCAGGCTTTTGTCGACCGACTGGATGATATTCTTGCGATGCATGCCTGCTTCGTTCGGGTCCATCCGACCGGGGACGGCATTTGCATATTTCGTCGCTACAACAAATCTTTCGCGGTCATCGGCTATGAACCGTCCGATCATTTTTTCGCTCTCACCGCCCGTATACATATTGGCAGTGTCGATAAAATTTCCGCCTTTTTCGACAAAGGCATCAAATATCGGGCGGCAATCTTTTTCGGGGCGGGACCATTCCGCCGCCGCCCCGAAAGTCATCGTGCCAAGTGCTAGCTGCGATACCCGTAGGCCGCTGCGTCCAAGAATTGAGTATCGCATATGCTACCTTAACAGTTGAGGCCGGGGTTATTCCGCCATGCTTCATCCGGAACCGGGATTATGCCGAGTTGCATTGCAAATTCGCGGAAGTTCCAGTGCGTGCGGCAGCGTACGATTTTGCCATCCTTATACATTTGGGTCGTCGTGCCACGCGTAACAGTTGTCTTGCCAACGGCTTCTTCAATGCCGAAAAAGGGCGAGTTATGTGTGGCCGTCCAAATCCATTGCATATAGCCCCATTCATCATAATCGAGGTCGGCGCCAAGGTAGATGTTGTTGGCGAAGCGATTATAATCGCCTTCCAGCCCATTTTGCCATTCCGGCGGGATTCCGCCCTGACGCTTTACACCTTTTGATGCACCCGACGGCCCGCCGTCATAGGTTAACACTTCAAATTTGTGCACACCAAACGGCGATTCCGGACCGGAATTGTTGAATACGATGAAGGCTTTATACAGCTCTTCTTTCGTGGTGATGGTCTGCATGAATTCGATGTCTTCCCAAACGAAGTCATCGGCATAATAGCCAAGAACCTCCTCGGCTCCTTTGTCGAAAAAGGCTGTAACCCAATCCTGTGCTGATTCGAATGTTTTATGCTGAGTGGGGGGAGCAGTTCCGCTGATGCTGCCCGATGAACCTACGGTTCCTTCTTGTCCGATAAGACCTTTTGAGAAATTGCGGCGCGAAAAAGCGCGCTGCTCTTGTGTCATGTGCTCTTCGGTCACTTGTCCTGCGTATAGGATATGCATATTCTATCTCCTAATTTATTGCGTGAGGTTGTTTAAGCTTTCCTCTTAGCATGTTTCATACCGTATCTTGGCGGGGAGACAACTCCACAGCCGTGCGCGCCAGACTTGAGCGGAACGTGCCAAGAAGACTGGTCTGGCACTATTTGCTTCGGGCTGGCACCTATCGCCATTGGGAAAATCTGGAATTTACGGCATCCTGATAAGGATAGAGGTAAAGCGTCTGCCCGATTAAATTGAGGTAGAACGCGACTAGAGAGGATTTGACGATATGAATGACACATCACAAGCACCCGTTTCCGCAGATTTGGAATATGATCCTTTAAACCCGGCAGTACAGCAAGAGCCTTACCCTTACTATAAGGTTCTGCGCGCCAATGAGCCTGTCAAATGGCTGCCATCTCTTCAGGCGTTCGGTATCGCCAGCTATGATGATATAGATGCTGTCCTGAAGGACGGTAAAAGATTCAGCTCTGCCCAGTTCTGGCCGGAACTGCTGGGGGAATATGATCCGGTCCCTGAAGAACTGCCGATGATCTCCATGGATCCCCCGAACCATGTGAAGCTTCGCAGGTTGGCGAACAAGGCGTTTGTCCCATCGCAAATCGCGAAGCTGACAGAGCGCACATATCAAATCGCCAATGAGCTGATAGATGATATTATTGCGAAACATGGTCCAGAGGGGGAGTTTGACTGGGTATGGGAATTCACTGCTCTTTACCCGGTTACAGTCATCGCTGAAGTGCTTGGAGTGCCGACGGACCGCCGCGCTGAATTTAAGGTCTGGGTTGACCTGATCCTTTCGGCTGCGAACCGCAATTCCTATGGTCCTGAAAAATTGGCCCAGATTGAAGATGCCAAGGTTAAGACCCGTCAATTCTTTGAAGAGCTATTTGACGAACGTTCAAGCAATCTTGGTGATGACCTGCTCTCGACTTTCATTCAGGCTGAAGTTGACGGCGAAAAAATGACACGAACACAAGTTCTGTCAATGGCGGTCCTTTTGCTTATTGGAGGTGTGGAAACAACAACCAACCTGCTCGGCACGACACTTGTTGAATTGAACCGTCATCCGGAGGTCTGTAAGCGTGTGCGTGCGGATCATTCGTTGATTGTACCACTTCTCGAAGAGGTGCTTCGGTACAATCCGTCAGTTCAGATCATTTTCCGTCATTCGACCGAAGATACGGAACTGAGCGGTGTGAAGATTCCGAAAGGTTCAGCGGTCATGCCGATTCTGGCATCCGCGAACCGTGACGAAGCGAAATTCTCAAAGCCGGAAATTTTCGATATTGATCGCAAGATTGAGGTTCCGTTAATGTCATTTGGCCAGGGGCCGCATTTTTGCCTGGGTAATTATCTGAGTAGAATGGAAGCACGTTCGGCGCTTGAGGTTGCCTTTTCCCGATTCTCCGAATTAGATGTGGTTTCCGATGATGTTCATTGGATCGAATCCTATTTCGCCCGTGGACCGCACTCACTTCCTGCGCGTTATAAAGTAGCCTGATCCTTCAGCTATTGGCTGACTCAATTAAGGAGCACGCGGATGAGCGGTGCCGAAAAATGCATCAATATTGATGATCTGGAACGGGCTGCTCGCTTGCGGCTTCCATCCCCTTTATTTGATTATATTGCAGGGGGCGCAGACGATGAGCACACTTTGGGCCGGAATGTTACGGCGTATGACCGTTATCAATTGACGCCGAGTTATGTTCGGGATGTCAGGACTATAGACCTCTCCAGAACGGTGATGGGCCGTAAGCTGGATTGGCCTTTGGTCATGGCGCCCACTGGCATGAGCAAGCTTTTCCATAAAGATGGCGAAATCGGTGTCGCGCGCGAAGCTGCGAGAGCCGGTGTTGGCTATTCCCTGTCAACAATGGGCACGGTAAGTATTGAGGACGTATCCGCAGCTAGTGACGGCTTCAAGATGTTTCAGCTCTATCTGCTGAATGATGAAGGGCTTAACCGGGCAATGATCCAACGCTGCCGCGACGCGGGGTTTGATGCCCTTTGCATAACGGTTGATTGTATAGTTGCCGGTAATCGGGAGCGTGACATACGAAACGGTATGACGGTGCCCCCCAAGCTGAGCCTGTCCTCCATTGCTCAATTCGCCAGCAGGCCTGGTTGGTGCATAGACTATTTACTGGGAGATGCGTTTTCGCTTCCTAACATAGGTGATGGTCAATCGGGCGGTGATGTATCGACGCTTGCAAGTTATTTTGCGGCCAAGATGGAATCCAACATTACATGGCCCATGATAGAGAAAATTGCTGTTGAATGGGGCGGGCCTCTCGCAATCAAGGGATTGCAGACACCACTTGATGCGAAACGTGCATCCAATCATGGCGCGACAGCGGTCATTATATCCAATCACGGCGGGCGGCAACTGGATGGCGCGCCTGCTACAATCGACAGTTTACCTGCGGTCGTCGATGCAGTTGGCGGCAGTATAGAGATTATTCTCGATGGCGGTATTCGCCGTGGTTCCCACATTGTTAAAGCGTTGGCACTGGGTGCAACGGCCTGCATGGCGGGGCGACCATATCTATATGGCTTATCCGCATTCGGGGCGGCAGGTGTCCGGCGTTCACTCGACATCCTGAGAGCAGAATTAGCACGAACCTGCGCGCTGACAGGCTGTGCCAGTGTTGATGAACTATCGCGGGAACAAATTCATCTTGTGGATGAAATTCCCGCGTCACTTTTGAGCGCAGATAGCAGCGGTGAGGCGTTGACACTCCGCAGTGTTCTTTAAGCGGATTCGAATAATTCTTCTGCAGGGAGGTCACTGATGATTGTGCTGGGGCGGCGACCGGTCCAATCCTTAAATGCTCTGGAAAAGGTGCCGTTATCCGAAAAGCCTAACTGATAGGCAACTTCGCTGATGCACATTCCGCGCCGCAGATATCGGAAGGCAAGTTCCTCGCGTAATTGTCTCAAGACATCGGCAAAGGTTGTGCCTTCTTCTTTAAGGCGCCGAAGCAGCGTGCGTTCGGTCATGGCCAATAGTTTCGCGATGCGGGCTTTGGTTGGGACTTCTTCGGGCAATTGATGAATCATTAAATCCCGCACCCGCACTGCGAAACGGCCAGCCATTCGCTGTTCCAGAAAACGGCTTGCTGCGCTATCGAGCAGCGCTGCAAGTTCTTCATCGGACGACATGATCGGACGGAGCAAAACTTCTTTAGCAAACACCAAACATGTTTGCGGCTTTTCGTAAGAAACAGGGCATCCGAAAAAATTGCTGAACGCCTTGCTTGAGGGTGGAGGCCGATGAGAGAAATGTACTTCCAGCGGATTTAATGGTTCGTTTGATATCCAGCGCAAATATGCAACGACCGAAGCCAGCACCGTGTCTACCGTCTCATAAATTGGCATCGGGCCGCCAGTATCAAAGTGAAATTCTAGAACTACGCGACCGTTATTTTCGGTAAGTGTTGCCGTAGCAGAATCGGAAATGAGCCGGGTATATTGTGCAAAACGGTTAATCGCGCGAAACAGGGTCGCACTACAGCTCATCGCGTAACCAGCGGCGTGGAAAGTCGCCGGGCGCACTTGCTCTGCCACGGCAAGACTAAAGGCCGGGTCACCGCTAAGCTCAACTGCGCGCTTCCACAACTCACTAAGCTGTGTCTGGGAGTAGCGTGAGTAGCCACCTTCGAGCAACGAAGGGTCCATGCCGATATCTTCCATCACCCCATCTGTGTTAACGCCCTTGGCTTGCATGGCTCTGATAATAGCCAACACCCAACCTGCAAGGGCGGTGTGTTGTCCGGTCGATTCTGGCATTTTCTCTCCTCTCCCAAGGATAAGCTATTCATGACAACATGTCACAAATAGCTAAGATTTGTCAAGCTGTGGCCAGTTCCGCACTAGCCCAACTCTTAAGTGCATCAACTCGGAAAGAGGCATGCAATTCACGACAGAATGTCTTGGATTGTACCGAACTGTCACGGTGCGCCATGTTCCCTCGCAAGTTTATATCTAAATTTAAGAACACAAAGAACTGAGAATTGGCCTCGCCAGAAATTGGGGCTGAATCAGAAGTGGGAGAGAGATTATGTCTATTAGATCGAGTATTTTGAATTGTGCGTCTGCGACTGCTGTTTTAGCAGGTTTCGGACTTGCCAGTCCGGCTTTGGCGCAATCGGCTGAGCCATCAAATAATTATATAGGCGCTGGTGAAATAATTGTCACGGCGCAAAAGCGTGAGCAATCGCTCAATGATGTGGGTCTTTCGATTACTGCCGCTACAGGTGACGAACTGACAGCACTGGGCGTTAACGATACAGGTGATCTGGCAAAAATCACGCCGGGTTTTACTTTCACGAAAAGTCAGGATGGGACTCCGCTATACACTTTGCGCGGTGTTGGCTTTAATGACTATACTTTGGGTGCCAGTCCGGCGGTTAGTGTTTATGTCGATCAGGTTCCGCTGGCATATGGTGCGTTCACGAAAGGCGCTTCGCTGGATTTGGAGCGCGTGGAGGTTCTTAAGGGGCCACAGGGGATCCTGTTCGGGCAAAATTCTACGGGCGGCGCGATCAACTATATTGCCGCCAAACCGACAAGCACCTTTGAAGGCGGTATGTCTGCTTCTTATAGTCGATTCGACACATTTGAAGGTGAGGCTTTCCTGAGTGGTCCGGTTAGCGATACACTATCTGTTCGTCTTGCTGGCGGCGTTACAGATTCCGGTCCTTGGCAGAAAAATTACACACGCGATGATGAGCTTGGTCGTCAAAAACTATTACAGGGACGCTTTTCTGCATTATTTGAGCCGTCTGATGGGCTGAGTTTCTTGTTGAGCGTTAATGGCTGGCGGGATCAATCAGACACGCAAGCAGGACAGCTTCAGGGCCTCTTCTTGCAGACAGATGAAGCGGCTGTGGCAGCTGGATGCGGCAATTTTTGTGATCAAACTGAGACTTCTCGCCGTATTGCTGTGTTTCGCGCGCAAGAAACGGCTCCGCAAAATGCGCGATCAGCAAACTGGGGAACCGATCGTGAGCTTGATAGCGATGACGGTTTTTATCAGGTTTCGCTGCGATCAGACATTGATCTGAGCGATTCTATCGCTTTGACGTCGATCACTGCATATTCCCAATATAACGAAAACTACAATGTTGACCGCGATGGTACGGCGCTTAAAAACGCCGAAGTTGTCGCCGATGGCAATGTTGAAAGCTTTAGCCAGGAACTGCGGCTTTCAGGTGAGATGGACATGTTCAATTGGCTTATTGGTGCCAATTACGCTTCTAATGACGTGAGAAGTGCCAACGTCATCCTGACCGGGGATTCCACCAATACCGCTATTTTGCCAGCACCAGGGCCGTGGATTGCCAATTCTACGACAACGATTACTCAGGAGATTGAGGATATTGCAGTCTTCGGCAATGTGGAAGCCGCGGTTACCGATCAACTGACTCTTCTTGCCGGCGCTCGTTATACGGAATCGACCAATAACTATACGTCCTGTATGCGGGGTCTTACCGGTATGCAGGTCACATTTACGGCTCTTTCCGATATTCTTTCGGGCTCAGCCGATGCTCCCGCGGGTCCAGATACCTGTCTCAATATGGATGCGACTACATATGAGATGATCCGGACCCCGTTTGAGGATACGCTGAAGGAGGATAATTTCTCTTGGCGGGTCGGCGTCAACTATCAACCGAATAGCGATATACTGCTCTATGGTTTGGCATCGCGTGGCTATAAGTCAGGCAGTTTCCCGACGGTACCTGCATCTACCACCGCGCAATTTGCTCCGGTAACGCAAGAGTCGGTCACTGCGTTTGAAATCGGCGGAAAGTTTAGTATGCTTGACCGGCGCGTGCAGCTAAATGTCGCAGGTTTTCACTATATCTATGATGACAAGCAGGTCCGCGGCCTTGTGATCGATCAGGTATTCAACCAACTCGAACAACTGGTGAATATTCCCAAATCAAAAATCAATGGAGCCGAGGTGGAACTGACTGCGCGGCCAATTGAGGGCCTCACATTGCGCGGCGCAGTGACTTATGTGGACAGCGAGGTCAAGCGCTTCACTGGTATTAACAACGAGCGTATCCTGGCTGACTATAGCGGCTCCGCGCTACCGTTTTCACCAAAATGGCACCTTCTTGCCGATGTGAACTATGAAATGCCGCTTTCTGATAATCTTGACGGTTATGTCGGTGCAAATATCCTACATAATTCCAGCACCAACTCGACACTTGGCAATGCGCCAAGTTCGGTGATTGATGCCTTTACTACGGTTGATCTGCGGGCAGGCGTGAAAAGCGCAGATGGCCGTTGGAGTGTTGGTATTTGGGGCCGGAACGTCTTCAATGAATATTACTGGACGAACCAGTTCGTAACTCAGGACGTCGTTGTTCGTTATGCCGCGAAACCCGCGACATATGGCGCAACGGTCAAGTTCTTTTTTAACTGAATCTGATTTGGGGCCGGTCAACCGGTCGGCCCCAAACCAGCCGCCGGATTATATGGGGCAAAGGAAGGCAGGAATGGAAAAAGTCGGAACGCTCGAACAATTGAAAAGCGCGAGCCCGCTCAAGGCAAAGGTCGATGGTAAAGCCATACTGGTTTTCCTGGTCGATGATGCCCCAATTGCAACACAGGCCCGCTGCCCACATGCGCAGGGCCCGCTGCACGAAGCGGAAGTCTGCGACTCGATACTGACATGCGTATGGCATGGCTGGTCTTTTAACCTGCTAACCGGTGAGTGCGAGGAAGACCCCGACCTGTTCCTTAAGCGTTATGACGTGAAAGTTGAAGGTGATGACATCTACGTCTCGGTTTGACCGGAGCCTGGCACAGGACATTCCATCAATTCGTTTGCATGGCTATCCGGTCAGCAACTGGTTTAATTGTGTGCGCGCTGCGATGATCGAAAAGGGACTGGGAAGCGATTTTGTGCTGTGCCGTGCCGCGCAAGATAATGAGTTTCTTGCCAAAAGTGCGATGGGCAAAATCCCCTGGCTGGAGACATTGGACGGTAGCATAGCAGAATCCATAGCCATTCTTGAATATCTTGATGAGGCTTATCCGGAGCGTTCTATCTTCCCTGAAGATGCTTTCGAGAAAGCAAAGGTTCGCCAGATTGTAAATGTGATCCAGCTTTATATCGAAGCGCCAATGAGAAGA
>TARA_R110000772_G_scaffold23646_2_pt1 | contig 12896 bp, 11 predicted proteins | sample TARA_R110000772 | Tara Oceans TARA_R110000772 (sample SAMEA4397948) | marine metagenome | biome: Polar Biome; feature: [SRF] surface water layer (ENVO:00010504); material: water (ENVO:00002006), including particulate matter (ENVO:01000060) such as... | depth 5 m | reverse complement strand
CTTTTTTTAATTATGCTCTTGGAAGTATTGAACGCGACCCTCGCAAAGCGTAATGGCTACGTTTTGAGAGCTGATAACGCCGGTTAGTTTTAATTGATATTGGCCTTCTACAGTAACCAGTGTGTCTGATGTCTCCCACGTAAGGATCTCCCCAGCAACAACAAGTCCGCCACCTAATAACGTATAACCTGTTAATGTTGACGTGACTACAGTCGCAGGGTCAGAGATCAGTGTGGCGGTCAACGTAAGCTCTGTAAAAGATGCCATTGGAGTAACTGCAGTGAACTCGGTAACGTCAATCTTAATGCTGTATTTGCTTGCTATATACGGGATAGCTGTGCATGTCATGATAATTTTGCCACCATTGGCCCTCTGCTAAGTTTTGCCACCATTGGCCCTCTGCTAAGTTTTGCCACAATTGGCCCTCTAAATAAAGTTGCTTTAATGCCTAAGTCTAGCGGGTTAGATATTGCTAAAACCTGAGTTTTACCGGCAAAACTACCGGCACGTTTTACGCCATATCCGCCAGATCCTAATCTTGTAATAGCTGCCATATTATGTCAGCGTAAAAGTATCGCCAGAGACAGCCGAAGCGGTCAACGCTGTGACTGTGAATGTTGGCGCAGCTACGCCCGTATTAGCTGTTATATCCGTAGCTTGACCCCTTAACGCCGCTGTAGTCGTATCATCTGTAAAGGTCATTATCTTTCCCTTGAACTGATCAGCGTCGGTTCCTGATGGGGTTACAGATGAGCTTACTATGCTTGTGGTGGTTGATCCACTTCCAACCGTGCCAACCACATTACCCTTAACAGCGCTTTCAAATGGCGACCCAGTGCCGATTATTGGTTGCATATCCGCTGTATCTTCAAGTATTAAATCAACATTACCATCAATAACATCCTGCTTGACTTCTGTTGCTAGTCCTGCTTGAATTTGTGTAATGGGATGAATGTGAGTGACGATAACGGCTACTCTAAGGCCGTCTGCAGGTGCGGTAGTGAAAGGCTCGTCCACAGTGAAAACGCCGGTTAAGCTTGTGTATGTTGCCACAGGTTTACCCTGGTAGTTATCGGTAGACAACTCAATATTCAGTAAAGCATCGTTGAAGAACGAATCACCAAATCCCGTTAAAGTTGTTACAACGCTAGTAGTTGTCGCGCTAACATCATTCACCAAACCTTCATATGTTGGCACTGCACTAAGACCTTTAAGTCGCTTACCGGCCATTCCGTCGGTGTATGTTGTGAGTGTGTCAGACCATACCGCAGTAGTAACAGCAGCAGCGGTTGGCACAGATGCTGTAATTTGAGAAACATTATACAGAGCATCATCTGATAAAGTTAGATTAGTAATGCCTGATGTAGTAAAGAGTCCTCTTACTGCAACGATTCCACCAGTACATGTGCCTTCAATAATCTGCCCCCTACCTTCAATCGAAGCGGTATCCGTCCCGGTATCACCCATTGCTTCAAGCTGAATACCACCAGACCCGTTGCGCCAATTTAAATTAGATGTTCCAATTGCCGCGCCAAAATCAAAGATCCAAGTTGAGGTTCCTGCTATCCCAGAATGACATCTGTCATAAAATATATCTCCAGCCTCCACGAGTGTTTGAGTACCGGAAATCCCTGATCCAAGTATATGGGTATTTTTAAGGTAAGATGTCCCGTTCATGATGCAATTAGTGAAACTCTGCGTTGTACCTGTGCCAGTAACGACTCCAGATACTGAGGCACCACGAAAGTGAGACCCTGCTATATCTTGCGAGCCTAATGCTAACGTCCAATGTTCCCCCGTCCAAAATTCATTATTGTGAGTGGTGGCAAAAGTAATGGTACTATCAGTGGCCACCTCAACCATAGCTAAGCCTCTATTTGACAATAAAGTATTAACGGCGGATTCTGTTGAGACGGGATTCCCTGGCGTTCCATCTACGCTAGTTGTACCGGTATTGCTTGCATTACTGTCAAAATAAACGGCGTTTAATGTACTTCCAGAACTTGCACTGAATTCGACAAAAACCTGATCAATATATATGTTAGCCGCACTTAATGCGGTATCTGTTACACCATTATCATTGTAAAGCCTAAGTCTCACATTACCTAGATTAGCGCCTGTTCCCACCATTCCTATAAAGGCATCATAAGGAAGAACTTTGTTATTCGTAGATGCTCCGCCTTCCCATGGGCCCAGAGTTTTCCAGGCTGGAGTACCCGCCTGATAGTCCCACTGCTGCACTCTTAAGGCATCATTATTGCCATTTAGGTAGCCTGTTATTTTTATACCTGACGGGATTCCTGCGCCAATATTTCCTGTTAACTCAGCCTCAAAACCACCCGTTACCGCGTCCCAATACATGTAGGTGCCATCAAGCTCTTCAGTGTCCGTAAAGCTACCGCCTGTAGTAGTGGCTGGGGTTGTTAAAGTCTCCCCGGTAAAGGCAACATGAGTCGCAGATCCGACATTAGCTATACCGTCTAATTGAGACTGCGTAGACGGGAAATTATCGCCCGTTAGCCCTGTTGTGTCGTATTGACTAACTAAGTTAGCGTGTGCAGTTGCACCCAAGTATCCGTCGCCAGTTTGTGGGGTATTTCCTGTATATGTGGTTAACGTGTCGACTAGATCGACATTAACAACAGCGCCAGATAATGTAGTGATAGCACCTGCTGATACGATGGCAGTAGCCAGTAGCATGTCTGTGTTGGTCGTTGTTGTAGTTACAAGGTTTATTGTTGTGCCTGTGAAGCTATTTGAAGTTGTTAAATTTTCAACATTACCCCAATCAATACCAGCCGCGCCGGTTGCTGTTACGTCGAGCGTTCGTGCTGCTACCGTAGGTGCAAGTAAGCCTGTTGTTCCAGCGTCAACTAAAGAGTTATTTAATGCAGCCGCACGAAATCCAATCTTAGGGCCAGCCCATGGAAGTATTCCCGTTGCGCTTCCTGTGAAATGCCCGAATCCTTCTGTGTCGTTATTCGCTGAAGCTCCGCCAGTGGCGGGGATCTCTAAACCGTACATCCCCGAAGTGGTAAAGTCTGTCCAGTCGTAATCGCCAGCCGTTGTTGGAGTGACCGCAGTCACCGTAGTCACCCCAGCGGTGCTTGTGAAATTCCAGAACAAAGCAAGACCTGCTTGGTTATAGACAACTGCATCCTCAATAGTTTTGAAATCTGTATCGTCGATTAGCGGGAATTTATTAACCGGCACAGATGCCAATGCTGTGTCAACGTCAATCCAAATAGTGCTCATTTGTAATACCTATTGTTGTGCGTAATAATAATAAGGGTTCCCGCCGCCACTGGCAACTACTGCATCGAAAGCGCCTATTGACCAGTTCGTTACTGCTGTATCAGTGATATCATTTAGTACAATGGTATAGCCGGTCAAATCTCTGGTAGCTATCTCAGTTGTCAGGTCAACGCCAGCCGAACCTAACGCGCTACCGCTTGCCAAAGTCCAATCGTTTGTGGATGTGTCTGTAAAATCACCCGCAACGATATTAGCGATGGCATTAGTGCCTGGAACATTTGTAGTGACTGTGTCATCTGTCGCATTGTACTCGCAGTTGGCGGTGTCAAAATAATCTGCCAAAGCTAATTGGTAAGAGTCTGTTGCCCCATACGACACGCAATTTTTTGACCTCATTCTGGGGGGAGTGGTGGTTCCCGCGCGGGTGAAGCCTACCCCAGTATTATTCCCAGAGGTGCAATTATAAGCCCTGCCGTCATCCGTAGCGCCAGTTTTAAAACCATTTACGCCATCGACACCCAGACAAAAGATGTAACTGCTAGTTGTACTTGTGGAGAAAAACCCGTTACCGTTTGCCCCCTTCCCTTCGCCGATACATCTTATGGCTATGCTGTCAGTGCCTTCCAAGCTTAGGCCGTGCGCGGTACTAGTCCCGGAGCTGACGAACTCTATACCGTCCACGATAGTAAAATGTGATTGCACCCTAAAGAGCGCGGCAAAGTTTGCAAATCCTGTGAAGATAACACCATCACCTGGAACGCCTAGATTCCTTGAGCTAGAATTCGCCTCAATCACTAGCGGATAGGTAGTTGACGTGTCCCAAGCACTATCGAAAGTTGGCTTTTCCGAATATGTGCCAGCCTCAACCATAATGTGGGGCCAATTGCTTGAAGCGGCAAACGATTTAGCATCCTCTGCGGCTTCACACTCAATCATCGACGCATATGCGCGAGTAGCTCCCGCCGTTCCATTGGTAGTGCCATCACCACCGGCTGTTGATCCGCCATTAACGTATATCAGTACTTCAGCCAAGGTCAGTTTCCTTTATCAAGCTTAGTCCAGTACGCCGTACCATTGTCTGTTTTGCTCTTACCCAAGAAATTGTAATTTGTCGCAAGGACGCTAGATCCGATAACTCTTGAGCAGTCGCTTTCGTAAAATCAAAATACCATTCGTGCCTGTGAATGATATCAACTAGCCCTTTGGCATTAGGCGTGTCGGATACTTTAGGTTCAGCCGTGAATTGGAATAACTTAATGTCATTTATCGGCACATCTTCTATATGTATAAAGACAAGTCTGCTTGCAAGGCTTATTACATCACTAATATCGCTGGTTAGATAATTAGCTATCACGTCCCCGACTTGATGATTTATCGCCGGGTCAGGATTTTTTACATTGCTAGACAAGATTATTTGAATTGATACATTAATCATATGATTTCTATAACTTCCTGACCAATAACTTGCAATTGAACGCCATTATTATCAACCAACTCAACATTAAAAATGTACTCACCTGGATCAATTCCCGTAACGTCCAAATAGTCGTATACTCCGTTGTACCCAAACAAATTTCCTATCAATTCTGTATTACTTGGTAAATCGTTAAAAGCGACCTCTTTTATATCACTTAACACAATTTCACCTGTCGCTGTAACATTATAGACTAAATCTTCGTGTTCAATAAATATAATCACATCAAATTCAACGGTTTGCTCAGGCAATAAATAGCTTACCGTCAAGTCTTCAAAAATCTGCCAATGATGCAACAAAGCGTCGCCGGTTGTATGTGTGGCAAAGCCTGCATTAATCTGACCTTTAGTCTCGCCAATAACCGGCAAAACATAATTAAAAATATCATCTGGATCTTTTCCCGCTTCAATCATTAACGCCATGGTTGCGGCTATCATGGGAGTGGAAAGGCTTGTGCCGCTTTCCACTCCTGTTGTGCCATTCAAATTCATTACTTCTATGTCGACACCTGGCGCGTAAATATCAAGTGATGGCGCGCCCTCTGAAAATGGTGCTCGTTCGTCTTCATAATTCGATGCGCCAACTCCAACAACACCAGGCAAGAATGCAGGCCATGAAGCTAGACCAGAAGGAAAGCTGTTGCCTGTTGCAGCCACAACATTAATATCAAGGTCTATTGCTGATTGCACCGCATCGCGTAGCGTATCATTAACAAGACTCTTTCCACTGATGGACATTGTAATTATATCAACACCCCAATCTATTCCCCGCATTATCGCCGTGGCAATGTCATCCTGCCAAAAATTATTATTTTCGTCACTCGCATCAACAATGTATAAATCAACCCCTGGCGCAATGCCTGTACCATTATTCGCAATCAGATTAGCAACCATCGTGCCATGACCGTGCGTATCGTTCGGTGATGAATTAATACCCATCGACTCAATAACATCAACAGTCCCTAAAGAAAACTTAATCCCTGTGTCAATCACCAACAATCTAACGCCATTACCAGTTAATCCATCAACGTCCTGTAAATTCAACTTAGTTAAGTGCTTCATAGCAACCTCCTTTTGATTTAAAGGAGTTATTATGGCACAGATTCACTAAACTCTATCTATTAACGCCTAACTCTGTCTTTAAGTAGCCACAACAAAGCTTTATTCTTCTGCGCTGCCGTAGTTCCAGCCCACCAATCATCTTGCTCTGCGCTCGACATGGCTTTAAATGTATTAAATGTAGCGTCACCTTTTACGGCGGACTCTATTTCATCGCGTCGGGTTTGTTCTGATTGTTCTTCTAAAATTACCGCGTCGTGGAGGTCTTTCCTTTCCTGGTTAAACACAAGGGCGCTACCTTGCCGCACCATTCCGCCTAGAGTAATGTCGGGCATTGAACCGTCATCAACTTCATTCCATAAAATAACGTCATCGCCTGTATATCTACCCGTATCTTGAACCTTAATGACCATCTGTTTATGGCTGTCGATAAGTAATTTAATCATACTGCTATTTTTACCATGTGAAAATGAACCAATCTATCGCTAGTAGTAGATGAAGTCCCGTTAGCGTGTGGCCTAATTACATCACCAACCACAAGGCGTTTGGTGGCAGAACATTGCTCAGAGATGCTTGCTGCTTTCACCATATTATAAGCTAACAGGTCTGTGACGGTTATTGTTGTTGGTATAGTAGTTAACTGCGTTGAATTTAACGAAATCCCAATTGGATGATTTGCAGCAGTCGAGGCATCGCTATAGACCATCGTATAAATGCCGTTTTCGTTTGCCGTAAATGTCGCCCCTAGCGTTGCACTGTCCGCATAAGTTATTGAAGTTCCCACTTCAAATTCTGAAGATGTGAATCTTCTTATTTTGGTATTAGTTGACCCCCACCCGTTGCCGCCTGTTGCTTTTGACTCGTGGTCTTCTGGATTTAAATTAGGCGCTGCACTAAATGAAATCACCCAATCGGTTTTAGTTCCAGTCCCCTTTATCGTCACAGGATCAAAAGTAAGCGTCGTAGTCACGTAGCTAACAATTTGCACAACCATATAATTAGTCGTCGGCGCTGCGTTGTCAGCAAAGATCAAAAAGCTGCCTTTTAAAAATCCTTTACCAGCCGTTACCGTTGCAGTTTTACCTGCCGTTAAATTTATTGTTATAGGTGTTGTGCTGGTATCTGATACGTCGTTTAAGTTTAAAGCATTTACGACGGGGTTGATTTCTTCCATGAATGTATCTAGCCACCACGTTACAAATATATCCTCGCGGTCGCTAAATGTTGCCCTGTCGTTTCTCTGAGGCTTTAAGCCTGGGAATGGTGTTATTGGATCGGCCATATTATATTAATCCTGTAACTTTAAGTGATAAAGTGCAAAGCGTCTGGGTCGGGCTTGTGTAAGTTATCTGCCCCTTGCCTATCCCAAAAGCGCGCATACCTGCAAATTTTGAACCCGTAGAAGCAACCCATAAACTAGCTATGTCCTGAACTTCTGTAAGTATACTTTCTGCTGTGTTTGCATAATCTAATTCAAGCACGGCCTCAACGTCCATATCTTTTGCCGACTTTCTTCTGATAATTTCATTATCTCCAAACTCGTCAATTTTGATATAACTAAATGACTTTGGCCTTGATCTCGGCCTTCCCCTTCCTTGAGTTTCCCCTAGTGGAGCCAAATCTCCTACCTGCAACATACCCACCGAGATACTGCCAGATGTAACGGCAAATGTAATTGTTATTTCGCCTAAGTTGTATGGCGGCAAGTCATCAATAACAAAATCAGGTTGTTGCTCAAATGGTGAAAAATGATACTCGTAATAGTCTCCAGGGTCAGAGTTTTCCAAGGCAATGACCTCATTAAAAACTTCCGTTCCGCCGGGAGCGTCATCCATTGTAATAGTTGCGGTGTCACAATTTGATATCTTCCCAACATATAACGCACCGACAAACCCCGGCTCAAGCACAATAGTCAGCGGACTAGTCGCGACTGTCTGCGAGCTTTTCTCTCCGTCAAACATTTTCCACGCGTTCGTTGCACTAACATCAAACCACCAGATAATGCCAGCGGCATCGGCAATACGATTATTAATGTCTGTCGGGTCTTTGCCTGCCGTTGCTGTTGCCGTTGCTCTCTCGTAGATCCTGTGCGTCGCAACAACGATAACCCTATCACCAAGCGCATAAGCAACCTCTGCTGGATTATATGCCGCGTGATCGGCCTCGGCCTCTGTTGTTGACGTCAATGTTGTGTCGTCGATAGTTACCGGTCTAAGTACGCTTAATGTTGACTCACTCATTATGCTGCACTCTCAAGTTCAACCAGCAATGGGCCGCCTGCTGATGCGTCGTTTAGTATTTCCGCCGCTTGATCTGTGCTGATATCTATTTTCTTCAGCTCGGTTAATATGTCGCCAAGCAATGTAATCATCTGCTTACGTTCGACCGCATCTTGCTCAACAAATGCCCGTGGCGTTACTGTTTCGCCTTTGTGGGCAAATATTGGCATATCGTTTGGTATTAAATTCGTCCCTGTTGCCAGTGGAGGTAAGTCATTAGCATCTGTGAATGCATTAATTTGATCTACAGTGAACTCACTATTCGCAGCCAATCGGCTTGCGGAAACACCACTAAGAACCGCCGCTGCGTGAATAGCAAACGGGTCCGGGTTATTAGCAATAAAATTGCTTATCTGTGAACCTGATATTTGCGACACAGTTGGGCCGCTAGGAGATCCTGTCACAGCATTAGAGTCTTGAGCAACTTCACCGGCCAAACTGCCATTAAACGCCGCCAACGCTTCAGCTATTGTTAATGTGTTTGTGTTAATTCCATTAAGCTCATCAAGCTGGGACTGTGCGTTTGACAGCATGTTATCTAGCTGCAAACTCTCTAATTCAAGTGCTGATAGAGTTTGCTCTTCGATTGATAGCTGCGCGCCTGCTGCGTCTTGCAATTCGCGTAACGACTCTGATGATTTAGCCTGATCACTCAAGAAGTCAATGCGAGTCGCAAAGCCTTCTGTCGATGATTTAGTTAACGCATCTATTGCAAACCCAAGACGCGGGTCATTAAAATTTGAGTCATTTGCTGCCTGATTAATTAATGACCTGGCTTGCTGCCTTCCAATTGGCTGGATGGTATTTACAGCGCTGCCCAGTAGATTTGTGACCCCAGACAACTCGCTAATAACACTAGACACACCGGCAAGCTCTGTAGCTATTTCTGACTGTCTTGCGTTGATCGAGTTACTCAATGCGTTGAATGCATCGTCTGAGCTGTTGGCGCCGCTACCACCCGTGCCGCGTACTGATAGTAGCTGAGATCCCAGGCCAATCAAGTTATTAAGCTGATCAACCGCAATACCACCGACCTGTCCAAAACTCTTAACCAAGTCGCCGTATTGCTCGACCGATAAATCAGCCGCGAAACCTGCCTCCGTTAGCGATATGGCCAGATTGTCAACTGCTATTTTAGAGCGCTGTGATTCAGTTAAAAAGTTATCGAAGAAGAATTGCGAGAATTGAGTAACCCTATCAGCCCCGCCAAGCTGCGCGACCAACCCACTACGGGCGCCCGCGCTTATGTCACGCAAAAAGTCCTGCGTTGATTCTGTTGAGTTGCCTAATGCATTGCCAAGACCTGTTAGCACTTCAAATTCAAATCCAAGGCGCTGAAACGCTTCGACCAAAGTTTCACCACCACGCGCCAAGCTATCAATAGCAGGCTCAACAAAGCGAATAAACTCTTCCTCGATCCTTGCTAATTCTGCGGTGATTTCGTCGGCGGTGAAAAACTGCCCCTTTTGGCTGGCAATATTGATATTAGTGGAAAAGCCCTCAGTGGAGCCAAGACCTAAAAGCTTCGATGTGTCACTAACATTTTGATTTATTAACTTTAGCGCTCCATCTAAAGTAAAATTAAGTAATTCAATTGATGGCTTTAGGTTGTCTGCGAAATCTCCAAACTTACGCGTGGATCCGTCCGAAAGTTCAAGCGTGTCAGCGTCAATTATCACTCTTCTGGTTTTGTCGCCAGCAAATAGCCCGCCTTCCTGCTTTATTTTCGATGATGTAACGCCAGAAAATCCCTCTGCTGTGGCCTGCCCGATTAAGTTTGTTTCTCTTAATTTTGGTGCGCCACGTCCAAAGAGAGATGTTAAAAAGCCGCCAATATCTGGAATAAAAGGAGTTATTGCGCTTTCCAAGAATCCGCCTATACCTGGTATTTCTCCTAACAATCTCGTAGCTGTAAGCCCGGTTCCTATAGCCGACAATGAACCTATGAAACCCTCCACAGATTCAAAAGTGGTATTTAAATTATTAAGCTCATCCGATGTTCTGCCACCTATTTCTTTGTTGTTTGCAATCAGTTGATTGCCTATTGACGTAGCCAACGCAAGCAACCCAAACCCAGTTGCAGCAGTTGCGCCGCTTGCAGCCGTTGCCCCTGCGCTTGCCGCTTCAGCCGCAGCAGCGCCGCTTAACCCTGCTTCTGTGCCTGCGATAAGTCCACCAATTGCATCGCCACCAAGAGCCGTGCCAAATGCAGCCGAAGAACCAGATCCCAATGCGCCGCCTACGCCAGCAATTAAAGAACCGGCATTTGCAGCCAAAGCGCCAGAGAAGCCCTGATAAAGTGTATTGCCAGCACTTATAAGGTTTGCTCCATCAAGAGCATCAAAGCCACCGCCGCCACCGCCTGATGCTGCGCTACCGCCAAATATTTGATTAAATCCCAGCGCTTGTCCTAGTCTTAGCGCGGCAAATTCAGACGCAATCTGACCAACTGCACGACCAACATTCTTGACCATGCCTTTCAAGCCGTCGTCAAAAAAGTTAAATATAGATCGCGCTAATGTTGACTGTATATTCCGACCGGCTTGCACCCAAAGCTGGCTAACTCTATCGGTAGTTACTCGGGTCTTTTCCTCTACATTATTTAATTCATCTTCAGCCTGCTGCAATGCCCTTGTATAAGTCTCAACGCTTAAATAAGGCTTCAGCCTCTCAAGCTCTCGCAATGTTTCATTATATCTTTCTTGCTCAGTTGCTACACTTTCTGTAATACGATTTACTTCATTACTTAGGTCTATTATTCGTGCCGTTGATTCTCTTTGTATTAACTGTTCTATCGTTACTGATTTCAACGATTTAGCAAGCTTGTTTGTTTTTATTGTGGTGTCTTCAGTTGCCTTTTCAAACTTATCCAGCGACGTACCTGCTTGACCAACATTGCCAGCAAGATCAGACCATAATGCGAGAGAATCCTTAGTTAATTTATTTAACGACCTAGTTGATTCTTCAACGGCTTTTTGCTGTCTTACCCTCTTAACAAGAATAGTGCCAAGAAGCCCAGATGCTTCAACAAATCTAAGGAAAACATCAGAAGTAAATATCTTATCAAGGACTGACTGGTTTTCCTCCATCGTTGAGAAAAATTCATTGAACGCTGCTGTAACTCTAGTGAGTCCTGGTAATAAAACATCTGACAGGACAGCACCAAGCGATATACCTGCAACGCTTATGGCTGCCATAAACTGATCTACTTTAAAGCCTGGACTTTCTGCCATCTGCGTGAAAGCTGTTTCTGTTGCACCAGCTTTTGTTGCCATGTCATCGAGGGTGTCGTTGAAATCCTCCCCCGCCGCACCAGCTAGTGCCATAATTGGAACTATGGCCTCAACGCCGCCAAATAATTTAGCTAACTCGTCAACACTGCCGCCGGTTTTATCAACTACATCTTGTAAGAATCCAGCAAACCCTTGCGCCTCAATCGCCGCAGAGTTAAATTCTAAACCAATTTCCGCAGCCTGGTCAGCAGCATCCTTTGTGGGCTTTACGACCGCCGCGAGAATTGCTCTTAATCCAGAAATGCTTTCTCGTGTTGAGATTCCGCCTTTTGTCAGCGCTGCAGTTGCTGCCGTCAATTCATCAAAACTTACACCCAAAGCTGAAGCGAATGGCGTCACCTTGCCAAGACCTGCTGACAGCTCCCCGATTGTTGTCTTGCCTGCTTTCATAGCGACAAACAATGAATCAGAAACATCTGCAGCAGAGCCAGCCGCATCTCCGTAGGAATTAAGGATTGATGTTAGCCCGTCCGCAGCGGTCTCGATATCTGTGACGCCACCAACAGCAAGTTTATTCGCTGCTGTTAATATATCAATAGCCTCGGACGCAGTAGATGCCCCGGCTGAAATTACTTGATAGAATGCTTTGCTTTGCTCAATCGGCTGGCTGCCGAATTGAATTGCCATGCTCTTAGCTGCTTTTTCTAGCTCGCCAATATTTATGGCCGTGCCTTGAGTTAGGGTGGAAACTTCAGTAAGCGAGCGATTAAAAGCCGTGAAGGTGTTAAATGATGAGCCAGCCCCTAGGACTGCCGAAAGGCCAACAAACCCAGCGGTTAAACTGCTAACAGACGCAAGAGCGCCAGTCATTTTGGTATTAGCTGAGGTAAACGCGGCCCCGGTAAAGTCTCGGCCTACGATGTCTATGCGAGCTACTGTCATTGCTGCAAGGCCCTCATTTTATCGCGCGACTCCTTTAGGTTTACAAGACAAGATATTGCGGTGTCGTAGTCGGCTATTTCTAAGTACTCCAAAACACCTTCCAGATTCGACCAGTTTAATTCTCCGCCTAGCAAATGCATCACATAATTGGCGGATCTGTTGTCTTGACTAAGTTCGACTGGCTCACCTTTCAGCTTGCCTTTTACTTGCTCAAAAGCAAGCCAGTCTATTAGTTTTTTTTGTTCTTCGCCTTTGCTTCAATTTGCTTTTGAGTAGCGGCTATCAATGCCTCTGCAATTGGATTGTAAATCTCCATCAAATCACCAATAGCTTCGCGCCATAACTCTTTATCGAATTTAACTTCATTTTTTGACCCGCCAGGGAATAAGTCACACTCTCTGACACCCTCCCAGCCATCAACATAACGCCTTGCAACTTCTGCGTTAGTTGTGCCCTTAAGATACATTGCGCCGTATTCCTCTACGCTAGGACGCGACGAAAAGAACTTCATTTCTTTAACGGGTATTTCAATCCGTCTAGATTCTCTGATTTTATCGGCTAGACTCATGAAGCAAACCATTGTTCAGTTGCGGCCAGTGTTAGCGCCGCCTGTCCAGTTCCAACAGCACCCACAGCACCATCAAAGCCACGACCA
>TARA_R110000772_G_scaffold30728_1_pt1 | contig 12900 bp, 10 predicted proteins | sample TARA_R110000772 | Tara Oceans TARA_R110000772 (sample SAMEA4397948) | marine metagenome | biome: Polar Biome; feature: [SRF] surface water layer (ENVO:00010504); material: water (ENVO:00002006), including particulate matter (ENVO:01000060) such as... | depth 5 m | reverse complement strand
TTAGTCTTAAAAGCGCGGGAGGAAGTGCTTAAAAAAGGGCAAAACCCTTCCATAGATACAATACGAATTGCGCTTGGCAACACAGGCTCTAAGTCCACCATTCATCGATATCTCAAAGAACTGGAAGAAGAATCCGCCATTAGAATGGACGATGCTGCGCTACTCAGTCAGCCTATCAAAGAGCTTATTACACGATTAGCTTCTGGCTTGAGAGAGGAGGCGCAATCAATAGTCGGAAAACAGACGGAGAAATTTGAAGAACAGTTACAGGATCTTCGCGCGAAAAATAGTGAATTGGCACAGGCACTTGACGCACTCAATAAAAAACATACTACGCAATTGGAAACTTTGGAGCGCGTTGAAATAGAAGTTGAGCATAAGAATGCTGCACTGCATAAGTCCGAAACGAATGCCGCTGTGTTAAAGCAATCCGAATCCAAATTAACGGCATTGCTCAACGAAAAGCAGACCCAAATTCAATCTTTAGAAGAAAAACATCACCACAGCCGCGAAGCGCTTGATCACTATAGGCAATCCGTTAAAGAGCAACGCGACCAAGATCAGCGTCGGCACGAGCAACAAATGCAGCAGCTACAGGGAGAAAATCATATTCTGAATCAGACCTTGTCGGTCAAACAGACTGAAATCACTCAACTTAACAAGGACAACTCGCGCCTAATCTCGGACCTTGGTGCCACCCAAAAAGTGGCAAGAAGCCTGGAATCAACGAAAGAGCGGCTCGAACGGCAGGTAAAAACGTTGACAGCGATTGAGCAGTCGTTGAATACCGAATTACAGGATTATCGAAAGCAAAGTGAATCATGGTCGTCTGAAAGGGCTATTTTCAAGAAGGAGCTCAGCGAGCAGTTGTCATGGCAGCAGGAGGCGACAGTGAAACTAGCCAAGCTTGAAGCTGAAGTAGTAGTAAAAAGCGGTATAATTGAGCAGCTTCTAGTCAGGCGGCGATAGTCGTTGCAGTGAGTGGTAGGTCTCGCTCGCAGAAACCGCCGTAGCGCATTGTGGTCATTACTTTGGCCTTTATGTTATTATTAAGTATCAAACTCTATGCCATTCATTGGTGAAGCATATGAAGACAAATCTGCAAAAGCAACTCGACAAGCGCCTAGCTGAGCTAAAGAAAACACAGACGTCTGCAGAAAAGCGCATCGCAGGAGTCGCGCCAGATCAAATTAAAGTCACCCTTTTTAAGAGCGGGATCTTAACGAAATCTGGGAATATTCGCTCACTACGTTCTAGATAACTCCCAGCTAGATGTACGCAACGTCCTCTATTGTTTTCGGTTTTCACGGATGTGACCAGTCGGTAGCAGATTACGTCATCTCAGAAAAACACCCCCTCAACTCCAGCGAGCAACGCTATGACTGGCTTGGTCATGGCATTTATTTCTGGGAAGGGAGCCAATCCCGCGCACTCGACTGGGCGAATTCTCGGCCTGAAATTGCAAAACCGGCAGTCATTGGAGCAGTTATCAACTTAGGGAATTGTCTTGATCTATTAGACGAAAGGTGTATTCAGCAGGTATCCACTGCTCACAAGGTTCTGATTGAAGAATTGAAAGAGATTGGCAAGCCGCCGCCAGAAAATACAGCAACAGACCCAAATGGCTTCAGTTTAAGAAGGGAGCTTGATTGCGCGGTTATTATGAGGCTTCACCAGCTGAATAACGAGACCATTACCGAGGAGCTGGGATTAAAAAATGCGGAAGGGAAAAATAAACGAGTTATTCAGAATCACCCTGATTTTCTGGATTCAGTAAGAGGGATGTTTCCTGAGGGCGACCAGCTTTACAACGGTGCTGGTTTTCGTGCTTCTAATCACATCCAGCTCTGCATAGTGAACCCGAACTGTATTTTAGGTTATTTTTCCCCACAAAATCCAAATACATGGTACAAACGATTTTAGGATTCGTGTATCCCTAGCACGCTTTACTCAAGACAGAATGATGTGAGTGGACACCTAATCGTATTTGTGTGCGGACAACTTGAGCAGGCTGTTTTTCACTGACACTTCTACTCGAATCTTCACAACTCCCTTTCCATACCTCCAATTTCTTTGCGAGTTTGATATGGTTTTAGTTTCGTGCAACGCGATGCCGAAGTCATTGAATATCGCCAGCGCCGTCAAGAACACCTTGAGCGACGTCGGTACTCGTGGACCCAGAAGTGCTAGGAAGGCAAGTGCAAGTACGATGTCGGTCGCTGCGGGAATCGCCCAGCCTTTTGCAGCGATCGGATCGTTAGCGTTGAAGGCTAGGTAAATGGCCGCCGGTACCGCCATACCGCCTAACGCGGCGAAGGCGGGTAATGCAACCTGACGAAGACTGGATAGCTGTCCCTCGTAAACCTCGCCTTTGATCTCGAGGCCGATCAGGAAGAAGAACACCATCAATCCCTCATTGATCCAGGAAATCATCGGCTTGGCAATCACCAGCGTGCCGATCTGAATGGACATGGGCGCATGATGAATCACTTCGTAGAAGCTCTGGTACGGTGAGTTGACCTACACAAAGGCGAGCAACATGGCGCCAAACATAGCCGCGCCGGCGCTCTTGGGGGACGACAGTACTCGCTCCAACCACGGATTTCCGCTACCCACGTCGTTCCCCCTTCAAATCTGCTTCATCGCTGAATGCCAGCAGCCGCAACGCATTGAACACGACGACGACTGTAGAGCCTTCGTGCACCAGAACAGCCGCACCAATACTCAGACCGAAGAGCGTCGAGGGCACCAGGAGGGCCACGATACCGAGGCTAAGCCAAAGGTTTTGTCGAATGATTCGACTGGTCGCGCGACTAAGGCCTACTGCGAACGGTAAATGATTAAGGTCATCAGCCATTAGCGCTATATCTGCAGTTTCCAGGGCGACATCAGAACCAGCAGCGCCCATCGCGATGCCCACTGTGGCGTTAGCCATGGCCGGCGCATCGTTGACGCCGTCGCCAACCATCGCAACATGACCCTCTGATCGCAGTTGCTTGATCGTCGTGACCTTGTCGTCAGGCATAAGGTCACCGCGTGCCTCATCTAGTCCGACTTCGCGTGCGACCGCATCGGCCACTTGCTGGTTGTCGCCAGAGATCATTAACATGCGCGTGATGCCCAAGGACCTTAGACGTTTTACAACCGCTGCTGCGGCTTCACGCGGTGTATCCATTAATCCGATCACGCCAAGGTAGACGGGGCCGTGTCGCACTATCATCGTCGTTCGTCCCGCCGATTCTAGTTTTTTCACCATCTCGTGTAGTGCGACCGGGATCGGCGGTCCGTCCACTTCAGCGAACAAATCATCCTTGCCGATGAACGTTGTTTCACCGCCGACCTCGGCCGACACGCCGCGACCAGTGATGCTCTTAAGATTCGACGCTGTAAAGGGTTCGACCGAACCGAGCCGCTCCTTACCGCCCCGCACGACGGCCGCAGCCAAGGGATGATCGCTTAGCGTCTCAATGCCAATGGCAACACACAGTAAATATTGCTCGTCGGTGGACCCATACGGGATTACATCGGTCAGCCTCGGCTTGCCCTCGGTTAGCGTGCCGGTTTTGTCGAAGGCAATAGCACTGAGTCGGCCCAAATGCTCGAGCGGCGCGCCACCTTTCACCAACACTCCACCGCGCGCCGCTCGGGCAACGCCACTGAGCACCGCACTCGGTGTCGCGATGGCCAGAGCGCAAGGGCTCGCCGCAACGAGTAATGCCATTGCTCGATAGAAGCTGGCACTGAACGGCTCATCAACAATCACCCAGGCAAACATGGCGAGCACCGCGCCAGCGATAACAACCGGGACAAAGATTCTCTCGAAGCGATCGGTGAACTGCTGTGTCGGTGATTGCTGTGTTTCGGCATTGCGCACCATTTCAACCACGCGCGCCAGCGTAGAGTCGGCAGCGATTCGCGTCACGTGAATCTCAAGAGCGCCGCCACCGTTAATCGAACCGGCGAAAACGCGATGCGCGGCGTCGAGTTGGTCTGGATTCGTGGCGGCCCCCGCTTCATCCGAGACTGGAAATTTATCGACAGGAACGCTCTCGCCGGTAATCGGCGCCTGGTTCACGCTACTCTCGCCATCGCTCACAAATCCGTCAGCCGGTAAACGCGCATTCGGCTTGACCAGAACGACGTCTCCAATGCGCAGGTTTTCGACCGCGACCTCCTGCACTGTACCGTCGCGGCGAACGGTCGCAGTCCGCGGTGCTAACTCACCCAGCGCTTCAATCGCTCGTTTGGCACGCCCCATTGCGTAGGCTTCTAGGGCGTGACCGAGGCTGAACAAAAACAACAGCAGCGCGCCTTCTTCCCAGGCGCCCAGTGCGGCGGCGCCGGCCGCCGCGACCAACATCAATGTGTCAATCTCAAAGCGTCCGGAGCGCAAGTTGGCCCAGGCCTCTTTAACCGTGAACCAGCCACCGAAGAAATAGGCAGCGACCAGCACTGAGAGCGGAATCCATTCGGGGACTGTCACGAGCTTGGGTAACAACCACCCCAGCAACAGCGCGACACCACACAGTGCGACAAAAATCAGTTCGGTCCGCTCGCCGAAAATGCCACCGTGTGCGTGCGCCTCGTCGTCTGCATGTTCTGCGACACCGCTCAAGCGCTCTATGTGACTGTGTACGCTTTCGTCGTCGATTTGTTCGCGATCGAATTCGACCCGAACCGAACCGTCGCCGGAGATGACCGCTTCGAGAATGCCCTCCTCGTTTTGCAGCGACCGGGCAAGACTTCGGGCCCGTCGTTCCGGCAGGGGTTCGATGTCCGTTTTTAGGTGACCGTAGGATGCTTGCAGCTGCAGGCCGGCTTGTTGCGCAAAATGCCGCAGGTCCTGTAGCGACACCAGGTCTTGATCGAAGTGCACGCACAAATAGCCCACGCTCCGGTCACCCGTTGCGAGGACATGCGAACGTTCGACACCGCGCTTTGCTTGCAGTAGGTCTCGGAGACGTTCAAGACAGGCATCATGCTGGTCGTCTACGTCCGGCAGCACCAACTTGAGGTCGAGTTTTGCTTTGGTAGTCATTTTATTATCCTGTAGTGGTTATTTTGGTGTGAACTAAAGTATCAACAGGGCTTTTAAAGGTAAGAGGTGCGGTTAGAACACTGTTAGTGCCATCAAGAGACGAGAGGTGAACATGATGGCTGTTAGTCAGCCAGTCGCCGATAAACTCGATAATAGTAAAGCCGACATTGAGAAAGAGGGCCCAGCCAATACGTCTAGAGGAAACGTTGTCGTCACTGTGGGCGTGATTATGTATCGTTAGTCTACCGCTTTCATTTTTTCCGGATAGCTGGCGAGATGTTTCTTGGCGACTTCTCTCGTTGCGAATGGCCCTATATTTTCTCCGCCTCTCGTTAAAAAATATCATTGACTATTTATACAATTAATTCGATGCGTTCTGAAAAGAAAGTCTGCTATGGAATCATCTTCACGTTGCATTATTAGATCCTCAAGACGCTAGCACACATGAATCAATTTTTGTTTTTCATGTGTGCCGACTGCCTGAATGAATCGGCTCTAGTTATTAGGACCGCCAATTGGTAGTGCTTGCTCTATGGGGCTAACATAAACCCAGCCGGAGATATGTGGGCCAATTCTTCCAGCCGTACGAATAATGCCAGTGACATCATCAACTTGAGAATCCTCACAGACTAGTGAGATTCGAACCTCAGAAATAACAACACCAGCATCTGTTGAATACGATTGTTCGGATTCGCTAAGTGGTTTTAGCGTCCCCTTTACATCTAGCAGGGTTAGATTTTTGTAGCCGGCATCGCGCAATGCTTCAACTACAATGGCGGATCTGACATGGTGTATAAATGCTTTGATTTGTTTCATAACGGTACTCCATGAATTAGTAGAGCGATATTTATGGTTGTGGATTTGTCTGGCCATAAGTAATGCACAGCCTTATGGCCAGACGGTAAAGCATTAAGATGCCATTTGACTCTCATCACTCTCAGGGATGTTTTTTGGTTTGCGGTAAGCCATACGGTATAAACCGGGCAAAACCAGTAGGGTTAATAGGGTAGAGGAGATGATTCCCCCGATAACCACCGTCGCGAGTGGCCGCTGCACTTCCGCACCCGTGCTGGTGTTGAGGGCCATCGGCAGAAATCCGAGCGCGGCTACCAATGCGACCATTAATATTGGCCGTAGCCGTAACATCGCGCCTTCTTTGATCGATAGATCGATATCATCACCCTGCTCCAGCCGATCTCTAAACGCCGAGACCATCATTACGCCGGTGAGTACCGAAACACCGCATAGCGTAATGAAGCCAACGCCTGCGGTGATTGACAAGGGGATATCACGCAGCCAAAGCGCAATGACACCGCCAGTTAGCGCAAGTGGCACACCGCTGAATACGAGTGCCGCATCTTTCGCAGAACCAAAGGTCATCATGAGTAGGGCAAAAATCATGACAAGTGTCACGGGTACTAAGAGGCTTAACCGCTCCGTTGCGGATTGGAGTTGCTCAAACGTACCACCGTATTCCAGCCAATAGCCGGGCGGCAAGGTCACCTCTCGTTCAATTTGAGATTGCACATCGGCGACAAAGCCACCTAAATCCCGGCCCCGTACGTTGGCACTCACAACAAGGCGACGTTTGCCGTTTTCGCGGGAAATTTGGTTCGGCCCCGGTGCCAGCGTGAGCGTGGCGACTTCTTGGAGTGGTACGTAACCCCCTTGTGGCAATGGTATAGGCAGTCGCTCTAGGGCTCGTAAGTCGTTGCGGATTTCCTCCGCTACCCGTACAACGATGGTAAACCGTTGGTCGCCCTCAAAGATTAATCCGGCTTCTTCGCCACCTGTCGCAGCGGCTAATACCTCTTGGACATCAGCGACGTTCAGACCGTAGCGGTATAGCGCCGGCCGATTGGCTTCAACCGACAATATAGGTAAACCAGAAACCTGCTCTACTTTGACGCCTTCGGCACCCTCAACGCCGTTAAGCGCCGTTGCAATCTCAGAACCTGATTTCAATAACTGATCTAGATCGTCGCCGTAAATCTTAATGCCTAGGTCTGAGCGAACACCGGAAATCAGTTCATTAAAGCGAAGCTGTATCGGTTGGCTGATCTCGAACGCGTTTCCGGGGATTAGCGTTAGTTTTTGCCGGATATCTTCTAGCAATTGGGCTTTAGACTTGTCGGGGTCGGGCCAGTCTGCACGATCTTTCAGCATCACATAGCCATCAGAGATATTTGGCCCCATGGGATCACTGGCAACCTCTGCGGTGCCGACGCGTGAGAAGTAGGTTTTTACTTCCGGTATTTCCAGTACGGCGCGTTCAAGCCGAAACTGCATGTCGAGGGATTGGGTAAGGCTGGTGCCCGGAATACGCAAAGCCTGAATGGCAATATCACCTTCATCCAGGTTTGGAATAAACTCAGTGCCCATTTTTGTGGTCAATCCACCAATAGCGATGATTAGCAGTACCGCGCCAGCTAATACGCTGAAACGGAATTTGAGTACCCACGCCAGAATTGGGGTATACACCCGTTTTGATTGACGAACAATGATGTTGTCTTTTTCTTCAATATGACCAGTGAGCAACAGTGCGACTGCAGCGGGCACAAAGGTTAATGACAGCACCAAGGCCGACAATAAGGCGATGATCACGGCCATGGCCATGGGCGTAAACATTTTTCCTTCGACGCCGGAGAGAGCGAGGATCGGTAAGTTAACGAGTATCACCACCAGAACGCTGATCAAGCTTGGCGTGAATACTTCCCGTGTCGCGGCGAACACGGTTTGGAAGCGTTCATCCAGTTTGAGTATGCGGCCGAGTTGATGCTGCCTACCAGCCAGTCTTAGTATGCAGTTCTCAACAATAATCACTGCGCCGTCGACAATAAGACCAAAATCGAGCGCTCCCAAGCTCATCAAGTTGGCGCTGACTTTGGCTTGTACCATACCGGTCATGAGCATTAGCATTGACAGCGGAATGACCATCGCAGTGAGCAAAGCGGCGCGGACGTTGCCGAGCATGACTAATAAAACAACGACAACCAGTACGGCACCTTCAAGTAGGTTCTTCTGTACGGTTGCAATGGTTTTATCGACGAGTACCGTTCGGTTGTAGACGGGCTCGGCGGTGATCCCTTTGGGCAGTGTTTTATTGATTTCCACCAGCTTTGCGGAAACCGCTTCCGAAACACTGCGACTATTACCGCCCAACAGCATCACGGCGGTGCCGAGTACGGTTTCTTCCCCATCGCGGGTTGCCGCGCCGGTACGGAGCTGTTTGCCAAAACTGATGTCGGCGACATCTCCTACTGTTATCGGGATACCGTCTTTGTGAGCGACGATGATCTTCTCCAGTTCAGCAATATCCGCCACTTGTCCAGGTGCGCGAATAAGGTATTGCTCACCATTTTTTTCAATGTAACCCGCACCGACATTGGCGTTGTTTTTTTCTATTGCCTCAACCAAGTCATCAAAGCTTAAGCCGAAGGTTAATAGGCGGGCTGGGGTTGGAGTGATGTGAAATTCCTTCTCAAAACCTCCGATCGTGTTGATTTCCGTCACACCATTGACCAGACGCAACTGGGGACGAATGACCCAATCTTGCAAGGTGCGCAAGGCAGTCGCATCATATTTCTCGCCGTTAGGCTGTCGAGCATCGTCGTCTGCGTGCACCGCGTAGTGAAAAATCTCCCCGAGGCCGGTCGCTACTGGCCCCATCACGGGTTCAATGCCCGAGGGCATATCACTTTTGGCCTGCTGCAAACGTTCATTGATCAGGTTGCGGGCAAAGTAAATGTCCGTCCCTTTTTCAAATACAACGGTGACCTGAGAGAGCGCATATCTCGACAAAGAGCGGGTACTCTCTACGTAAGGTAAACCGGTGATCGCCAGCTCGACCAAGTAGGTAATACGCTGCTCAACTTCCAGCGGTGAGTAACCGGGTGCACTTGTATTAATTTGTACCTGTACATTGGTGATATCGGGTACGGCATCTATGGGCAGGTTTTGATAATTCCAAACACCGAGTGCACTGATGGCGAGCGCAAAAAACATGATCAGCCAACGGCGGGCAATGGAAAATTGAATAAGTTTATCGATCATAGCGAGGCCCTACTACGGTCTCGCACCACGAAATAACGTGGTGCTGGTGGCAAAAACTGCGCTTGGAGTTCGCAGTGCGGCGGATGTGATTAATGGCCATGCTCAGCATCCTCCTTGCCCATTTCAGATTTCAAAACAAAGCTGTTTTTGATTACATATGTTTCGCCAACTTTTAGTCCACGCAGTACTTCGCTGGTCTCGCCATCTGTGCGGCCTAAGGTGATATTGCGAGGTTCAAAACCTTCGTCTCCTTTCACGAAAATGACGGTTTTACCTTCGATCAGTTGAACAGCTTCATTGTTGATAACAGTGGCAGCAGCAGTTTCAGTTTGGGTAATTTCGGCATTAACAAAAAGTCCGGGTTTCCATAGGTTGTCGACATTGTTCAGCAGGACGCGCGCTGTGGTGGCTTGATTCGAAGGGTTCCCCTGGGTGGCAACAAAGATAATTTTTCCTTCGCCAGTGCTGGCGTGGTTAGTGCTTTTTATCCTTACCGTTTGCCCCAATGAGAGCTTTGCGACGTCTTTGGGGAACACGGAAAGATCTACCCAAACGCTAGAGTAATCTTCAACAACAAGCAGTGTTTTACCGTTTGTTTGTTCGCCAATATTGGCGTTGCGCTGACTAATGACACCATTAAGTGCAGAATAAATAGGGTAGGTTTTTAAGCTTTCATTCGCCTCAACAGTGACAAGCACATCACCTTTACGGACGTTATCGCCAATGGTTTTATTAACGGTGCGGATGACGCCGTCAAACCGGGCCGTGACGGCTTGGGCTTGTTCTGCGTTGCTCGTAATAACCCCGTAAACAGCTAAGGTTTCTCGAATTGCGCCAGGCCCAACTTGGGCTAGGCCGATACCCGCGTGCTTCATTTGCTCCTGAGAGAGTTCAATGTGGCCCTCGTCACGATCTTCTTCATCGCCATGTCCGCTTTCGGCAAGCGCTACTGATGAAGAAAAACAAATTGTGGCGTAGAAAATGGCATTAATAATGGGTGTTTTAATCGTATCGTATATATTCATTGTACTGTTCCTGAGAAATCGCTTGATACGCTATAGAGCGTCGAGGACAAGGGCTCTGCTGTTAGCTGTTCAATTTCGGCGCCATAAGTGAGTGCAGACGCAGCCGCTTCGATCAGTGTGCGCTGAGCATTCAGTAATTCCTGCCGTGCAGACACGTAATCCAAATAGCCATAGCGCCCACGTTCATAGGCAGTTTGGGTTTCTTTGAGTGCATCTCGCAGCGCAGGGATGATGGTGCTTTGTAGTGTTTTGGCCGCGAGAATTGCTTGTTTTCTATTGTGGAATGCACGGAACAATTGTGTGTGCATACTCAGTAAAGCCACTTCTTTTTGTACATAGATTTCATTGCGCTGGGCACGCGCGGCAGAGACCGCCCCTGTGTTTCTTCTGCCGGAAAACAGCGGCATGCTGAAGCCGGCCACCAGTGCAGAATCATCGTTTGCTTGAAATCGACGCACGCCTAGCGACCAACTGACATCCGCTTTCGACTGTGTTGTGGCAACGCGCAGTTCGGCATCCTTGAGGCGCTCTTCAGCTGCAAAAATGAGGATTGCTGGATTCTTCTCCATTTTTGCGAAGAGCGAGTCAAACTCAATATCGGTGTCAAAGTGATATAAATCACCTTCAAGTGTCACAAAATTAGGCGTTTTTTCACCCCAGAGCGCAGCGAGGGAAACTTTTAAGTAGTTAAGCTGCTGTTGGGTGGACTGTAGCGTTAGACCTGCCTGTGACGCGGCCGCGAGTGCTCGTTTCACCTCTGCTTCAGGCGCTGCCCCAGCTTTGGCGCGCCGTCTGACGATATTAAGCGTTTCATTGGCAAGCCTATTGGCTTCTCTCGCTAGGGTAACCTGCTCCTGTGCAGCAAGCGCATCCACATAACGGCGGGTCACTTCGCCTAATAATTCCAATGATTCCACTTGCCGCTGTGCATCGATCACTGAGCGACTGTTAGAAACAATGCCGAGCCTTGCTGCGCGCTTATCGCCCATTTCCAAAGCAGAGGAGAGCGAAACGGTAAGTTCTGCGCCATCAAACCCACTGAGCTCATCAGCGCCAGAAAAGTTTTCTGCGTCAATTCCTAGCTCATAGGCAGGTTTTAGCGCCGCAATTTGCATCTGCCCACTTAGCGCAGAATTGCGAAACTCAAAAACCTTTAATGACGGGTTTAGCTCGATAGCACGCTTAAGTGCGGCATTGAGCGTAAGGGAGTTATTTGTAGCTTCAGCGTGCGCAAAAGATACTTGCCAGCCGAAAAACAAACATAAAAGCACCAGCTTTTTAAAGCTGTGTTGCGTGCGCCATACGAATCTCGTAGGCATAAAAAAGCGAATAGCCATGTAAAAATCCACGTTTAATAGACGGAACCATGCTGAACATTACGGAAATAACCGAAATGTCGTTAGATTAGTAAAACGTAGGCTTAAACTTTGGGAGGGCGGTAGAAGGAGAATAGCGGGTCGTTAGGAATCGCCATATTATATTGGGTTTTGAGTAATACAGTGCTCGGAGCAGATGAAAATGACAGGAGCACAGGAACTAGCTGGCCATGATGACAAAAACCGCAGTGGTCGCAGTTGTCTATGTTTGTCGCATCTTTGGTATTAAGTTGGTTAACAATTAATTCGTTTTGAACGATGTCACTTTGATCAAATACTGCCAATGGACTTGCGTCTTGAACGTCATGGTTATCCGCAAAAGCAAATACTGACTGGCAAGCAATCAGTATTATCAGCAGATAAGATGTCCAATGTTTAGTCACAATTAACCTTTTTAATGAATGCGGCTTGGTATCGGGTAGCGTTCGAAACTCCGAACTGCTTAAGCTTTTAACTTCAGAATTCGGTGCGCGCCATGCAACACAATGACGGAAATAACCAAGCCAATCAGCAAGTCAGGGTAGCGCGAACCTGTGACTGCGACAAGTACGCCGGCTAAAATAATACCCACATTGGAGATTACATCGTTTGATGAGCAAATCCAGCTGGCCTTCATGTGTGCGCCATCATCCTTGCTTTTAGATATCAAAATTAGGCATATTACGTTAGCAATCAAAGCGATAAAACCAAAGCTCATCATCAAAGTGGACGCAGGTTCACTGCCAAAAATAAATCGTCGTATCACTTCACTTAGCGCACCTAAAGCTAACGTTAGTTGCAACCATCCTGAAAGGTGAGCAGCCTGCAGCTTCCTTTTGACGCTGTGGCCAACTGCGTAGAGTGCCACGCCATAAATTGTCGCGTCAGCAAACATATCTAGCGAGTCTGCAATAAGCCCAGCAGATTGTGCCAACCACCCAACCAAAAATTCAACGACAAACATGGTTGCGTTAATCGCAAGTAACCATTTTAGGATGGTACCTTCTTTTAAACTTGCTTCTTTTGCTGACGCTATCGCTTGCGACAGTTCATCGTGGTCTAGATTGTGAGTATCTTTAATTTTCGCGCCGAGGCTAAGCGAATCCAAACGAGACTGTATGGCGACAAGGTTGCCACTGTGAAATACCTTTAGCATGCGGTTGGGCGTGTCAAATTCTAGAACTACATCCGGTTCAATGCCCTCTAGAGCCATCTGAATTATGCGTTCCTCAGAAGGACAGTCCATCTTGGAAACCACAAACTGGCTAACGTAGATTTTATCGGGCTGCAGGGTGCTTATAGTACCTTTATCATCGGTATTCTCTGCAGATTGGCCGTTGCCAGTCAGTGTCATTGCGCCGCTCCTTTTACTTTAAATCTTGCTTAGCCTAAACTCTATAGTAACTATAGAGTCAAGCATTAAGGTGAA
>TARA_R110000772_G_scaffold3916_5_pt1 | contig 12904 bp, 14 predicted proteins | sample TARA_R110000772 | Tara Oceans TARA_R110000772 (sample SAMEA4397948) | marine metagenome | biome: Polar Biome; feature: [SRF] surface water layer (ENVO:00010504); material: water (ENVO:00002006), including particulate matter (ENVO:01000060) such as... | depth 5 m | reverse complement strand
TTATTGTGTTTGTAACCTATATCTATAACCATCTTTGAGTGGATAAGGTTTACTTGAATAGATTGTTTCTCCATTAAGTATCATCACCATTAACAGAGGTTTACCATACTCAGTTACTTCAAACAGTTTACAGTTGTCATTAACCATACTCCGTGTGACTCTTAGTGCAGACTTGTTGCGATAATGATATTGAAGTTCTTCAAACATTTTATTCTCTAATTCTCTACCACCTTGCCAATTGCCTAGGTCCACATAGTGTTTAAACTGTGTGCCTAGTTCTTGTCTTGCTGTAACAAAATAACGTCTGAGGTTGTTGTTGTATCTTGTAACTTGCCAACGTTCATAGTTGTCAAACCTATCTGCCACACGCTCATTTTGGAATGCACGGTTGCTTTGCTCACGTTCAAAGGCTCTATACTCTTCTGGGCTTAACATTAGAATAAACTCCTTGTTCTACGTCCAACTACACTTGTGAGAGGGTTTTGCCAAGTGAAGACTCTATTGTATTGTGCGCCTTCAATTGTTTGTAGTTCAAAGTCTTTTCTCCAATCATCAATGTTAAACATAAACTCAAGTTCTTGTGTGCTTCTATTCAACATCAACAGTCCAACAGCAAATGGCACACGTTCTAAAGGTTGTGCTCCTTTGCTCCATTTGGCTCTGTGTGTTAGTTTGCCAATCCATAGTTTTACATTTTGACCTTCTGCCTTACGCAGGTCTTTCCAGGCATCTACATACTCTTGATACTTGTTCCAACCATCATCTTCTGCACCTTCAAGACTGTTGTAGATCTCTCTGCGTTCTTGTGTAAGTCTCCAAGTAAAGTCTTTTTTAATGCCTTCTTTGTTTACAATAGTCATATTGACTTTGATGCGTGGTGCTTCTTTGAATTTGCGTATGCTTGTTTTGAAATAATGAATTTGTTGTTCAGTGATCATTTTGCACCTCCGCAGATAATCAATGCCACTCTTCTCTTGAGAAGTAATCTCTTGCCAAGAGATAGGACGAAGTCCTGGAATGACGTAGTCAGGCGTGCGAGTGGATTTATCCACGAATATACACTACTAATATTCTCATAGTCTTGTATACTAATATTCTTATATACTAATATTATATTCGCGGTTTTTGAATCACCACATTTTTTTTGTATGTAACTCATTTTGCCACCTCAAACAATTGATTCCAATTATGGGGACGCAGACTCAGTGTAGGTGGAAGGCTTTGTCCACGTTCTCTGTCGTTACAACGATTAAGGTTGTTCCATTCTATAGGTGCTAGGTTTAACAACACACAAATTTCATCTGCTTGTTGCATATTAAGCCATTGGATATGAGTGTTGTGATCTACGCACATTAATCGTGCAGGGTGCCAATGTTCTTTGGGTGTTTGTTCTACTGTGACATTACAGTTGTCGTGATGTTTAAGTTTTGTTATTGCCATTTCATTTTCTCCTTGTGTGTCAATACAATGTTATTTATCATAATCCTTAAAAAGTGGTAATTAAATAGACTATAACACTACTATTATACTATCTAATGTGTTGAAAGTCAAGACAAAAAAAAGCCCACTACGTGAGTGGGCTTATAACGCACGGAGCGTTTGAGTAAGTGCTAAGGTAATATAAAAACAAAATGGCAATTTTATTTTAGGAGTGCGTTGTCAGATAACGCATACATTTATATTACTTGTAGAAAGTAAAGTGACAGCCTTACTTGCTCTTACAGTTGTATTTAGTTGTTCTGCGTAAATTATGGTAAAAAGCGGTTAGTTCTTGTGATGTGCTGTCAAATTTGCCTGTTTCTTCACTAAGAAATAGTTTGCACACCCTACATTGTCTTCTCCAATGCACATATGGAGTTAGATGTCTTTTTAGTGTTACCACACGCATTTCTTTTTCAATTTGTAGATCACAATCGTCGCAAGGTGCTGGAATAGGACGTATGCCCACAACTTCAGGCTGACCACCATTGTGCGTAGAAGTTATGTATTCTAAACGATCTTGTATTTCTTTTGGTATGCCCTTGTCCATACTACTATTTAAAGGACCTAAACTTTTGGATGGGTTAAACTGGCATTGAACTTATAATTGTTGCAACAGCGCCTACTAGAGCAACAACAACGGTGCTTACCGCAACGATCATAGCCTTGACTAATCCTTTGTTGCCTTTGATAATACCTTGATGTAATTCACTTACTGCTGTTTCAACTTTTTCTAAACGGTCATTCAATTGTGCATACCTTATGGCACACAAATCAACGTGTGCTTCTAAATGGGCTCGCTCGTATTCTGTAGTATCAGGCATTACGTGGCGCTAATAGTTGCACCAAGTGCTACTACCTTCCAATTTGTTCCGTCATATACACCCAAGCATAATGCGCCTGCGTTGCCATTTGAAACCATTGCAACATCACCTTCTGTGTTAGTGCTTAGTGCATTTACTTGTGCTGTTGTTAGTGAACTAAGACGTAGAACGTTTTGAATGTTTACTACGCCGTTGGTTGGATTAAAAGTTTGTGTGCCTGTTGCCGTTATAGTGTTGGGCAATTTAGCGGCTGTGATCTTGCCACTTGCATTTGCTACAACAACGCCATTTGCGCCATTTGCATCTGCAATAATTGAGTTGAGACTGGTTACAGCATCAAACAAATCTGAACGTGCCAATGATGGATCGTCGCTCGCTGAATCTAAGTTAGTTGTGCCAATTTGACTTGTTGGAAATGCCATATTTTACCTCTCTCTGTTTATATTTATTTGATTTCATAAAATACCCCTATCTAACGAGGATATTTCCTTGTGTATCGCAATACTGTTCTGGTAATACTGCTAATTTTATGTCAAAGACAGAATTAGTGTAAATGCCTTCATATGTGGCAAAACTTACTTTTGGTATAAGTCTATCTTTTTCTGCTATGTTTGCAAACACTGGTGGTGCTGTTTCTACATAATCTGGTGCAACATAATCAACTGTAAAATACCCACCTGGTTGATGAGGCTGAATGAACATTGAGACCACCTTTGATGCCTTCCTTGGCAATACAAGTTCTTTGGCTTGTAATCCACCGTTCAAATCTGCTGAATTGATATCTGTAAGCACAATTTCTAATCTTTCTGATGTTGCTGTTGCTGAAATATCTGAAATACTAGGTGGTCCACTTGCGGCATCATAATCTACAGTTACAAGAACAACCACATACTGTCCATAAAACCCTTCTATGTTTGTGTCGCCAGGTGTAATTGTAGTAGATGTTTCTTCACCTGCAAAAGACCCTGTTTGACTTACATATACAGTATATTCACTGACTGTGCCTATGGCTGTTGTTGACACTTGTAGGTTAAAATACTGTGAACTTTCTAGGTCTAGTTGTTCTGATAACCAAGTTAATTGTGCCGCAGGCTCACCACTCCAATTATTCCAGGCATCCCAAGTGGTTAGATCGCTCCAATCACTGGTGCTAGGTGCTTCAATTAAGTTAGTGGTTAAATTAAATATGCCGTTGTAGGTAGGTAGTGCCATTATAATCTCCCTGGTGAAACACTAGTCAGTGTAAATGATGTAAATGCTTTTCTGTTCCACAATCTAGCACTATCTGCTAATGGCGCTATTGCTTGGTCTAAATTCTTTTCTAAAACAGTAGGATATACACTTAGGGTAAGTGGATCAATTTCTGTAATTCTATCACCTGGGTTTGGAATAAACACACCTTGTCTTGTTCCATTAAATGTTGCTGAAATAGGAGGCAATCTAAGTGCTATACTTGATTCTCCACCTGAGGTTTGAGCAACAGCAACATATTCAAAATTTTCACCAGTAAAGCCATCTACCCATCCAGGAAACCTTCTCAATTGATTGCTGTTTGAGACAGCCTTTGCAGGATCAAAATAACCATTATATTCTTGCTGACTTAGTGGATATTTTAGATGTGCTGTTACTGTTCCACCTGAGTTGGTAGTTGTAACTTGCACTTTCTCCCATCTGCCAGCACCTAGTTTGTTTAGAGTGTAACCACCATATGAGTTGTTTGGTTTGTAGTATCTGCGATATACATTTAATTGTGTATATCCTCCAATGTGTGCGTGACTAAACACTAATTTGAAATAACCATTTGGACCATTAAAGTTGCTCTTTGGTATGTTTAGACTCCACTCTTCTACGTTTATTCTAGGATTCGCAGGAGCAGGAAACGGCTTGTCTACTTCTACAAGAGCATCTGCTGTTGTTAATAGTTTAAAGTTATACTTTTCTTTAAAGTTAGGTGGAAAGCCGTTGCTTGGTATGTCAGCGCCTTGTTGTCTATCTGTGATATAACTTGCACCTAACCAACTAAACTTTGCTTCTTCTCTTGAACTACCATTCCAATACAAAGGTGTAATTACAACTTCATATTCATCTTCATATGTAATAGGTATTCTATCAAACCATAAACCTTCTGCGGTAAGTCCAGTCTTTGTAATAACAGTTTCTTCAAACTCTGGATCAGTGCCTGGCTCAATTATTCTTGTTCTTACTTTTATGCCTGCCCAATCTAACAAGAAACTTGAATCTGGTGGTGATAAAAACAATCTAATATTTGGATTGTCATAGTCTGGAAATAGCGTATGCACTCCAACTGTGATCAAATCTTTTGTGCTTGGTGCATTTGGATCTGCCAACACAATATTAACAGCGGTGTGATCCTCTGTTCTTGTTGCCGCACCATATGTAGGATCAAAGTCATAAAAACCAAACGCATTGACTTCTACTTTTAAGCCCTCAAATCTTACTTGTTTTACACTTTCCTTGCCATCCTTGTATGTAAGCCTAAGAATGAAATCATAGTGCTGTTGATCATTTGTTGGTGATGAAGGATATATTGGATTTCCAAACACGCTCATTGTTACTGTGTTTGCTGTGCCTGGCACATAATCATTTTGAGTTGTGCCAAATAGAAACTCTTGATAATTCCAAACCGTTGCAATAGTTGGTTTGTAATATATTTTTACACCATTAACATCAAAGTTGATTGGATCATTATATATTTCTTGTGTTAGTGTAAAGTCAATTTCCCTTGGTGACTTAGGTGTGCCCCCGCTAAGTTGTGTTCTTGCTTCAATTTTAGAGAACGTGTTGTCTCTGTCTGTTGTAGTGCCTACTTCAGGTGGTGTCCAACCTGGACCTACTGTTTCTATAAAGTCTTTAGGCTCACTAGTGTCAACTGCCGCACCTGGTGTTAGAAATACTGAGTTTATTTTAGTAGAATATTCTCCACTACCATATTTTACTCTTGTTCTAACTGTGATACTTGAACGTGAATTAGCCGCAAAAGGACCTAATTTGAAACTTGCTGTTTCGCCAGGACCTGGACGATCTTTAACTTCTAAATATCTCCAAGGTTCATCTCTACCTTGTCTTTGGTAATAAACTTGTAGGCAAAGATATGCTGGATTCTGTGGCTGACGGAAATAAATGTCAGCATATACTAGGTCACCTTCAGCAGAGTAATCAATAACTGTAATATCTGCAATATCTGTAAGTGGCAATGGTTCAGGCACTACTACTGGTGGATTTGTAGGTGGTTCACCTGGTGGTGGTGGATCACTTGGTGGATCTGTAATTCCAGGATCATCTGGAGGTGTAACAATTGGCGGATCTTGTATTGGATCATCTGGTGTTCCTGTAGTTCCGTCAATTCTTAAAACATTATTTTGTCTAGCACTCAAACTACCAAACGCACTAGTATTTTGAACTTGAACATCATATGGTTGATTGGAACTATCCATTGAAGCAATAGTTTGTATTACTACTTCACTGGTGCTGTTTAATGATGTTGAGTTTGGTGTATATTGTGTGCCATCATCGCCAATGAATACTGCACTTAGACCTGTTTGAAAGTTTATGCCTGATACTGTAACTGCATTTATACCTGGTGATCCAAACGTCTGTGGTGAAACACCAGTTATGCTTGGCGGTAAATGAACAATAGGAACAACTCCATTAGTAGGCGGAACAAGTCCAATTGGAATAGTAGTGTCAAACTCAGGATAGATAATTGATGCGCCTCTTGGTGTATAGGTAGGCAATACAATATCTTCTTCACCAACTCTTGTGTGTGGATATATTGAGTCTGGGTTTCTAACACACGCCAATGCCACGCTCATATCGTTGTTGTATTTGATTGAAACAATACGCCAAGGTGTTGTGCCAAAGTTCAACATATGACTTTGTATTCTAATGTTGTCACCAACTTCTAATTCAAGACCTTGTGAAGTTACTGTTAGTGCGGCACTTTCTTGATAACGTGATTTATTAAAAATTAGTTTAGCCATATCTTTTGCAATGGCATAGTTTGTAAGAGCGCCAAATGTTGCGTCAAGTTTGTTTACACGCCCACCGTCTTTGTTAATGTATGTTTGTCTCTCTGCTTCAGTCTCAGGATACACAACCGTATCATTTGACCATTTGTTGTCTGGGTTGACGTAGGTTATACTTACTTGGTTATATTTTGATCCTGCTTCAACAGCACCATAAGTAATATCTCCAACTATGTTGTCTTTGTCAAATGTTGCCACAATGGTTGCCACACCGCTGGTAATATCTGTGTCATTGCCAGCGTCTTCTACTCTTAATTTGAATTTACCTTGTATGTAAGGCATATATGCTCTACAGTTGGGTAACATTGTTTTGATGTTGTTGAATATAGTGTTGCCAGTGTTTACTACAAAGTTAAATGTGTGTATTGGTCCACTAATACCACTTACATATTCTACTACTGTGTTGAATTTGGCTGATGTTGCTTGCCAACTAGCCCAATCAATATCGTCATTAACAAGTCCTTTACCATAACGCGGATTACGTAGGTAATCTAAAATACATTCTGCAGGGTTTGTTGAATATCTTGTTGGTGCGTTTGCGTAGGTGTAATTTTGTGGTGTGCCTGTAAGTGCGGCAACCTTTTTACCTAGTATGCAGGCTTTTAAATCTGGTATGCTTCCACTAAATGGATTTGCTTCTGAATCTTCATTTGTTTCTATTTTCTTCCAATAGTAACGTGCAAACACCACAGCCATACCATTGTATACCATTGAGTTTTTCCAACTAGGTGCATCACTACAAATACTCCAAGTGCCAAGATTACTTACGCTTGGGTCTGAATTGTAAATGCCGTGACTGAATTGTAATTGCACTCTGCCTGCGTATTTGCCAGTGGTTATGTCTACAGTTTGTCCATTGTTTAATTGTCTAATAATTGTTTCTGGTAATTGATTGTCATCAAGAAACATTTCACGTAGGCCTTCAATTGTGCCTTCACTCAGCACATATGCAACCCAAAGATATTGATTGTTTGTGCTTCCTGTTTCTGCAAATGTTATTGCTCCGCCAACTTTACGATATCCATATACTACAGGTATTGCTGTTTCACTGCCTTGACGTGTAAGTTGCACACCTTGTTGACGATCCGCTTCTGCTTGTGCATCTGGTGCATCATATCCCCCAAATAATCCTAGGAATGGTTGTGTAACAAAACTAACAACACTTGATACTACCTTAACAACGGCTTTGACTACACCTTTGACTGCCTTAACTACACCTTTGACAACCTTTTTAATGGCTCTAACTATACCACTCATAGTTCAATCTCCTTTGTCATAAAGCATCCATCTTTGAATCCAATACTTGAATATACACGTTTACTTCTTTCTGGATCAATACCAATGTCACCTGCGGTTATGCTAGATGCATCCATACTAATTGCCCATTCTTCAACTGAACCTACTAATTTACGAAACACATCCATTGAACGCTTTTCTTTAAGCACAAAGATCATTTCAATGTGTGCATACAGTATGTCAAAGTTCCAAGGTGCTTGTGTAAGAGCGCCACTTATAAAGCCCACAGGACGTCCGTTGTCCATTAAACTAAACCAACACGCATCTGGAGCAATAACACGACTTCTAATACTCTCTATAACTGAGTTTTCATCATATTGTGCACCTAGTGCTGGATTTGTTTCACTGGCTTCATCAGCATATTGACGAAATAGATTTACATTTAGATCTATTTCTTCTGGACGCATTGTTCTTACAATCATTCGTTTCTACCCCATAAAAATTCTGTGTTGCCCACGTAACCAGCCTTTTCCATTGCTGTGTCGTATTTGACACCTTGCAATAACCAATTACTCCAATTGTTAGTTCTACGCCCTGCTAGTCTTTCAAAGTCTGCAAACTTGCTTGAACATTCTACGGTGATTGCACAAGTTGCTGAACTTTCTTGTATGCCTACATTGTATATCACACCATCATACATTAGTATAGGTGATGAAACAATTTGTAAATCTGTGGTGCTTAAAAATGCCTTATAGACACACACTCTTTTTAGTTCTGGTTCTTTGTTTACAAATCTATCAATGTAGCCACTAGGTAGCCCTGACAAGTTGATTGAGAACTTGCCTATCTTTACGTCAAAGTCTTCGTTAATTGCTGAATATGCAAGAAACTCACCTTGTGCTGAATATGTGTTTGTGCCTGCTTCTGGTGCTGTTGGTGAATTGTAATCAATATCAACACCGCCTGATGCTAGGTATATGGTAGCGTTGCCATTTGATGAATCTTTGAGATGTAATTCAAGTAAGTCTACAGCAAAATTTACATCACGGTAGTATTCATCTCTCAGTGCTGTATCTGAATAAAAACTTTTCATTTACCAGGTCTCTCTCATACTGACGCTTAATGAAGTAAAACCCCCTACGCCAATATCATATTGTTGAACATCTGCATCAACTATTGCTGTGAATTTTACATCATCAAATTCAATTACTGTGCCACTTGGAACATCTGCTACCAAACTACCTGAGAAGTAAAGTTGCATAGCGCCAGCACTATTTGATGTGGCTGTGCCTACTACTTGATAAACTTTTGAATGGTTTGCAAACTTAATGTAATCACCACCAATTAGTGTTTTAGCATTACCACATCCTGCAAGTGTAACTGTTTTTACACCTTTTGATACTGCGCCATTTGTAGTTGCACCTGTGGTAATTGGTGTTAGGCTATTTGTATGACTTATTTCAGGTAAGATAATTTCAAAACTAAAAGCAGGACCATATGTTTGACTTAGATATCCAGTAATGATTGAACTTTCTACTGCTGTTAGTGTAGGATACTTTACTTGCCAAGAATAAAAACTTGTGCCATATCCTGTTCTACGTGATTTGCCACTAAAAGTCTCAGTTGTCAGTGTTGGTGTGTTAGTTTTAAAACTAATACCACTAAAACTTGGATCTTGTGGATAAAGTGTTACTATGTCTGCCATTAGAATCTACTCCTTTGTCCGCTTTCTAACATTGCATCACTAATTACACTTTGAATGACACCTTGCCTGCTTATTAATAATTCATCAAATGATGCTGTGTCAACAGCGTTGATTGTAAAGTTAACCTCTACCGCTCGTCCTCCACCTACATCACTGTTTCTTGTAATACTTCCTGAGTTTGTTGGTGTAAACATTTCAGGTCCATTCTCACCAACAATATAACTTTGATTGCTTGTAACAGGTCCACCAAGTGATCTACCTGAATATCTTTGACTTTTAATTGCACTTACTTGTGCCATACCAGCCGCAAGTGCGCCTGCTACATATATGAACGATATAGGTGGTCCTGGAGGAAATGCTATTGCCATTGCCGCCGCTTGGTATGTTGAAATCAATGCTTGTGCAATACTCAATGCCTTGTGTGCTTCAAATGCTTCTTTTGACTGTCCAGCCATTTGACCCAACACATTATTCATTGCTGATAGTGCGCCTTGTGCGCCTACTACACCACCCTGTTGAATCATAGCAACAGCATCCATCTGTGATGTTACAGCATCAACTATTGATTGGTTAGTAACACCATTCAACTTCATTTGTTCTTGAGCATCTTTTTTGCGTAGATCCAGCATCTTTTCGCTGTGTTCTACATTCAGTTTGGCTTTGGTGCGTAGATATTCTTCTTCGTTAATTAAGTCTCTATCACGTAAACGATCTAAGCCTTTTAATTCTTTTGCATATTGTTGGTTTACGCCTTCTAAAGGATTGGCTCTGCCAAATGCACTTGCGCCTGCATTTACTTCTTCTGCGGCTGTGCTTTGACGTCTAAATTCTACAAGTGCTTTTTCTAAATGTAATTTTTCTTGTATTTTAGCAATTTCTAATTCTCTTGCAAGAATTACTTTACGGAATGCCGCCGCTTCACCGTCTTTGAGATTTACATTTTTCTCAATAAAGTCTTGTTCTGCTTTGAGACTTGCTAGGTGTGCTTTTCTAACACTTTCAGTTTCATTTAATAAACTAATTTCTAAATTAAGTGCGGCCGCTGTGTTTGATAATGCTGTTTCTTGTGTTGTTTGATATTCTTTTAATTTTGATATTCTTGCTTCTTCAATTTGAAGACCTTTGAGTTTCATATCATTAAGCGCCTCTGTAGCCGCTTCTTCTTGACTCATTTGAACATTGTTTTTCTTGCTTAGTTCAAGTAGTTCTTCTGTGCGTCTTGCTAGTTCTGCACGATAATCAGTTAGACTGCCTGTAACACCAAGCATATCACCCATTATATTTTTGCCTGTCTCAAGTGCGTCACTTAGACTGTCAATGCCTGTTACTGATTCAAATGCTTCTGCACCTAAACCTGTAATTTCATTTGTAACTTCTGATATCTTGTCCATTGCTGTGCCAGCAAAGTCATCAATTGATTGTTTCATTGATGTGCCAAACACCCAATCCCAAGCCGCCGCAAGTCCATATGCCGCCGCGGCAACGGCTCCTGTTACTAATACAATTTTACCAAAGGCAAGTGCAAGAGCACCAAGTGCTCCTCTAATAAGTGTTCTTACTAAGAATACTGCTAGACCTTTAAAGGCTTTGAGTAGACCCATTACAGCAACAACGGTTGTTGTAATAATCATTTTGCCTAGATTGAACATAAACTTAACAATACCAATACCAATCAATGCTGAAACAGCAATTAGAACCTTGTCAAAGTTTTCAAACAACAAGAACAATGCATCACCTGCAAGTAGAGTTGCTTGTGTAAGTCCCCTTGATATTGATTCTGTTAGTTGTGTATTTGTGTCAAGTGCGGTGCTCATTCTATCTGCTAGTTGCCCAACAGCCGCTCCAAAGCCAGCGTCACCAATATTTCTTTGTGCTCGTGTAACTGAGTCACTCATTCTACTGAGAGCACCAGTTAGTGTGGTTGCTTGTGCTTCAGCCGCTCCAAAATACTTGCCGCCTTTTTCACCCAGGTCTTCAATTAAACTAATTAATTCTTGTCCTGAGTTTGCAACGCCTAGTATTTGATCGCCTAGTAATACAGTGGTTCTTCCGTTTTCACTTCTTACTTTAACACCAAATTCTTTTAGACGTTCATATTCACCAGTGAGTGCATCACCAAGTGCTTCTGCCAATTGACTCATATTTTTATTATTGGCACTTGCAATGTTTGCAAATGCTGTCATACTGGCATTGGCTGTGCTTATACCATATCTGTTGAGAACAACAAATCCATTGGTTAAATCTTGTAGTGTTTGAGGAAGACCTTTTGCAAGTTGTTCCATTCTTGCCAACTCAGCATTGGCTCTTTGTTGTGAGCCTAGGTATGCTGTAAGTTGTGCTCTAAAGCCTTCAAAGGTTGTGGTTGCTTGTATGATACCTCTAATGCCGCTTGTGGCCGCAAAGCCTACAAATGCCGCACCAGCAAGTTTCAATGCTGAGGATACTCTACCAGCCGCACCTTCAATTTGAGTTAAACTTTTGCGTGCCCCTTTACCATTACGGTCAAGAGTTCGCATACTTCTATTAACTTGTGTTAGTGTGCGGTTAAGGTGACTTGCGTCGCCTTTAAACCTAATGTAAATATCCTGTGCCACGGTCACCGTCCCCTTTTATTTTTAGAATTCTGCATTGCTTTCTTATTTTCTTCTGCTTCCATTTTATAGAAAGCCGCCCAGCCTGCAAATTCTGCTGTTGTCATTTCAAACACCGTCGTTACGGGGAGACCCAAATCCTTCGCTAATCTAAAAGCGAAAACTAGATCTGGATCTCCTCTAAGTTTTTTTCTGCAATCTCCATATTTGAATCTGCATTGGCACTATTGATTTCCCCAGTGACTCTAATAACCACGTTGGGATCTGCTTCATTCATCAGTGTGACTTTATCCGCAGGTCTAAAGATCTTGTTTCCATCCTTATCACGTGCTTTTGTGATTAGTGTTTCTACAAGTGCTTCAATTGTTTTGCCTTGTTGGGCAAGACTTAACATTTTTGATTCTTCTGTTAATGTGTTTACTTCTTTAAAGTAAATTTCCATATCCCATTCAGGAACTTGGATAGATTTCATCTGTCCTGTAATTTTATTTCTAAAATGTCCAGTGATTTTTTCTATTGGTCTTACGGTTTGATTTGTTCCGTCCATATCTATTTTCTCCTTCTAGATGTAGCCCTAAGGGTTTGCTTAGTGAAACCCCTTGGTGCTTGTTTACTTGAACCTTGCTCCAAACGCTCTATATAAGGCACACGGTTTTCAACTTCAAAACCTGTGCTGTCGCTACTAGTTTTCTTCCAGTTGCGTCTAGCGTTTCCACTTCGCTTTGGTGTTTTTGTCACCACAGTTTTATGGATTAAGTCAGCGTGGCTGTCTATGGTTGCCGCAATCTCTTGGGATGCCGCCTCCATAAACTGTTTGATACCTGTAATATCAACTCGTGCCATTCTAAATTCTTACGATGTTGCGTATGTTAATGGGCCTGAGCCTTGGAAACTTACACTTGCTTCAATCATACCGTCCATTTGTGCGGTGATTGAATAGCCAGTTACAAGAATGTTGCCACTCCAGTTTGCTCCAGTGCCTTCAGGATATACAACAAGTGCTGTTGGTGCTGAACCTACTGC
>TARA_R110000772_G_scaffold238722_2_pt1 | contig 12905 bp, 10 predicted proteins | sample TARA_R110000772 | Tara Oceans TARA_R110000772 (sample SAMEA4397948) | marine metagenome | biome: Polar Biome; feature: [SRF] surface water layer (ENVO:00010504); material: water (ENVO:00002006), including particulate matter (ENVO:01000060) such as... | depth 5 m | reverse complement strand
CTGGAATGTGTCCCTCGTATAGGGCGTGGTTAATTGAGCGCTTACGTATCTACCAATTCGAGATGATTTTAAATCCTATTCAAACCTCGGCGTTATTGAGGTGTCGTTAGATTTGATGATGCTTGAGAGGGAGAACGCCAAAACGAGATTGTCTTACTTGCTGAATGAGTGTACATCATCAAAGAGTTGGGTGTGGCACCCTAAAGAACTGCAGTATACCGAAAAATATGGAGTTGAACTGAGTCCGTTCTCACCTGAGCTGGGAATTTATGGGTGATACTCTTTTTAATATTATGCGTTTAGTGTTCATGATTTAAAGGGGGCGAATTGTGTGCTGCTTAGATTATGCGATGATTTCAATTTCTAACTCGGGCTAATTGAAGTAAAGGCGAACTTCATCACGGACTCTCGGCCACATCATTACATGACCTTTTTCTTCGTAGAATACGGCGCCATGAGAATTTCCTGAATCTGTTTTTAAGGATGCGAAGTGCCCTTCAAACCCTTTAATTTGATAATCATCGACGCATTTTTTCCGAAATGACTGGTAATCAATGTCACCTAACTCCTCTAAGGTCAAGTATGCGCAGATAAACTTATGATTGGCTTGATGCGGGCGCTGAGCCCATAGCTTAATTCTCAATAATTTTGCGAATTCAGGTAAACCTGATTTATTCTTGTATAGTTTAATGGTTGTTCCTGGTACGAAATAGTTTGAGTCATACCTGACGTGGCAGGGGTGGCAAATGAATTTGAAAGCGTCATCAATAGGCATATGCGCTTCGATTATTTGAGACTCAATTATTTCTAGGTCGCAAGTTACCTCACCGTTCAATGTTTTAAAGGTGTTTAATTTCGTTTCGATAATTGATCTTCGGTCTTTTCCATGCACATGGGCCGATTGTAACTCCGCTTTGTTGCCACAAAATTCGCAAACTCCATTGCGTGCTAAGCGATGTTTCCGGGTAATTCCGTTAACCAAATTTCGAATTCGAGGGCCTATGTAATCATGAAATTCTTTGGTTGTGCCTTTAAATATCGCCATATCTAGCCAATCCTAGCGTAAAGTACGTGAGCGACCGAGTAGGAAGTAAATCCTCGGTGCGCTATGCAGGCGTGTCGCACCTTCCCCAACGACAGGCTAAAGTACCACGGGGGTTAAAAAATGGAGAATCTTATTTGAAATATTGAGAAAATCTCTGTAATGAGTGCCTACACCTAAAAGCATCGTATGGCTCCTCAACGTTTGAGCTCAAGTGAATTTGCGCTAGCAAAAAATTGGTGGCGGGTAAAATGTCACCTTCAACTATTTGTTAGACACCCGTTGGTACACCCAAAAGCAGTTCTTGATCGATATTCCGAGGATCGCGAAATCGCTCGTTAGCTAGCAGTACCCTCAACACCAGTCTCACATAGTCGATTGAAAGTTTGTGGGCGGGCTTGCGTGTTTGATCATCGACCTTAACCATCCTACTTTTTTCAATATTCTTGCTGCCGTGAACAATGGCAGAACGGTATCCATAGATATTCTTGATGTCACGGAACGCTTCCGCAGCATTTCGTCCAAATGATGCATCGAACCCTGCTAAAGCGCCGACACGCATAGCTAATTTGTGCGTCATTTCTTGTTTGCCGTCATCCGAAAGCAGCGCTTCTAGCGCAATCGTCGCGTCGAGTACCGCATCTTCCTCATCGTCTCGGACAAGACAGCGATTTAGCCGTTTCAGGGAAAGGATGATGGAATTTTCCGAGGCTTTAGAAAGCTGTTCAAAAACCTCTGTAATCTGGTTTAGTTGACCACTGGATATGATTGGAACCTGCTTGATGTTCCAGTGATAGTCCTCAAAATCAGGCGGGTACGCTCGAACAGTTACACCTTGAACGCAGGGTAAATCTGCTTTTGGGTAACTCTCCCAGCCCTTGTATACAGCGTAGATTTGGCCATACCCAGTCTTATTTTCTGAATAAATTCTTATCGCACCAAAGAATCGGTCTATAAAATCGCGAGGGTAAGCTCTGGCGTCGCTCAGGATATTGAAATCCCACATGCGCTCTGCATTGGGAACATACCAGTCTTTAAGAACTAGTGCGTGAGTCGCAGCATGGATTACCGATTTATGAGCACTCGTGTTGTTTGAATTAACTTTGTATCGAGCCAAGTGCTGCTCTTCTGGGATGCGGACGATCGCAAGACCATCTGCGAGTTTGTGCTCGTCAATCCCGAAATCCAAAAACAGGATCGGCACGTAAATGTCGATGCTCAATCGCTCATCGAAAATATACGAAAATACAGGGCCGACAACGTCTTCGGCGGATTGGTTGTGATATTCGAATGTTTTGAATTTATGAATATAGCGATCTATTAAGCCCTTAACAGGCGACAAGATTTGGATCTTGTCGATTTCTAGATTTAGTTTCCCCATTGATGGAGTTTCTACAGCTAAGCTAAAACGCTTCAGTAACGCGTCCTGCGATCTGACGTACTTTATGAGCTCATTAAAACTTTCAATCTCGTCCTCGTTGACGAGTGACTTCTCGCCAATAGCGGTAAAGCATCCGCTGTAATCGACCGGCCCAGTGCCAATTGACGAAGACAACTGAGGGAGTCCATTATCTCTAAATGTAAGTGTTGGAAAATCGAAGTGGGTGCCAATGTATTTGCCAGAATCCTTTGCCTCACTCACAAGGCGTAGCCCATCCTTAAAAGCGGCAAGAAATAATTCGCAAAACTCAGCCCTGTATTGTTGAATCGACGCAAAGTAACTACTATTTTGTTCTGTCATTGCGCCTCCCATTTGCGCCACGCGAGAAAAATGTTTGAAGAGTGTCTAACAATTATTATCAAGTATTCGCGGAGTTGCGAATATTCTCGATCAAGCAAGTTATTGTGTACGCTTAGCGTGGACATGAACTAATGACGTGAAAGTCCTCTGTAGAAAAATTGTCGTCGAACACCTTATTGTAAGTAGACGCTAACTACTAGCGGATGGCAAGGGCTTGACCGCTAGGTCTCGCCTGAAGGTAGCCGGCCGCAGCAACAGTATAGTGATGTGGAATGTCCGCTGTTGTGGTAATGCAGTCCCACTTACCGCAGATATTTCCAATTTTTAACCATACCGCCTCGTTTATAATTCGTAGGCAGCAGTAGATAAGATTATGAATTACGCATCGACTGATTGGTACGATATCTAATCAGTGTTCTTTTGAAGTCACTAAAAATTCAAGTTAATTCAGGACTATAGGTCATCAAGTAGTTAGTTAACCTATCTCGGAGAAAAGACAAATAATACTCTGTGAGTGTTCTGTAATCTGAATTATTATACCGTAAACTATTGATAAATAAGGTAAATAAATATTATGGGCTCTTGCGTTCTTATTCTAATCAGATATCATTAAGGGCATGTGATTGACTACACAAGCGATGATCAAGTGAATCAAAACAGACGACACGCAAATGATCTAAAAGTAATGAGCGGTGTGTTCGTGGATTTGCCTTTGATGAGCTACGTTAATCGTCACAACAAACTTAATTCCAAACTGCCGTGAAGCGAGGCGATTTGTATGGGCGTGTTGCTAACGGATAGCCAAGGGGTTAAGCATGACGAAAATACATGTTCGCAGTGACGACCACCACGAATTTTATCGCGGCGAGGGCGGATGGCACCCGATCCCGGAGGCTGCGGATATGATTATTTTAGCCGGCGACATCGACATCGGCGTTGCGGGGATACAGTGGGCGGCGACGCTGGGAAAGCCAGTGCTGTACATACCTGGAAATCACGAGTACTACACCCATAATATTGACGCGCTTGATCTCGAGATGCGGGCGCTCGCGACGACAACTGATAATGTGACCTTTTTACAAAACGACCTGCACGTAATCGGTGGTACTCGCTTCCTAGGCTCGACTTTATGGACAGACTACAACGTCTTTGGTCAGCCGAAAGTGGGGAAGAGTTATGCGGAATCTAGTTTGTCGGATCACAGGTTGATTACCCGGGGTAATGAGTCAACACCTACGTATTTTGCGCCCGAGGATGCGCAAAAGGTGCATAACCGGTCAAAGTATTGGCTTATCAATGAGCTCTCAAAGCCGTGGAATGGGAAAACGGTTGTAATTACGCACCACGCGCCGCATAGAAGCTCAATACACCCAAAATTTGAAAGAGACCCCTTAACGCCTGCATTTGCATCTGATTTAGCGGATGTTATTTCGAATTTTGATATTCAGCTGTGGATACATGGCCATATGCATGATGCTGCGGATTATTCGGTTAATGGCACGCGAGTGTTATGCAACCCCATGGGATACCCCGGCACATCGGAGCCTGACGACTTTAGTCCGAATTTGATTGTGGAGCTTTGATGTGAGCAAAACTGGCCTAAAGGTTGTTTACGTCGATATGGACGACGTTTTGTGTGATTTCCTTGGTGCGTTTAACGAAGCTCGTATTAGTTATCCAGAAATCCAGTACCCGCAAAGTCAGCCAGGCTTCTTTGAAAATCTTGAGCCTATTAGTGGAGCGCTGGAGGCATATCGTTGGCTTTCGATGCATCCTAGTGCCGACACCTATATTCTTTCAGCCCCTTCGGTCATGAATCCGCACTCTTACACTGAAAAAAGACTCTGGATCGAGCGTCATCTAGGCATGTCGGCCGCCCATCGCCTAATCCTGAGTCCGAATAAGGCCTTAAATCTAGGTGATTATTTGGTTGATGATTACCTGCGGGGTAAAGGCCAAGAAAATTTTTCGGGGGAATTAATTCATTTCGGTTCGGAGAAATATCCAGACTGGCCGACTGTACTGCAGTATTTGACCGTCGGACTTCATGAGTGAAGCCTGAAATTGAATAGCACACTTATAATCTTTACTAATGGTGATAGCTATCCTCGGGCTAATGAAGTTAAGGCTTCCTACCGATTTGCGTGATATATGAGGATAAATTCGATGCCCATACTTGCCGATATTAATGCCCGCTTTTTACCAGTTAAGGAAATACAGTCTGAACACTAACTAAGTAATCTGGCTCTAGCGTCATATAAGCGGCCAGTCGTTGTTTCCAATACCTGCTAATTAACAAGCCGTTTTTTCATTTTCTCAATCGCCCGGCTAACAATTTTCCTATACCGACCTTCCTTGCCGCCATCCCTTTCGGCCAATTTTACGTATGTTAGCCCTGCCGCGTACTCTTGAATGTAGTATTTCTCTCGTTCACTGAGCGCAGCTTTATCCATCAGCTCGGATAAGCTCTGATATCCAAGTGTATCTGACCTATCTGGAAGTAAATCTCCCCAAAAATTCTCAGCTTCGCTTGGGTCATCAGGCGGGAAAAGCCGCGAACGTTGAGTTTGCCGGGTTTTTTGTCCACTACCAGTTATCGAGCCAGAGTGCTCGGCTTCGGTATCTGACGAATTAGATGGCAGACCTTTAGTATTAAGATCTTTCCTAAATTTTGCGCTGATCTCGAGCCTTTTACCAAAGTTGATACTTTGGTTCCGGGCGACTTTACCAAAATAAGCCCAAAATATCCGTCGATAAGCCTCGTCAAAATCACCATTGTACGACTTGTTAGCCTTATATTTTTCAGGGTTCGTTGTTATTGATTCCCAGAGGTCTGCCGATACGTTTTGGTAGATATCTTCAGCAAATTTGATGTTCTCAGACTCACTTATCCAGGATTTTAAGTACCGTCTGGTAATCCCGTATACGTACTTTTTCAGCCCATTTTCAGCAAAAACTTCCAGTAATTTCTGCTCCAAAAATGCCTTGTGATCTCGCTCCACTAATTTGTCCTTAATTCTTATACCTTTTTTTAATACCTGATTTTACCTGATTTCTCAGCAACTTATATTTCGAAATTTTTTTGTCCGGTTTTGGCCGCCTCACTTGTTTATCAATTCAGGGGAAGTGTGGATGGCACTGGTAATTATTATACCTTTTATTAATTATCAATAACTTACGCACTTTTCCTCATGTTGAAAATAGCTTTTAAATGGTTTTTTACCCTTACACCAACAACAGGAAATAGATATGACGAGCCCAATTAAGCACCCTAATGGAAACCAAGCCAGACCGCCAAAAGCTAAACGCTTTACCGTGTCATCACCTGTAATGCGGATTTATCAGCATCATAGCCTTCATACAGGAAAGAACCTTCGTGCTGAAGAAGGTTTAGAGTACAAATTTCTTCTCCAGAACGCCTTCAAGCGAGATGTCGCTGCAATTAAAACGCGAGCTAACTCGATCTATTACGACAAAAATCGTCGCTACACACCGGATGGATGCCTTAGATACAAATCTGGAAAGTTTGAATGGTATGAAATTAAGTCCAAGCGCAGCGCCGAAGACCCTGAGTTCATTGCGAAATGGCAACGGTTACAGGAGGTTTTCACTGAACGGAACCTTAGTCTGCGCTTGATCACCGACGATATGCTACCAAACGCCGAGGAAATGGCGAATCTACAGCGATTCCATCTGGCTTACACGTCGATAAAACCAAAGATTGAACATATTAAGTTAGTGGAAAAACTCCTTTTTCCAGGCCCCACGAGCCTAGGGAAGCTTGCAGGCATGCTGCGAGAGCAAAAGCTATCAACCCGTCCAGTTTGGTACGGGTTGAGCACCGGCATTTTTTTTACTGACACCACCAAGTTTATTGATAGCACAGCTCAAATCACCAACGGGGATCCACGTCATGACTCATAAGCTCTCAACCACGCGTCGAACTCGGTCTATTGCCGTCGATACTTTTAGCCCGTTAGTTCGGATCGATTTACTTAAGTATTGGCTATTTACCGACCCATACACACGCGTGATCTTCGGAATGTATTGGCCCAATAAGCCAAAAACATTAACCGTAAATAGGGCGCAATCCGCGAGGCCCTGTGTTCACCGGAAGCTCGCAGAGGTCAATAACTGCAACACCATCCCCCCCACGCACACACACAATATTAGGAGAACTACATAATGGAACTGAAGAAAGGATCACATTTCTATTTTAAGGGCGAATTACGCACTGTCTTCTGGTTGGATGACGACAATCTAATGCTTGGATGGCCTGACCGAGATAGTAGCCAACATGTTAGCCGTGGTGATTTCGACGAAGCATTAATGGCTGGGGAAGTCGCGCAAAGCGAGCCCCGCGAGCGTTTTAGTAGTGTGGTTCCGGCCAACTTTGACGAGTTGACTAAAGGCGAACGCCAGCAAGTTAACTACAAAATGCAATTTGTACGTGTATTTATGGCTAAGCCCGTCTCAGTAGAAGACGCAAAAGAAACAATCATTCATATCTACAGCCGCGTCTCTACGCGGGAATATCGCTGCCCAGGTGAATCAACGGTACGCCGGTGGTTAACACTGTTTAAGCAGTCCGGATATGACCCGTCGGTACTGATTGATATGCGCGGGCGTCGCGCCCAGCTGGTGAGGGCATAGTCATGCGTATGATTCCTGAAGAGATGATTGACCTATTCCAATCTGTTGCTGAGAAAAAATTGCTTACATCTTCGGCAGTTACGATGAAAGTCGGATACGAAATTTTTGTGAACAAGTGGGCGGAAATCAACAAAGATATTCCTCCCATCGGGTACCCCGCATTTACACATTGGTGTAAAACGAAAATTTCTACGCAGGACTGGATTAGCGCCAGGGAAGGTAAAAAGGCCCTCAAAGAATTTTTACGAAACAAAACCGGCGTGTTTGAAGTGCATGGCTTTCTGACTCGTTTTGAGTGCGATGCTCTTCACGATCCGATTGGATTGCGGTGCCCACATACGCTGAAGAAAATGAAGTACCGTCCGATTCATTACTTTGTAGTAGAAGCCTTGACGGGTTGTATCGTCGGATTTGTCACAGACTACCACAATCGCGGCGAGCGGTCGGAATGGGTTATTGAGTCCTATAAGTCTGCAATGTGCTCAAAACGGCATTTTCAAAAGCGGTATGGGACAGTGTATCCGTTTATTCAGTTCGGCCGGGCCGCGCTATTTGTCCATGATGCAGGTAAAGCTTATACGGCGGGCGTCGTTGGTGAATTCTTTCTCGTGGCCGCAAACGACAGCATGATCACACGGACTGGCGCCGGGTATGACAAGCCATTCGTAGAGGCAATAAACGGTATTTTTAAAAAAGGTTTCACTCGAAGATTACCCGGAAGCTATAACGACAATCAAAAGTCAGCCGTGGTATCTGGACACGTTAAACCTGTTCTTACGACACTTGAGCATGAAGTGCTGATGCATCGGTATATCTGCGATGATTTTCATCAACAAGTACCCGCCCGTAACAATCGAAAAGCATCACGCCAAGAGCAATGGCGGGCCGAAGCAAGCATTACACCCCCTATGCTACCAGCCCGGATCGACGAAGTTATGACGTTTCAGGGAATTGCTGACACTAAGGCCATCCAGGCCGCAGTTGGCATTCAACATATGCTCCAAGGCACACGGTTTACTTATAACTCTGATGAACTTCAGTCCCTGCGAATTCGTCTTGGAAAGGCCAAGGGGAAAAAGTGGGATGGAATGGTCGACCTTCGCAGATCTTCTCTCACTCCGGATTTTATCAAAGTGTACGATTCTGTTGAAGACGAATGGATTCGAGTTCCTCGAGTAAATACATTCACACCTCGTTTAGAAGGGGTCGAGATGATTTATCGACAATACGCTGAACTACAAACATTAGAGCGTCTGGCTAGCATGAGTAGTCACGACATTATTGAGGCTGCAAAGGTGCGTGCAGTGAACTTAGAGAGCATTGAGAAACGCGAATCGAACACCGGCTACGCAGTAGATCCGGACGAAGCATACGACGACGACTATCAGGGAGTGAGTGGGGTCGACGAGCGTTCGTTTTATGGTGACGGTACCGATGAGCCGGCGCCTAATGTTGACGAAGATACTGACTGGCAAAGTCTCGATATTGATTTTAGTGAGGCCAATAGAAATGATTGATATTGATGATAACAAGGTAGCTAGCCGAGACTTTGCGAAAGTTCTGGTGATGTACGGACGTATGGCTTCGGTGCTCGCACGCATCAAATACACTATGGAGAGTGCGGGCGTTTTGCCGGTGGGAATCTGCGTCTGCGCGCCGTCTGGCGTGGGTAAATCGTCGTTGTGTGACTACATTCTACGATCAAATCGAGCGAATTCAACGCCTGAGCAAGAGCGGTATGACGTAATCAGGGTTTCGCTGAGCCCAGGCGCATTGCCGGAAGATGTTATGCGAGCGCTACTTTTACAGATGGGTATAAAAGATACTCGGGGGTATACGAAGTTCTCCTTAGAAGATTTTTTGTATACCCAGCTTAGGGAGTGTGAAGTGCGGTTAATTATGATCGATGAATTTCAGCACTTAGTACGTAGAAGTAGTCGTGACGTTAACGAAAAAGCTTGCGACTTCGTCAAGACATTGATGGATATTACCGGTATCCCCGTAATTCTACTGGGTGTAGAAAAAGGGCGAAAACTATTCAAGCTAGATGATCAGCTGGCTACTCGATTTTCTGAAATTTTAACCATCGAGCGGATGGGGCATAGCGGCTTGAAATCTCTTCCTGAATTTAAGAAATTTCTTAACGATCTTCAAAAGCTATACCCAGTTGAGTCAATCGATTGGTCAAAAGATGAAGTGGCATTGCGGTTTTTACTCGCAAGTGATGGCAACCTGAGGAGACTAAAACATATCTTGGTTCAAGCTCTAATGGATAGCCGTAAAACTGCCGGAAAAACACTTTCGCTGAAAGACTTTGAAGAAGCGTATATGAAAGTTCGTGGAAAGGAGCACAAGATATTTAATCAACGTGGCCAGCTCATTAAGCCATTCTCGTCAACCTTAGCGTGTATTAAAAGCGCTATTGAGATGAAGCATGCTTGAGTCTCGCGAATTGCCTCACTCCAGCCTAAACGGCCGACCAAGGCCCATCACCGACGAATCGCCTAGAGGGTATTTGCTTCGGCTTACTCAGGCAAACGGTTTTAACAACGTAAGCAATCTTCTTTACCGTCTTGGGCACTCGGGCGGAATTGTAAGATTTCGACCCGAATCTAAAGCGGGGAGGGCATTACTTGTAACGCTATCTAGGTCGCTGCAGTACGATATTACCTTGTTACGACAACTACTCACTCCCGACGCCTATCAATTTAAAACGAATAAGCAATCTAGGTATCTTAATAGTGTGTTTCTGCAACACGCTCGCGTTTGTCCTATGTGCGTTGCCGAATCCTCCGTCGTGCCGCGCAGCTGGGATTTCGCAATGACAGTAGTTTGCCCGACGCACGATGTAGTGATGATTGATATCTGTCCAGAGTGTGGGCAACGCCTTTCATTAAACAGGGCTAAATTGGGTAAAAGTCCTTGTTGTAGAGTTGACCTATCTTCTTCTCCGCGAGTAAAGGCAAACTCCTCTCCGGCATTGAAATATTCAATGAGCCGCGTAAAAGATGGAGATATGGCTTTTCTTGCGGCGTGGAGCGCAGCGGTCGGCCGCCTGCAAAATCCACTAAGCCATGATCTACCGCTTCCAGAAATTTCGCGTATCCCAGTTGCACAAGCCATGCCGTGGGTAGAAGCAGCGGCACAGTTACTATGTTCAGATACAGAACGAGAGCACTATAGGCGATTTTTACGAAATGTGAGATCCGATTGTCAATTTCTAGCTGTCGAAGTCGCTGAATTCCCGTTCCACCTTTTTCAACAGGAGTTTGGTACCTGTTTTGTCGACCTTCCGCAAGGTGTGGTCACTGAGCACGTTTTGAACTGCTTAGGCGATGGCATTCCTATGCATCAAACAATAGAGACCTTTCCGGCGAAGTCGCTTGCGGATATTCTTGGCTGTCCTATCTCGGCACTATCGAAGCTCGAAAAAAATGGTTATATCCACTCAATTGCTGAAGGAGTGCCCCGGCGCTTTGATATAGGTGACCTAATTGATGTGCTGCGCAAGATACCATCAAAAAGCGACGCTCCTAACAATCACGCTTTCGTCGCAATCGGTAAATTATTGGCGTCAAAGCTGCATCTTCGATTTGGTTTAACCGAAGCGGACATACTACTTTCAGTTATTAATGGCGATATTGACGTGAGTAAATGGGATCTGAATGCATCGACTGAAAGCCGGCAGGTAAGTGAGCGCTATGTATACGACGACTTGCACCGTATTTGGGCAACACGTAATGAAGTGATTTCGTTATTTAGGTTAGCCAAAGCACTGAATGTTACTACCAAAAACCTGATAGAACTTAGTCAATTTGGCATGGGGTTTACCGTGATGGATAGTCTTAATAGACAACCCGGCCAGCAATTGCTCCTACCTGCTGAATGGACAAAATTTCGAGACGAATATATCGTACTGAACCGAGTTTGTTTTTTTACAGGGGCAAAATTAAATCGCACAAAGAATGAATTGTCGGAAAATGGTGTCAATGCAAATATAGAGATCGGGGCAAGTTCAATGCCTATGCTGCTATATTCACTTAAAGACATCGATGCTGATTGGCTTCTCGATACCGTTCAGGCATCTTCCAAATATTCTACGCGATATGATGGTTATAGAGTCACACAGCCTGAACGCTGAGGTGTCTGGCTCTAGTGTCACCAGACTGTGTGAAAACTTTTGATCATCGTTTATTTCATGCTTATGATGAATCGGTCTTAGCCGGCGATCCAAGTTTAAGGACGCATTTAGTATAATAAATTGGTAAGCCAAACCAGAGGCAATCTGCGATGACTCACCATATCAAAGGTCAATCAAGACACCAATCCACGTTGTTTCCAGAAGTGATTGATAACTTTGTTACTGAAGACAACCCAGTTCGAGTCATTGATTTTTTCGTCGACCAACTTGATTTATTGAGCCTCGGTTTTGAGGGCGTCACCGTAAAGAAAACTGGTCGTCCAGGTTATCATCCAGCCACTATGTTAAAGCTCTACATTTATGGCTACTTAAACCGTATTCAATCATCTCGCCGACTAGAAAAGGAAACTCACCGCAACGTGGAGTTAATGTGGCTGCTAGAGCGGTTGCGGCCGGACTTTAAAACCATTGCCGACTTTAGGAAAGATAACGGCAAGGGAATTAAAAATGTCTGTCGCAAGTTCGTTGACCTGTGCCGGCAAATCAATATGTTTGATGATTCCGCTTTTGCTATTGATGGTAGCAAGTTTAAAGCGGTCAACAATAAGGCTAAGAATTACACTCCTAGCAAAGTCCAATTTCATATCGATCATGTTGAGAGCAGTATTCAAGGTTACTTAAGTCAAATGAGTGCCAATGATATGGATGAAAAGGAAGCTACCAGATCAATCTCGGCATCAAAATTAGCATGGTATAAGCAGCGTTTACTCGAGCTCAAGGCGCTTGAAAAAGAGGTGAACGAACACCCTGATAAACAAGTATCACAAACTGACCCTGATGCACGATTAATGAAAACGCATCACATGGAGCGGCAGGTCTGCTATAACGTGCAAAGTGCTGTGGATACTAAGCATCACCTGATTGTTGCACATGATATTGTCCAGACAACGGATCGCGGCCAACTTGCCGTAGTGGCAAAGCAAGTTCAACAAGCACTAGATAAGAAAAATATCACCGTTATTGCCGACAAAGGCTATTTTAGTCGCACCGATATAAAGGCGGCCCAAGACTTAGGTGTAACGGCTAGCATCCCTCAATCAGATACGTCAGGTTCGAAGAAGAAGGGTATATTCAATAAATCGCTCTTCAAATACGACAAACATAAAGATGTGTATATTTGCCCTGCGGGGGAGGATCTACCGCATCGACGTAATGTGACAGACAGTGGACTTGAGCTAAAGGTATACGTCAATCACATCGCTTGCCGAGATTGTGAGATCAGAGCCAAATGCACAAGATCACAAAACGAACCAAGAAAAATGAAACGC
>TARA_R110000772_G_scaffold148811_3_pt1 | contig 12907 bp, 20 predicted proteins | sample TARA_R110000772 | Tara Oceans TARA_R110000772 (sample SAMEA4397948) | marine metagenome | biome: Polar Biome; feature: [SRF] surface water layer (ENVO:00010504); material: water (ENVO:00002006), including particulate matter (ENVO:01000060) such as... | depth 5 m | reverse complement strand
AGAAGACAGGTGTTAACAGAACTAGTGTTAGTGTTGGTGACTTGTTAGAAGATGAAGATGGTCTTTTACACTTAGTAGATAGTTTTGGGTTTAGAAATGTAACCCACCTAAAAACAACTCCACACATGCATAGCAAAACAATGTATGTATAAAAAGGTTGACATTTTAACAAAAGGTGTTATATTAGTATTATAGTTAAAAAATAAGGGAGATACAAATGGATGATTTAAAAATTAACGAAATGGTAAAAGATTTTAGTAGTTTATCAAAATTTGATAGAGAAAAGTTTGTAGCAGTACTTGTTACGTTTTATCCAGCAATAACAGATGATGTAGTAAGTAAAATACAACACTATCAACAGGACGACTTTATATCTTCAAATGGTATAGATGTTAATGAAATAGTTAGCTGTTGACTTTAGTTGAGAATGTGTTATAATAAGACATAATAAGAAATTAAGGAGATTTAATGACATAGCAAAAGTAACGGTTTGGGAAGTTGATTAAGGGAGACATGAATAGTCGACAACTTCGAGATTTACAAGTGAGGAACCACTCAGGGAATCAGAAGACCGAAAAAATAAAAAGTTCCCTAGAGAGATTTAAATCTCTCTAGATTTGTTAATCGAATAGGAGAAATGATATGAAAAAAACTTTAAGTGTAGGTGATAATATTTTAGGCAAAAGTGGTATTGCTGTTATTAAAAAAATTGAATTGTGTGAAAAGATTGGCGATAAGTATGGCATTCAAATTCAAGAGGTGTATTACGATCTCCTTCCAAGATGTGTTATTGATTGTGATAATGGTCATTTTGAATATGGTTATGATGTAGACTACAATCCTTTTTAAAAAAGTTGTTTTAACAAAAACTTTTTAGAAAAATTCACTATAATAATAATGTAACAAAAAAAGAGGTTCAATATGGCGCACGAATTAGAAATAGTAAATGGTAATGCTCAAATGGCTTATGTTGGTGAAAAGCCGTGGCATAGATTAGGAACAGCTGTTGAAGAAGGTATTATGCCTTTAGAAATGATGGAAGTAGCTGGTTTAGATTGGGCAGTGGAAAAACGTGATTTATCTGTCATGTCTTTTGATGGAACAAAAATTAAAGTACCAGGGAAAAAAGCTCTTATGAGAGAGAATGATAATAAGATTCTTGACATAGTTGGTGAAGATTGGCAACCGGTTCAAAATGCTGAAGCATTTAAATTCTTTGAGGAATTTTGTAAAGAAGGTTCAATCAAAATGCATACTGCTGGATCATTATTTGGTGGAAAAAAAGTATGGGCTTTGGGTAAAATATCTTCAGATTTTGAATTGTTCAATGGAGATAAAGTTGAAGGATTTCTTCTTTTTTCAAATCCTCATCAGTTTGGTTCTGCTGTAGATGTAAGATTTACACCAATCAGAGTTGTATGTAACAACACTTTAACATTATCATTGGGAAGTGAAGCTCAGAATTTTGCTCGTATGACACACAGAAAAGAATTTGATCCAGAAATGGTTAAGCAGGTTCTTGGAATTGCTAAAGAGAAAATGGACGAGTATAAAATTATTGCTGAAACTTTAGGTTCTAAACAAGTAACAGATAAACAGTTTAGAGAATTCTTAGGTAAAGTTTTTGGTGAGTCAAAGAAAGAGGATAAGCAAACAAATTTACAGATGCTTACTCGAACAGCTCAATTAGCTTATGATTGTTTTGAAACTCAACCTGGTGCTGAATTTGCACGAGGTTCATGGTGGCAAGCTCTTAATGCTGTAACTTTTGTAACCGATCATAAGATGGGCAACTCATCACAGACAAGATTGAATAGTATATGGTATGGTGCTAACAGATCTAAAAAAATTAATGCAGTTAAAACAGCAATGGAGATGGCTAATGCGTAAAGGTTTTATCATAGGAGCAGCTTTAAGCTGCTCCCTCCTTATTTCACCTGCTTCAGCAAATACAGTAGAAACAAGATTAGCTCAAACTGTAAGAGGTTCGATTGTTGATCAATATAAAAAAATTATTAGACGTACACCATATACAGTAGAGGTGTGTACTGAAGGTCAAGTGGGTGACAAAACTGCTGATACTTTATTAGGTGCTCTTATTGGAGGGGCTATTGGTAATAATGTAACTAAGAATTTGCCTGATGGAGGCACTGCAGGAGCAATAATTGGTGGTTTTATAGGCAATATGAAAAGTTCACAAAATGTTGGTCCTGTTTGTCAAAGAGTTACAAGATATAACGAAAGTGCCGAAACAATTTATTCACATTCTACTATAACATTTTCAATAAATGGACGTGAACATAGGTTAAAATTTACAAAATGAACAAACACTTTTATTCCTGGAATCGAATAGATGATCTGGTACATAAAATAGCTATTGATGTTTACAAGGCTGAATATGTACCAGATTACATTGTAGGTATTATTAGAGGTGGTGCCATTCCTGGTATCACTTTATCGCATATAATGGGCAAACCATTTATACCTCTTGATATAAGATTGAGAGATAATAATACAGGTACTTCTCTTGCTCAAAACTTTCAAAACTTTTTTCAAACAGCTACAAAATGGGATAAAGATGTAAAAGTATTATTTGTAGATGATATAAACGATACTAGTGAGACTATAAATTGGATAACCAATAGTATAGAAACACAAAAATATAACTTGAAATTCAGATATAAATTTGCAGTTGTTTGCGAAAGAATTACAGCTGAAGTTTCGTCAGATTTTTTAGGTGAAGAGTTAACTGAACAATTGCTAGACGACTCAGAAGCATGGGTTGTTTTTCCGTGGGAGAATCAATATGAGAATTGAAAATGATATAAAATTAAATTTCGAGGATGTTCTTTTAAAACCTAAAAGAAGTACATTAACAACAAGATCACAAGTAAATTTAGAAAGATCTTTTACATTTCTTAATAGTGGCGCTAAGTGGAAAGGTGTACCAATAATTGCATCTAACATGGATACAACAGGTACTGTTGAAATAAGTAAAATTTTAGATAAATTTAAAATGCTGACATTTTTACACAAGCATTATGATGTTGATACTTTGTATGATTTATTCTTTACTAAGCCTAGAATAAATATTGGATACTCAACAGGAATAACTGATTTAGATGTTCAGAAGTGGAAAATGTTAAAAGGTAAATTACCTAAAAATACTATAAAGTGGCTCAATATAGATGTAGCTAATGGATACACTGAAAGGTTTGTTAATTTTATTAAAAGATTGAGAGAAGCTAACCCTGATACTATTATTGTTGCAGGTAATGTGTGTACAGCTGATCAAACACAAGAATTGTTACTTGCAGGAGCAGATATAATAAAAATTGGTATAGGTCCAGGAAGTGTTTGTACAACTAGAATACAAACTGGTGTAGGTTATCCTCAATTATCAGCTATTATTGAGTGTGCTGATGCTGCTAACGGTATTGGTGGCCACATTATAGGAGATGGAGGTTGTACAACATCAGGAGATGTAGCAAAAGCCTTTGGAGGTGGTGCTCATTTTGTAATGCTAGGAGGGATGTTAGCTGGTCACAAAGAATCAGGTGGTGAATTGAAAACAATAGATGGCAAAATGGTCAAAGAATTTTATGGAATGTCATCAATGAAAGCTCAAGAAAAATATAATGAAGGATTAGCTCATTATAAAGCATCAGAAGGTAAAATAGTTTCTGTAGAATTTAAAGGTCCGTTGACACAAACTATACAACAATTATTAGGTGGTATAAGGTCTTCATGTACATATATAGGAGCTTCTTCGTTAAGAGAGATGGGAAAATGTACAACTTTTATAAGATGCAACAGCACACATAACACATTTTATAAATAAGTAGTCCAGGTAGCTCCTGTTGTTAAAACAGCAATTAATATTTTTTAACATATTAGGAGTCTACATTGTCATTTTACGAAACCCTTTTTATTACCTCGCTAGTATCTATTGTTGGATTTGTCGCTTGGAGAGTCTACGTTATCGAAACAAATCACTTAGCACACATTCAAAGCGCAATTACAGAAATGAAAACTGATATTAAATGGCTAGTGTTGTTTCATCAAGATGATAAAAATTATAAAGTTAAAAAAACTGCTAAAAAGTAAATCATAATTCCTACCTCAAAAATTCTTATTTAAAAAAAATATTTATTTCCCCTATAATAATAATAGAAAGGGAAATCAATGAACAAAAAAGAAATTGCAAAACAAATTATGGGTGAAAGAAAACCTATAAAGATTAAGCGAAAAAGAAAACCTATGTCTGATGAGCAGAGGATAGCTGCTGCTGAAAGATTGAAAAAAGCTAGAGATCAACGTGCTGAAAAAAATGGCCCTGCTAAAAATAAAATGTACCATTCGTCTGTGTACGACAATAAATTAATTGATTTGAAAGAACTCGTGCGTTGGTTGAAGAATGCAAAGGATCAAGCATCTTCGTATAAACAATCGGTAAAATTAGGTTCTGGAGATCACAAACAAAGAGCTCATAATACATTAATGTTCAATATGTGGGATGGCTATTCGCAAGATATACAGTGGTATTTAAGAACAGGTGATTGGATTAGTGATTACTTTGGTGAACATATGGGCGCTAAAACTAATTGGACTGTTGTTGCTCCAGGAAAAAGTACTGAACTAGCAAAAGGCGAAAGATGGACAATAGATGATATTAAAATAATTGACGATAACCCTATAACAATAAAAAGAAAAACTAAAAGGAAAATAAATGAAACTGAGTAAAACTACTTTAGCTACGCTAAAGAATTTTTCTACTATTAATCAATCTATTGTTATAAAAGCTGGTAATGTTTTAGAAACTATCAGTAATGTTAAAGATATATATGCAAGTAGTAAAATTGAAGAAACTTTTGAAAAGCAAGTATGTATTTACGACCTAAATGAATTTTTAGGGGTTATGTCATTATTCGAAGATGCTGATATAGAATTAGGCGATAACTCATTAACGTTGAAGCAAGGTAAAATAACACAGAATTATTATTATGCTGATTCAACGGTTGTAACTGCCCCACCAGAAAAAGGTGTAACATTACCAAGCGAAGAAGTACATTTGAATTTAGATAGAAGTACGTTATCTATGATAATTAAAGCGAGTAGCATAAACAATGCTAGTGATATAACTTTCAGTAATAATGGAATAATGGTTCATGATAAGTCGATACCTAATAGCAATGTCTTTACTGTTGATATCCCTGAAACAAAAGATGTATACGATTTGTCCATTTCTGTAGATAAACTAAAAATGGTACCTGATGATTATAAAATAGCTATATGTACAAAAGGTTTAGTAAAATTTGAAGGAAATTATATTACGTATTATGTCGCTTTACAACCGGAAGGTAGCTATGCAAAAGGATAATAAATCTCTCACAGTTGATGAAAGAATGAGTTTAGAAGATTCAATCATGGATGCACATATGGCTGCAGATAAGTTTTTAACTAGTGGCAGAGAAGTGCATGTAAGACTTCTTGAACTTTCAGTTTCTGATGCTTTAGAATACATACAAAAATATAAAAATAAATTAACAGATGATCCTAAATCTGAAAATTACAAACTCCACATGATGATTCCATTACAATTGCATTTAATGATAGAGGACGAAAAAGATGCCAAAAAAACATAGACTAGAATATACAATTGCTTGGGCTAAAGAAAATAATATTAGTAAGTGGAATTTTCTGAGCCCGGACGAAATGTATAGAAAGAAAGAATTTACTAAAAATACTTATAACAATAAAAAGAGAAATTTTAAATATGATAAGTAAACAATTTATATGGGCTGAAAAATATAGGCCTGAAACAATAAATGAAGTTATATTGCCATCTAACTTAAAGAAAACTTTTGAAAGTTTGATAAGTAAAGGCGAAGTAACAAATTTGTTATTTTCTGGATCTGCTGGAACTGGTAAAACTACTGTTGCGAAAGCCTTATGCAAAGAACTAGGTTGTGACTATATAGTAGTAAATGGTTCTGACGAAGGTAGATCAATTGATGTACTGAGAGATAAAATAAAAAAGTTTGTAAGTACTTCTTCTATGAAAGATAAACCTAAAGTTGTTATAATAGATGAAGCTGATTATCTTGGTTTAGCTGTACAACCTGCTTTGAGAAATTTTATAGAAGAGTTCTCAATGAATAGTAGATTTATACTTACATGTAATTTTAAACATAAAATTATTGCACCACTACATTCTCGTTGTTCAGTTATAGATTTCAGTGTTGGACCAGATGAAAAACACAAGCTAATGGCTGAAATAGCTAAGAGAATGTTTAAGTTGTTAACAATTGAAAATGTAGAATTTAATCAAGCTAGTGTATTAGAAATTGTTAAAAGATTTTACCCTGATACAAGACGAATTATTAACGAACTCCAGAGATATAGTCAAGTTAATAATACTATTGATAGTGGAATAGTATCTATCGTTGATACTAACAAAGTTAAAACGTTAATTAAATTTATGAAGAATAGTGATTTTAAATCTTGTAGACAATGGATTGCTGACAACCCTGATACAGATCAACTATTTGCAGATCTATATAACAACATAGTTGATTATATCAATGACGAATCTATACCAACACTTATATTGTGTATGAGCGAATATCAACATAAAGCTGCAATGGTTACTAACCAAGAAATAAACTTAGCTGCGTTTGTAATAGAAGTAATAAAAGGTGTTAAATGGAAATAAATCTATTTGGTGAGATAATTGATAAACCTGAAGAGTATGAATTGGTACAACAAGATATTAATCCATTTGTATTTTTAAAAAGTATTTCTAACAAAACAAAACCTGAAAGTTTAAACGGTTTTAACAAATATCTTACAAATTTGGCTATGTCGCAAAGAAGTGATACAATACTATATGCTAACGAAGTGAATAAAGATATTAATATTTCTGATCAAATGTGTTTTGATTTTTACTTTTACGGTTTACCAAAAAAGAACTATTGGTCTAAGTGGGCTAAAAATTATAAGTCTGAATATAACGAGTGTATTCAAGAGTATTTTGAAGTGTCTGGTAGAGTGGCTAGACATTATGAAAAATTATTAAAAAACGAAGATAAAAAGTTAATTCTCGATTGGTTTCAAAAAAGAAAAGGAGGAAAATAATGGGTATATTAGTTTTAGTGATGGCATTGTTTAGTGTCGAAAATGAGAAATTTATAAACACAATGAATCAACAAATGGAAAATGGATACAAGTGGGAATATGTAGGCAAACAACCTATAGAAAAAAACATTCCTTCAATATCTATTAAAGCACCAAATGGTGAAGAATACGTTTTTTTCAAATTAAAAAAGTAAAATAATTATAAATAACTTAACAGGTATAAATTATGTGTTAGGTTATGATAGAAAATTTATTAGAAGTAAAATTAGGCGATCGCGACAATTTCCTTAAAATTATTGAAACATTGTCAAGAATTGGAATGGAAAGTTCAAATAATAAACTTGTCCAATCATGTCATGTTCTTCATAAAAGAGGAAATTATTATATATGTCATTATCGCGAATTGTTTATTCTTGATGGTTACGAGAGAGAATTGACTGATGATGATATTAAAAGACGTAATGGTATTGCTAAATTATTAGAGCAATGGAATCTGTGTACAATTGTCGATCCAACAAAAATTGAGCCATCATCTCTGTCAAGAGTTAAAGTTATCCCATTTAAAGAAAAAAGTAAGTGGGTGCTTAAACAAAATTATACAATTGGTAAAAATAAAATCAAATAACTCTATAATAGTTACATGAGTAGATATTATACAAATGTGAATAGATGGGGTAACACTCTTTTTGTAAGAGGGTTACAAGATGGAAAAGAATTCCGACATAAATTAAAGTACAGTCCTACTTTATATCTCGAATCGACAAAAGATACAGGTGTAACATCTATATATGGTGATTGGCTTAAACCGAGCCAATTCAATACAATGACAGATGCTAATAACTTTGTTAAAGATCACCCTAACTTAAAAGTTTATGGTTTTCCATTATTTCATTCAACATACATTAGTGAAACTTTTCCAAACTCAGATAAGCTGTGGAAGAGAAATGAAATTAGAACTTTTAATATTGATATTGAGGTAACTTCTAACCAAGGTTTTCCTACAGCTGATGAAGCTGCATATCCAATAACAGCAATATGCATATATGATAATATTTTAGATAAGTTTGTATGTTTTGGTGATAACGATTGGTCTGAAAACAATTCAGAATTAGATGAAGATACACTTAAAAAAGTAATTTATATTAAGTGTGAATCCGAACGCGAACTAATTAGTAAATTTATAAAGTTTTGGTCTGACAATTTCCCTGACGTTGTTACAGGTTGGAATGTAGCTGGTTTTGATATGCCTTACATATACAATAGACTCAATAATTTAGGCTTTGATGCTAATAAATTATCTCCATGGAACAGATGTGATATGAGAGAAATTAACATTAAAAAAGACAACAATCAAAGTCTTAAGATTAAAGAGGTGTCTATTAAAGGTGTTTCTATTGTTGACTATATATTACTTTATAGAAAAAATTTCACACAAGAATCATATAGGTTGGATTGGATTGCATATCTTGAACTTGGTCAAAGAAAATTAGATCACAGTGAAGTGACAGGTCTGCATATGTTGTATTATACAAATTACCAAAAGTTTATTGATTATAATATTCAAGACGTTAACCTTGTGAAGAAACTAGACGAAAGACTTGGTTTAATTGATGCTCAACTAGCTATTGCTTATAAGTCTTGTATGAACTACGATGAGGTTGGTTCACCGGTGAGATCGTGGGATTCCCTCATCAATGTGGAGCTAAACAAGCAGAATATGCAACCGCATTTTAGTATTGAAATGAAAGAAAAAACTCAGCAGATACCAGGAGGTTATGTTAAAGAACCTATTGTTGGTAAACATGGTTGGGTATTGTCGTTTGATGTGAATTCTTTGTATCCTCATCTTATAATGCAGTATAATATTTCACCCGAAACTATTATCAATAAATCTAAAGTGTGGCCTGATATAAGTGCAGAACAAAGAATAAAAAAGTTTCTTAACAGAGAACCTTTACCACAAGAGAGTAAAGATTATATTGTTGCTGGATCTGGTTGGATGTTTAGTAGAAAAAAAGAAGGTATACTACCTAAATTGATGAGAACTTTATACGAAGAAAGATTAATGTATAAAGACAAAATGCTTGAGAAGCAAAAAGCAGGACAAGAATATTCTTATGAACAAAACAATCAGCAAGTAAGAAAGATTCTTCTCAATAGTGGTTATGGAGCTATAACTAATAAATTTTATAGATGGTACGATCAGAGGCTTGGTGAATCTATTACTCTTTCTGGTCAGTTTATTATTCAAGAAGCTGAAAAGAATCTTAATGCCTATATGAATAAATTACTTAAAACTGATAATAAAGATTATATAATAGCTATTGATACTGATTCTAATTATTTAGATATACAACCTTTAGTTGATAAATTTTTTAGCGACAAAAATAAACACGAAGTTATTGATATTTTAAACAAGATAGCTGAAGAACAATTAGACAAAGTTTTAGAAGAAGGTTACGAAGGTGTTTCTAAATATCAGAATACTTTAGGTCAAAAAATGATAATGAAACGTGAGTGTATTGCGGACTCAGCTTTTTGGACAGCTAAGAAAAGATATGCTATGTCTGTTTGGGATACAGAAGGTTTTAGACATAAGGAACCTAAGATTAAAATTCAAGGATTGGAAGCTATAAGATCTTCTACACCTCAGATTATGAGAGACAAACTTTTAAAAATGATTACACTTACTCTAACTACTGATGAAGAAACACTTCAAAAGTATATTGCTGAAGTTAAAGATGAGTATATGAATATGGTACCACAGGATATTGCTTTTCCAAGAACAATGAATAATATTACTGGATACACTTTAAAAGATGGATATATGAAAGGTACACCTCCTCATGTAAAAGGAGCTATTGCTTTTAACAGACTTTTACAAAACAGAAACTTGACTGATAAATGGGAAACAATTAAAGATGGCGAGAAAGGTAAATTTATTTATTTAAGAGAACCTAACAACGTAGGAATCCATGTAATATCTTTTACTACATCGCTTCCCACTGAAATTGATATAGATAAATTTATAGATAGAGAGAAAATGTTTGAAAAAACTGTTGAAGATCCTTTTAAACACATTTTAGATCCAATTGGATGGTCTACAAAAAAAATAGCTACGCTAATCGATTTCTTTTCATAATAAATAATGCAATGGAGAATTATTATGATTAATGACAAAATATTATCTAAATTCAAATCTTTAAGTGAATGGACTCTTTTTCTTAACGAAAGAATTAATGATGGAAATGAAATTTCTAGAGGAAAGACTGATTCAGAAAGATCAAAAGAACAAAAGAAAAATGCTCTGAAAACTAAAGCAATAGATCTTCGAAGAAGAGGATACACTGAAGAAACAGTTGAAGAAGCTAAAGATAAAAAAGAAAAAGCCCATGATAGAAACACTAAGACAAAAGAAACACATGTAAAGAAACATGCTAATGGTGCTGAAACTCACAAAACAGTAGAAAAAGAACCTGTAGCTGATCAAGATTTAGAACAAGAAGAACCTGAACAAGAACAGATGCCACCACCACCTCCTCCAGTGCAACCACAACCTGGTTCACAAGTAAAAATTGGAAGAAAAGAAATTAAGAAAGATGTTGACCCAAGAGCAGTTAAGTTAACAGCAGGTAAAAATGTTGATAATCAAAAAATTGACATGAAGCCAAAAATTGCTATCAAAGCTGACACAGATTATGGCGTAAAAAAATAAACAATGGAATTAAACAGTAGTACGTTAGAATATTTTGCTGCTAAGAATTATAAAAATCCGTTCTGTCATTCTAAAGAAGAATTTATAGATGACTTGAATAGATTTAAATTAGCAAAAAAACTAGCTAAAAAAATTAATACTGAGAAGACAAAAAATATAAGATTGTTGGTCAATCATGTTATTTGTTTTACTAACAACTTCGAATTAAAAGGTGCAAAAATGATTTTATTTTATTTTGCAACTGATATCGAAAAAACTGTTTTTAAGACAATACTGACGTATTTAAGTTTGATGAGTAAAGAAGAGAATAACGAAATAGGTTACTGCTTAACAACAGCAAAATTATTAAAGGATATGGACAATGGCTCCAGTTAATTACGTCGATGCTGCTATAATTTTTAGAATTTTAATGAAATTAGTTACACCTTTTGACAAAACAAAAGCTTTCGATTTAGGCTTAGTGGATGAAAAAGGCAAATCATTGAAAAAAGCAAAAACAGGTGAAGAAAAATCTGCAATGACATTGCTAGATAGAATGGTTTTCAATTTAAAAAGATTGTTAGGAACTGTTCCAGGTGGTAAAACACGTTTAGCTTCATATGTTGCAGCTTTAGCGCTATTAAAAGAACATGTTGAAACAACATACAACAAACCAACAGCACAAGCTCTTTTTGAAAGTATGGAAGAGAAGAAAATTATTCCTAAATTGCGGCATGATATAGGAACACAAGAAGGATATTTGTCAGCCATGGAAGATGCTATTATGGCTGAGATGAATTCTGGTGCTAGTTTAGGAGGATCATTAGGTTTTGGTTCTACTAATGCCCAAGCTAACGCTTCAGGTTTAGCTGCTCCCACAGGACCACCAGTAAAAAGAAAAAAAACTGGGTCTGTCTCCAAAATTTTACGAAGAATTTGATATAATATCTTTGTGTCAATAGTTAATAAAATACAATGTCCGTTTTGCGACTCAAATGCTTTCGTATACAATCTTTTAGATAGTAAGCGATTCCTATGTCATTCGTGTCAAAGAGACCAATTATATGAAAGAGTACAAGAATATGACAGTTTTAGGAGTGATAAATTATCTAATATTTTCGATGGGGCTAGCAGGATTGATATCAAAGAAAATGTCAACTATAATTCTATCCTACAGTATTGTAAAAGGTTGGCTGACCTTCCTATCAGCCACCGTAGCGTACAGTATGTACGGTACCGCCGCATTCATACTGATGTGGATATGGATCTCTTTTACACTGAGGATCTTGGAGAAATTGCTAATAAAGCAGGACATAGCTTTAGCAGACACGACAAAGAACCTAGACTAATTATACCAATAAGAGACAAAGAAGGTAAATTGTATGGATTGCAAGGAAGAAGTTTACTTAAAGATACAGAATACAGATATATTACTTTGTACTTTAATGAAAAAGAAAGATTATTCGGCCTTGATAAAGTTGATGTCAGTAAACCTTTTTATGCATGTGAGGGACCTATCGATAGTTTTTTTATCAAAAATTGTGTCGCACTTTGTGGATCAAACGATATGGAAGATAAATACTCTACACTTGCAACAGTCATTCTCGATAACGAACCCCGCAATGTGCAAATTATAAACAAGATGATGAAGTATGTTGAAAGAGGTTTTAAGATTGTAATTTGGCCTGACAACATCACTGAAAAAGATATAAACGAAATGGTAATGTCTGGCATAGACGTAAACAACATTATCAAAGAAAACGTATTTAAAAAATTACAGGCTAAGATAAAAATTAATAATTGGAAGAAGATTTGATGAGATATAACGGTATAAAAATAGACTTAGATAGAGATGATTTGTTAACAGATTATTCTATATCATTACTAAACGATTTTTACATGAAAGATGGAGAGAAGTCACCTCAAGAATGTTTTGCAAGAGCTTCTGTTGCGTGGTCTAAATTTAAAGATAAACAAGATTTAGCTTTAGCTCAAAGATTGTACGATTACGTCAGTAAGAAATGGTTCTTGTTTGCTTCGCCTGTTTTATCTAATGCACCTTTTGAAGGTGTTAAA
>TARA_R110000772_G_scaffold20140_3_pt1 | contig 12927 bp, 19 predicted proteins | sample TARA_R110000772 | Tara Oceans TARA_R110000772 (sample SAMEA4397948) | marine metagenome | biome: Polar Biome; feature: [SRF] surface water layer (ENVO:00010504); material: water (ENVO:00002006), including particulate matter (ENVO:01000060) such as... | depth 5 m | reverse complement strand
TCAACGACTTACGTTGAAAATAATATTTGACATCTGCTGAAATTCTGTTAGATTATTAATAGAAAGGTTAGTTATGACAAATAAAAAATACATCATCATCCAAGTACCGGTTGGAAGTGTCAATCGGGGCCATCTCGATGTCCCCCATTATCGTATCAAAGCACTGAAATCCTTCGGTGCCGTTGCAGAAGGTGATCTCGGCGGATTAGTTTATTCCGAACTAAATCTGAGTCATGATGGCAACGCATGGATCACTGAAAACGCTGTGGTCTCTGAAGACGCTTGGGTCTATGGCAACGCTGTAGTCTCTGGCAACGCACGGGTCGCCGGTAACGCTAAGATCTCTGCAAACGCTGTGATCACGGGCAACTCTTGGGTCTCTGGCCACGCTTTGGTCACTGCTAACGCTAAGGTCTCTGGCAACGCTTTGGTCTATGGCATCGCTAAGATCGGAGGTCATGCTGTGGTCTCTGGCGACACCGAAGTCTCTGATTACGCTGTGATCACTGGCAACGCTAAGGTCAGCGGCCGCGCTTCGGTCTCTGGCACCGCTAGAGTCACTGACGACGCTAGCGTCTCCGGCAACGCACGGATAACCGCCAACGCATGGATCAATCGCTGCGTATCGGTCGTATAATATAAAGATTAATTATGAAAAATAAAAGATATATCCTAACCCAAGAACCAGTTAACTTTTTCAATAGGCCCCATTACCGTATCAAATCGCTGGAATCCTCCGGTTGGGCCGAGGAAGATGAGATTGGTGGATTCGTTGAGTCCGAACTAAATTTGAGTCAGGATGGAACCGCTTGGATCTCTGAAAATGCTGTGGTCTCTGGTAACGCTGTGGTCTCTGGTGACGCTAGAGTGTCTGGTAACGCGAGGGTCGCTGGTAACGCCGAAATCTGGGGCAACGCTTGGGTCTCTGATGAAGCTTTGGTCTCTGATGAAGCTGAGGTCTATGGTAACGCTGTGATCACGGGTAAGGCTTGGATCTCCAGTAACGCTAAGGTCTCCGGTGACGCTAGAGTGTCTGGTAACGCCGAAATCTATGGTAACGCTGCCGTCAATTGTAACGCTAAGGTCTTTTGGGATGCTGAGGTCTCTGGTTACGCATGGGTCACTGATGACGCTAGGGTCTCTGGTAACGCTTCGGTCTCTGGTGACGCTGATATCACCGGTAACGCTTCGGTCTATGGTGACGCATGTGTTATCGATGCATGGATCGCTGAAAGCGCTAGGGTTGCTGGTAACTCTAGAATCGGTGAAAGTGCTAAGATCTATGGTAACGCTGTAGTCTCTGGTAACGCATGGGTCGCCGGTGATGCTTTGGTCGGTGACACCGCATGGGTCACTGATGACGCTAGGGTCCATGGCCACGCTAAGGTCTCCGGCAACGCTTTGGTCTCTAATGACGCTGAGGTCCACGGCAACGCTTGTATCTCTGGTAACGCTGATGTCACTGGTAACGCTAAGGTCTATGGTGACGCTAGGATCTCTGGTTACACCGTGGTCACTGGTAACTATTTGCTCGAATCTCCGAAAGTATAAAATCATGATTATAATCGATTATAGTGGTATTGCAGTTGCAGCTGCATTTTCTCAAAAACAACCAGACCGACTGGACCAAGGATTGGTTCGTCATATGATTCTCAACTCTCTTCGGATGCACAATGCGAAGAATCGTCGTAAGTATGGCGAAATGGTTATTACATGTGATAGTACCAGTTGGCGTAAGGAGGTCTTTCCGGAGTATAAAGCATCAAGGAAGAAGAATCGTGAAGCATCCAGTGTTGATTGGAATAAATTTTTCACGATGGTCAATGTCGTGCGTGATGAAATTAAAGAAAACTTTCCATATCCGGTGATCACTGTTGATCGGGCCGAGGCGGACGATATCATTGGAACACTTGTTTTGGATTCCCAAGAGTTCGGCCGCAATGAAGAAACCCTGATTGTTTCGGGTGATAAAGACTTCCTTCAACTGCAAAAATACTCAAATATCCATCAGTATAGTCCGGTTCAAAAGAAATTTTTGAAGAGTGATGATCCTCATCGATACCTCTTTGAACATATTTGTAAGGGAGACTCAAGTGATGGAGTTCCAAACGTTTTAAGCTCGGATAATACATTCACCGAAGAACTCAGACAAACACCTCTTAGATCTAAGAGGATTGATGAATGGTGGGAGAATCGTAACAACCTGCAAGATTCGATGGATTCTGATGTATGGCGAAACTATCAAAGGAATGATTGGATGATAAATCTAGATAAAACTCCAAATGAAATCCGAGAAAAAACTAGAAAACAACTAGAAGAACAGAGTTCAAGAAAGAATAACAAAATTCTTAATTATCTCATAACCAACCGTTGTTCACTTCTGGTTGAATCCGCACAAGAGTTTTTTGTACTTAATAAATAATAGAACCATGAAAGATAAAATTACATTATTACCTCACGAAATCTTCGCGAATATTCAAAAGATCGAAGATCGAGATAGTCGAATTGACTATCTTAAGAAAAACGCCTATCGACAAGTTAAGACAGTTTTACAATTGGCTTATAACGATAGCGTCCAACTGGATTTTCCAGAAGGCGCTCCGCCCTATACAGAAAATACGCAACTTCGTTTTCCTATCGCAAGTATGAACCGTATTTTTAACAATATTAGCAATTGTACAAAGCAGTCCAAATACTCAAAGATGCGAAAGGAACGATGGTTCATTCAAATTCTTGAAACTCTATCTGCCGAGGATTCCAAGATCCTAGTTGCTGCAAAGGATGGTCAGCTCGCCACCTTTGCAAACAAAAAATATTCTAAGATCACAAAGAGTTTAGTAAAAGATACGTTTCCGGAAATTTTGTGATTTACTTTATGGTGGTTTTTTGGTATCATAACCTATGAATATATTCGTACTAGACGAAAATCCGAGTATCGCCGCGTCAATGCATTGTGATAAACACGTATCAAAGATGGTACTCGAATCAGCTCAGATGTTATCAACCGCTCATCGTATGTTGGATGGAGTGGAAACAAAGAGTAGATCTAATAGTGGAAAACGTATAGTAAAGTATTATATGCTTGGTGATAATCGAGAATATTATCTCTACAATGCGGTTCATTTCAACCATCCATGTACAATATGGACTCGGGAATCATCACAAAACTATTTGTGGCATTACGAACTCTTCTGTTGTCTCTGTGATGAGTACACAAAACGATTTGGTGACAAGATTCATCTCACCGATAGATCTTTACGGGAACACCTCAAAGCAACGCCGAATAACATACCCGACGCTGAAATGACACCATTTCGCTTGGCTATGAAAAGTAATCCGGAATGTATGAACGAGTCTTCTCCCGTAGAATCTTATCGTCAATTCTATATGACCAAACAAAAACGCTTCAAAATGGAGTGGAAATATACAAAAACACCTCACTGGTTTCAAACACACTATCAACCATGCCAAACTACGACTATCACTGCCTAACCTGTGGCGCAATTGAAGAACGATTGGTCACCATCGCAAAAAAAGATGAGCCGATCCCCTGTTCATGTGGAAAGGGAAAAAAACTTCAACGGATGGTTGCCAACCCAAGTATCAGCTATGATACGATTAATCCTATTCGACGAGCTGGTTCGGGATGGAATGACGTCCTACAGAGAATCGAGAAGAACTCGGGAAAAAATAATATTGAACACTACTAAAGTATTGCGAGAGTGGTATGAGAAGAAGAACAAAACCCAAGAAGACTAAAAATAAAAAAGAGCCCAAAGAAGACTATCGTGAATATGATTCTTTCGAAAGATCCAGACGAAGTAATATGAAAATTGAGAAAAACAAATCTAGAAATTGGGATTATTACGACCAGTGAATTTTAAACACATACCCTTTAATTTGCCATACGTAGATTTAGTTTCAGAAACAAATGAGAATGGCCGTACTTACTTCACTCCCGAAGGTAATAGTTTGAAATCTATTACCACCGTTCTTGGCGCAGTCAATAACCAAGGGATTGAGGAATGGAGAAATCGAGTGGGAAATAAAGAAGCAAATCGAGTTTCCCATCATGCTACCACTAAAGGAACCGCGGTTCATAACATCTGTGAAAGGTATCTCAACAACGAGAGTGATCATCTTGGAGGTGAATCTATGCCGCATGTACTTTTCGCTTGGAACACTTTGAAAAAAATCCTTGATAGTAGGGTGAATAATATTCTAGCTCAAGAAACACCCCTATATTCAAATAAACTAAGAGTAGCGGGCCGAGTCGATTTGATTGGTGAATTTGACAAAAAACCATCCATCATAGACTTCAAAACATCTTCTCGATTAAAACTCAAGGAGGATATAAAAAGTTACTTTAAACAAGCTTGTGGTTACTCACTTATGTTTCAAGAACTAACCAATATTTCTATGAAGAACCTTGTCATCCTGATGTCGGTTGATAACGATCCAACTCCACATATTTTTCAAGAAAATCGAGAAGATTGGGTAGAACCTCTTGTAAAAGATATATTCGAATATTATAAAAACCACCAAACCGAATAATAAAAAAAAGACTTGCAATATTAGTTTAATGTGTATAGAATGGAATTATGATTATTTTAACCGATGCAGATGGATGCCTTGTTGACTGGGTAAGTATATTTAAAGAATGGATGGCCGGAATGGGAAAATTTCCCGTAAAGGGACTTTCAAGTACCTCATACGAAATTGATGAAATGTATGGAATTGGAAGAGAAGCTGCTGATGACTACGTGAAATTTTTCAATATGTCAGCCGAGATTGAGTATCTTCCGCCGCTTCGCGATTCTATTAAGTATATTGAGAAAATGCACAAGGAACATGGTGTTGTTTTCCATTGTATCACCGCCCTTGGTCCCAACAAAAAGTCCCATGTTCTGCGCGAACGAAATCTAAAAAACCTGTTTGGCGAAACAACTTTTCGTGAAATTGATTGTACGGCGTCCGGTGAGGAAAAGTTTCCCATTTTGGAAAAATATCGCTATACCGGTACTGTTTGGATCGAAGACAATGTCAAGAGAGCAATTGAGGGATATGAACTGGGATTGGATACCTACCTAATGAACCACATCTACAACCGTGGTGATGATATTCCAAGTGATATCAAAAGAGTCTATAACTGGAAAGAACTATACGAAAATATATTTGGATGATAGTAAGAGCAAAAATTGAAGAAATTCTAGGAACTCATTGTCCCCCGCCACGCGAAACCGAAAGGAATCGTCGAGGAGTGATGATCTATTCACACAAGACTGGAGGAGAGATTCAGATCTTTTCCAACGAAGAGTGGAATAGAAACAAAAGGTATTATAAATCATCTCGGGGCCGAAGCAACATGAACAGTTTTACTAGTTACAAAGCATAGTTGTGAAAAGCGTAACCATTCACGCAAGTAATACGATACAGTGGCATAAGAGATATGCTGTAGCGGTACAAGAAGGCCTTTATTGTCATGGTATCAATGCAAACATAACGTCTTCGCGAAAGAGACAATCTGACGTTTCTGTGTTGATGGGTCCAAACCTCTTTAAAGATATTGAAAGGGATGAGGGTGACTTTCTCGTCGTCAATAGAAAATTTATTGGATTTGGAGAAAAGGATCAACATGATATTGTTGCGATAAGTTGGAATGGTTTCAATGGCATGGGGATCTTTTGTGTTGATGGTGATTACACATCCGAGGATAGGTTAGAAAAATTCTTGGCTCCGGAGGAAATACGAGACTGGTCAATCGACCATGAAAAATATTTACTCTGCCACCAATACGACACTGGGCGATCAGAAATTTTTAGCGATATCAATGAGTGGTATCGTAATATTCGTCAGACCGTAAAACCGGATCTATTGAAAATCCGTAAAAAGAAAACCTTGGAAGGAATGGGTAGAGACGGATTTATGAAATCTTTGCAAGAAGACCTTTCTGATGTAAAAGCAGTTTTCTCCTTAAATTCAATTGTATCAGTCGAAGCTCTTATTCTTGGTAAGGTTGTTATCACCGAAGATCCAACAAATCCATGTTTTTCGGTTGCTAACAATTATAGTAAGTTTGATCGTAGTAATTTCCTCCAATATCTTGCTCACTGTCAGTGGCACATTGACGAAATAAGAAATGGATACTTTTACGAGAATATGATCTATGGTCCAATTGGGCCAAGACTTAATGAAATTAAAATATGAAGCAGGAAATTCCTAGATCCTATGAGGGTAAAACAGCTGTTGTTGTTGCAACCGGACCAAGCATTAATGAAGAACAAATAAACAGACTTTATGATGCGAAACTATCGAAGCGCATTAATGTCATCACTGTCAATAATGCATATCAAGAGGCTCCTTTTACTGATATTCAAGTCGCCTGTAATGATAATTGGTGGGAACATTATCTCCTCCATGATCCAAAATTAAGGAATCTAAAGGCGGATCTTTGGACAAGATATAAAAACATATCAGATAAATATGGAATCAATTATATCGATAGTATCGTAAAAGAAGGTCTTTCAAAGGATCCATCGGTTGTTCATATCAATCATGGTAGTGGTCCCATGGCTATCAATTTTGCGACGTTGTATGGATTTAAGAAAATTATACTGATTGGCCATGATATGAAATACGCAAAAGATTATGATGGTAAGAATAAAATTGTTGGTTCGACGCCTAGACATTATTTCGGAGAATATCCAAAATCAATGCAACACTTTCCTAAATCCAATAACTCAGTTGATCAAGAGGGTAGGATAGTTGGATTGATTCGTACATATGAAAGAATGAATAAGGATCTGATAAGTATGGGTGTAGATGTTGTAAATTGTACACCGAACAGTGCCTTAAAATGTTTTCGCGAATCCAATTTAATGTCAGAATTATAAACATAATAAAATATACAACTGGATAGACGATGATTGGAAAAAAGGTAAGCATACACGCGAGCAGTAATATTGCGTGGCAGAAACGATATGCCGTTGCCGTAAAAGAAGGTCTTTCTAAACATGGAATAGATGCAAACATCACTTCTTCTCGTAAAAGAGAATCGGATGTTTCGGTAATACATGGTCCCAATTTGTTCCAAAACATTGAGAAAGATGGGGGCAATTTCATCATGTTGAATCGCAAGTTTCTTGGATTCGAAGAAGGAGATGTACATGATAATTGTGCAATCAGCTGGAATGGCTTCAACGGTATGGGAATCTTTTGTGTTGATCGAAATCGTATGGATGGAGACCGATTAGAGAAGTACATTGATCCAAGAGAGATTGAACACTGGTCTTTGGATAGTGACAATTACCTTCTTTGTCATCAACACGACACCGGAAGAAGCACAAGATTTGATGATATCAACAAGTGGTATCAGAATGTTCAAGGGAGAGTACACTCAAACAATCTGAAGATCCGGCGGAAGATAACACTGGAGAATGTCGGCCGTCTTGAGTTTATGCGGTCTCTTCGTGAAGATCTGTCAGATGTGAAAGCGATCTTTTCTCTCAACTCGATTGTATCGGTCGAAGCTTTGATTCTTGGAAAGGGACTCGTTACCGACGATAAAACAAACCCTTGTTATGGTGTTGCCTCTAGTGAGATCGGATCATCTATCAAACCATTTGATCGAACTGAGTTTTTGACTTACCTTGCCAATTGTCAGTGGCACATCGACGAGATACGAAATGGATCTTTTTTCCATAATATGGAGTATGGAGCGCAGGGTAAAAGACTGCACGAATTTTCAATAAATAACTAATATGCAAATGACATCTAAATATGGAATCGCCCATGTACATGGCCCGGCAATGGAAATCACCACAATGGTTGGTTGTCCATTGATGTGTACCTTTTGCCCTCAAGTACCTCTTATCAAAGCATATGGTAGAGATAGTAGTAAGTTTCTCTCAATAGAGAATTTCGAAACGGTACTTGATAAACTACCGAAGGATGCTCGTATCGATTTCAGTGGAATGTCCGAACCTTGGGCAAATCCAGATTGTACCGATATGTTAGAGTTGTCATTGAACAAGGGATTCAAGGTTGCTATTTACACAACTCTTTATCAGATGACTGAAGAGGATATTGATCGAGTGGAAGCTCTGATAATTAAGCATCCAACACAATTTGATGCGATTGTTCTTCACTTACCAGATGCTCACAACAATATGAGAGGATGGAAGTACAGTGAAACTTGGGAAAGAGCATTCAAGACTCTGTACGGTATCAATAAGATATTTCCGGGCAAGGTTGGAGCCATGACAATGGATATGAACAACCGAGTGTTTCATCCTGATATTCGTCACATCCCCGAAGCAAGAGAAGCAGAAAAACAAAATGCTCGATTTGGAGCTCACGATAGAGCAGGAGTCTTAGATGTTTCTGATGTTGAGAAGACGGGGAGTCAAGCTGTTGAGCTAATCAAAACAAAAATAAGACATACGAAACCTCTCACCTGTAAATCAACTCCTTTCTATGATCGTAATGTTCTTCTTCCTAACGGAGACGTTGTTCTCTGTTGTATGGACTATGGATTGAGCCACATCATAGGAAACTTGATAAAACAAACTTATGCAGAAATGTTTCAGAATCCACAATTCTTAGATTTGGTGAAGACAAATGAAACGCCAGGATATGATAAATGTAGTATCTGTAAGGCTTGTCATAATATCAAATACATTAACGTTTAATGAAAATACAGGAGTGGATAGTCGAGAATCTCAATGATGATTCCGTAATCATCGAAGCAGGCGCTGCGAGTGGAACGGATACTCTTTGGTTTGGTCAGAACTTTCCAAACGGAAGGATCTTTGCCTTTGAGCCCCTTAACATATCATACGATAAAACAGTTCAAAGAGTTGCAACTTGTGATAATGTAAAAGTTTACAACGTGGCACTCGGCCCACAAGAATCTACCGAAGAGTTGTATGTTTCTTCGAATGGGGCTTCATCCTCTCTTCTCAAACCAACTGGCCACATACAATTTCATCCAAGAATAAGTTTCGAAAACAAATCTACGGTAAAGACTATCAATTTGGATAACTTTCTGAGAGGACAGGGGGTAGAAGAGGTAGATCTTATGTGGTTGGATATGCAAGGATATGAACATACAGTCCTTTCCCATTCACTCGAAACTCTTTCAAAAACAAGGTATCTTTACACTGAAGTTTCTCTTAAGGAAATGTATGCAGACTCCGTACTATATAACGAATTCAAATCGTGGTTGAAGGAAAGAGGATTTAAAGTCTTACATGAGTTTCTCTATTGGGAAGATATGGGGAACGTTCTTTTTTATAATGAAAACCTCGATACCGAACAAATCTGAATTATGAATAGGCCTATGATACGAGTGAAGTTCACCGATTGGTGGAAAGGTTTCGAGTGGAAACTTGATCAAACATTTCACGATCTTCTCTTCTCTAATTTTGATGTTCGAGAAGATAACGATAATCCCAACGTTGTAATTTACAGCGTTTTCTGGAATCAGGGAAAATGTCAAGGTTCACCAGAAGCAGATCATCCAAGATACAAAGATGCAATCAAGGTTTGTTATTGTGGCGAATCAATGCCAGATGACATAGTTCAAAACATACTGAACAAAGGTCATTATCTGATGTACGCAAAACGAATTGATCATCCAAGGTATCTTCGGATATCGGATATGGAGCGATCTAATTTCTATGGATGCGATACTTCTCCTTTAGATTCTACGGACATACCAACTAAGAGCGCCTTTTGTTCTTTCATTTTTGCATCAAGAAATCGATACCGAGAAGACTTTACTTTGAAGTTATCTCAGTACAAGAGAGTTGACTGTTTGGGAAAAAGATTGAACAACAAGAAAGATGATTCTTTGACTGGAAGATACCTCGGGCCTTCGTCTTCTGGATTGGGCCCAACAAATGTTGAAGTTCTCAAACCATACAAGTTCAATATCTGTTTCGAGAACAAATCTCTTCGTGGTTACACAACCGAAAAGATATGGTGGGGGTTTCTCGCAAAGACGGTTTCTCTTTACTGGGGCGATCCTGACATTCATCAAGATTTCAATAGTGAAGCTTTTCTATGTCGAAATGACTACAGAAGTGATGAGGAGTTCATAGAAAAAATTAAGGAGATTGACAACGACGACGAAGCATATCTTTCGATGTTGCAAACTCATGCGATTAAAGATGAATCCATTTTAGACAGACAAAAAATTATAAACTTCTTTCAAAAGATACAAGATGAAATCCTACGTAATAACGATTAAGGGAATGAAACCTTCTGAGGCAGCATCTCAGAAGTGTATAACTACTGGTGTTGAACATAATGTTGACGTAACATTATTCGATGCATATACACCAAAACATAACCCTTTGGAAGTCTTCAAAACTGAAGAAGTAACTTGCGGTGGAAAATTATTCAAAGATAGTCACAATTCTCAGGCTGCTCTTGGTTGTATGTTGTCTCACTACATGTTATGGAAGAAGTGTGTAGAGATAGATGAAGTCACTTTAATTTTAGAACATGATGCTATTGTTGTGGGGGAGATACCTGACATTATAAAGAATGGTGAATTTAAAGGATTGGTGAATCTCGCAAAGCCAGGATATGGTAGAATGACAAGTATTAGTGCAGGACTTGGGCCAATGAGATCTAAGTGTCACCTTCCCGGCACACATGGTTATGCAGTAAAACCCGAAGGCGCTCAGCAATTGATACAACATTGCAAGACTTACGGTATACACCAGCCAGCGGATAGTTTCCTCGATAGTAAGTTTCCATTCATACAAGAGTATGCCCCTTGGCCTATCGAGTCGGCGGCAACCTTTACTTGTATACAGTATTTTGCAAAGGATATGAGTGTAGATTCCTCAAGAATTCAAGTTGCAGAAAAGATGGGAGATTCCGGATTTGTGATGAGAACCTGTAAAGAAATTCTTGATCCAGATACAGGTAAAGAAATACATAATAGAGAATCCATAGATGATAAAGGGTGTGCAATAAAACAGTACGTTAAATAAGATGAATGATAAAGAATTGATGGAAAAGGTTGTCAAAGGATGGAGATCGAACGAGACTCCATGCGGCGCTGGATCTGAATTACAAAACACCACAAATATAAGATTGAGCCTTCTCGAACTCATAAAGAAGTATAAGATCAAAACAGTTGTTGATGCTGGTGCAGGGGATCTTAACTGGATGAAACACATGAAGTGGGATGTCAAGTATCAGGGTTACGATTTATACCCAAGACACGAATCGGTGATTCAGTTTGATTTGACTAAGAAAATTCTACCCAAGAGTGATTTGATTCTTTGTCGTCATGTCATAAATCACCTCTCACCCACATACGCTCAGAAGTGCCTCGATAACTTTCAAGAAAGTGGATCTAAATACCTAGCGGTTACTAACTGCGACCGACAAAGAAATCTATTTGCGGATGGATGGAAGATCACTGGATTAAAACTGATAGATACTTTTCTGGATTATGATCATGAAAGAAACAACTGGGAATTGGAATTATATCTTTTGAAATGATTTGGGATTACAAATACGAAAGAGGAGAGATGACTGATGATCATCTCTTACGTAAGGTCACAAAGGGATGGGTAACCCGTGATAGTGAAACTAAATGTGGTTCTGGTTCGCAAAAGAAGAACACAAAGCTTGTAACTAAAATACTTCACCACATTGTTAAAAAGTATGATATAGTAAAGCTCTCTGACGCCGGAGCAGGTGACTTAAACTGGATATCCAGCTGGATTCCCGACAATCCGAATGTATTGTACCAAGGGTACGATCTGTTCCCGAGGCATGAAGCTGTTAAACAATTCGATATTACAAAGGAGATTTTAGGAAAGAGTGATCTTATTCTTTGTAGACACGTACTCAATCACCTTTCTATTGACTTCTCAACTTGTGCTATAAATAATTTTAAGGCGAGTGGATCTAAGTATCTACTCATAACTAACTGTAATAACCAAAGGAATTATTGGGACACTTTCGATTTTAAAGTAGATGGTGAACTTATTGAAACATTAAAGGATTGCCAACATTGGGATCTGGAACTATATAAATTATGAGTGCAATAATACAATCAAACAAAATCATCAACGGAGTCAATCTGAACACTCCGACTCTTCCAACTCCACCAAAGTATGTTCTTAACAATGAACGACCCGAGTGTCTTTCGGTTATTTGTGTGTGGTGGGGTGATTTGTACGGAATCGACTATGTTCAAAAACTTTACAATTCCGTAAAACGAAACCTTTCGATACCTCATAAGTTCTATTGTATCACCGAACACGATCATGTACCGGAGGGAGTTGAAAAGATACAGACACCGAACACTTCGAAGGGTTGGTGGCAGAAGATAAACCTATTTCAGCCTGGACTCTTTCCAAAGGAAGCTCGGATCCTCTATCTCGATCTTGATGTGGTTATCACCGATTCAATTGATGATATCGCATCTTCAAAAGGAGACTTTGTGATGATCGAAAACTTTGGTCCCAACAAGAAGCACGCCGCTCACAACTCCTCTGTTGTTCTTTGGAATCCTTCAAAATTAACTGAACACATTTTCAATTCATTTGATCAGTCAGTTACTCGGGAACTTCACGGAGATCAGTGTTGGATTTGGCGAGTGATGGACTCCCACATCACAAATTTTCGACAGGATCTGGTTGATAGTTACAAATACTCTAAGCATTATGGCTGGAAACGAAATAAAGACAGCGACACATCTCCGATCATGATCTTTCACGGCAACCCAAAACCCCATGAGTGCAATGACATGTGGGTAAAGGATAACTGGATTTAAATACTATGGAGTCTATAGCGACCAACAAAATTCTCAAATCAGCTTTTTTTGGGGAAGAACTTTGGAACAAATATCCAGTTCGTGTTCTTCCCATCGATGAAATATATATATCTTGTCCGAAG
>TARA_R110000772_G_scaffold155744_1_pt1 | contig 12935 bp, 22 predicted proteins | sample TARA_R110000772 | Tara Oceans TARA_R110000772 (sample SAMEA4397948) | marine metagenome | biome: Polar Biome; feature: [SRF] surface water layer (ENVO:00010504); material: water (ENVO:00002006), including particulate matter (ENVO:01000060) such as... | depth 5 m | reverse complement strand
GAAAAGGGTTACAAATGGTTTGATGATTCAAACAATAAAGGGTACGACGTTAATATCGTAGGTGTTAGAAATGCAGAAACTAAAGATAGGATAACTAATAAGTTTGATGACTGTGTTACTGTCTCATATAAAAAGGAAGGTGAATGGAAATTTTTCTGTTTTGGAGCTACCACAGACCCCGGTGATGATTATATGGATAACCCAATAGTAGAAGAAAAAGGATGTGCTATTTTAAAAGAAGGTCAGTATAGGGGTTCACATAAAATAAGATTACATGGTGGAAAATACCCAGCTTTAGGACAAAAGAAAGATGTTACTGTTTACCGAGATAAAAATAAAGATGGTAAATATGATTTTGATGAGTCTAAATCAGATACTGGGTTATTTGGTATTAATATACATAGAGCCACTTCAAGAGCTGGTAAAACATCAACGTATGTGGATAAGTGGTCAGCGGGGTGTCAAGTGATTGCTTCTAATGATGACTGGACTAAGTTCTTAAAGATATGTGAAAAAGCTAAAGATATTCACGGTAACTCATTTTCCTATACATTACTAAATTCAAAAGATATCTGTTAGTTTTTAACTAAGAGACTTTACGTTATATAATATTTTTCTTACCCTTCTTTAAAATAATAAATATGAAAGTTATAACACACAAATATAGAGAAACTAATGACGTTGTTAAGTACGCTGTAAACTTAGTAGATTCAGTTAGTGATAGACCTTTAAAAACCTATATACTATCCACTAAAGAAGAAAGTAATGAAAGAGCAAAAGATTTAGCAAAAGAACATAATGTTAAAGACATTCTTAATAATTCAGGATTTTCAATCGTAGAGTAATGGAAAAAGAATTAAATGAAATAATGACTAAGTTAAGGGAAGCTAATACTAGTAAAGATGTTTCTTTAATTGAAAAACATGTCGATGAATTAAATAACTTATGGGAGGAAAACTCTAAAAAAATTATAAAAAATGGTGGTAAAGATGGGTACCACCTACCTAAAAAAATTAAAAATGAGAGTTAACATTTGGATAAGTGAGGAATTTTTAGAATCTCTACATTTATTTTTATGTGGTGATTGTGAATTACCCGATAATTTTGAATATTTCCTAAGGTCCCCAGAACAAACAAAGGTGAATATTTTACACGTAGTTATATCTTTTGACGAATACATTCGTCTGAAAGACTATTAGATGAAACCCGAACATACCATTCAAAAACTTCTAGAACAAAAAAAAAGGGTAGAAAAAGATATTGAAAAGGTACAAAAGGAATGTAACCACACATCAAAAAACGTAAAGTTTGTTTTTTTAAATCCGGATTCACAACAAACTTCTATTAGGTGGGTTTGTGATGTTTGTCAAAAAACCCTACACATTCCCACAGAATTAGAAATTAAAAAATTTATTAGTAAATAAATAGGTTTTAATTTGGTAGTAACCACAGTTTTACATATATTTACATATGACAGATATAAAAATACATGAGAATGTTTCTAATATGGAACAAAACAAGATAAAATGTAACTTAGATGAAACATTCAAGAAATAAAACAATAACTATGGAAATTAAAAAATGTTAATAGTAGAAGTAAAACATAGTAAAATTGAAAAAGCTTTAAAAATGATGAGAAGAAAAACCATCAAGACTAAACTTTTGCCCACTCTAAAAAAAAATAGGAATTATATTAAAAATTCACAAAGAAAAAGAGAACAAAATCAAAAAGCCATATATCTACAACAAAAATCTGACCAAGAAGACTAACTAAGAATATTTTGGTTCTTCTCCCATTTTGTGTGTTACACCAGCAAATAAATCTCCAGACAAAATATAGTCACTAAGTTCACTTATTTTTATTTTATACACTTTACCCTGTCCACTATTAACTTGATTGTTGTAGTTGGTGTTGTAAGGTCGTGTAGTGCCCACATACAACTTTATTGTGGAGTCTGTTGGGTTAAAGTCTGAAACTCTATAATGTAATGTATATGTGCCCGAAATCTCTTCCTCCTTACTAGGATTTGGGTTTAATTGTTTAAGGTCGTAAATGTTGTTTTGGTACTGGTCTCCTGTAAATCCTAATTGTTTAAGTACCCTATCATGTTCATCATAATTTTTTTTCCTAACATCCCAATCAATGTCAGTATCCTCCTCTAATCTATCAAGCAACGAATTAATGTCATCTTTTACTTCTTGGGCAACATCTTCACTGTAACCCCACGAATCGTAAAAAGTGTCGGATAAATGAGGGATTTCATTAAAACCACTTTCAGATAGGTCCCCAAGAGATTCTAAATTGTACATATCAATTAAACCTAATAACTGTTCGTAAGTTAAATAAAGTTTCATACCACCAGTTCCATCTCCTATTTCTTCCGGTAATATCGTCAATTCTTCTCTAACGTTTTGCCCTAACTCCTTAACCCTAAAATCCTCTAGACCCGCACCCAGAGTGTATAGTATGTCATCCCCAGTTGACTGCCACTCCGATTCAAAATATTTCATCATTAGTTCACTAAGACGACCTTCTTCACATAACTCACTCCGTTCTAAATTTGGGTTTATCTTTTCTAACAACGCCATAAAACGAGCCTCCGCAGCATCATCTATTTTATCACACAGATAGTCTAGTTCTTCCCACTCTAAAGAATCAGCATATCCACCATATCCACCATATCCACTATTACCCTCTAAACCCAGTCTTAGATAATAAAACTCATTATCATCACCATCCAGAAAGTCGCTTTGGAAAGTTTCTTCGTTAAAAAAATATGTTAAACCAAAATCCCCCAACTCTACATTCGCACCAGGTTCTGTTGGAGCTGAACCCCAATCTACTATATTAACTGTTGGTCCTGTGAAAGGTTCCAAGGAATCTGGATTTTTACCGTTCATTACATTATAAACTGCTTTAGAGAAATTATTGGTTTCTCCAAAGCCAAGTAAAGTACTATCTGAAAAATTAACATTATACTTTATCATGTCTTCTGCGGTGTAATCTATTTTAAAGAATTTACGTAATTCTAGAGAATCACTTAAGAAATTTTTTATATTCTGTCGTTCGTCATTCTTTCCTACCACAAAATAATTGCTTTTTCCGTCCCTATAAAGAAACACCCTACCACTGTCATGAACTAAGTGTTTTGTGGATTTATTCTTATTGTAAACTATGTAGTTTGTTCCCCTACCCTTCATCCATTGTTGGTAAGAATGTTTACACCACTGAGTATTACTAGCTAATTCACAAAAAGAATCCTGACTAAGAGGAACAACCACCTTGTACTCATCATCGTCAAACACAACCCTAGACTTACTTTTATCTGTTTGTTCAGTTAAAGTTATAGATTTCTCTAAATGTCCGTAATTCCCAAAACACTCCTTCAACGAGTATTTAATTTCTTTATAAACTTTTGGTTCACTAACAGGATTTATTTCTAAAAGTATTTTAAAACTATTAATGGAGTCTTTACGAATATCAAGGGTGAAGTTCTCACTAATTTTAGGATTCCTTGATATGGACAATTCTACATTATGATTTACACCATTAAAATTGTATTTTTTACCATTATTGATATCTTGAGGTAAAATCCACAACTCCTTAGATTCTACAAATAACGTTTCTCTAATTACATTTAATACATCATTAGAGATACCCAAATCATTATATTTCATAATATGTGAAGATTCGTCTAAAGTGCCAAACCTGGACTTTACCCTCCTAATTATATTATTAAAGACATTCTTAACAGATAGAATACCTACAGATATTAAAATACTCTTTAAATATCCAGAGGGTTCCCCGAACGTAATATCACCACTACCAACTAACTTAACTAAACCATCCAATATAGGGAATGCTAAGAAAGTAAAAGCTGCGACATCCGCAATATTAGAAGCAGCATAACCAACCTCATCAGATACCTTTAAAGCTACATCTTCTAAAGATTTTAGGAAGTCTACAATTCTTGATAAAGCGTCACCTAAACCTTGTTCTCTTATTATCTTTATTAGTTTATCTACCTTATCTTTATGTCGATTAAGTATTATCCACATAGCGGTTATATATACTAGAATTATACTTTGTTCGGTAATTTGTGGTTGTTCGGAATTAATGATATCTCTAACTATTGGTAGAAAGGCTGTAATTCCAGTACCAAAAGTAAAAGTACCGTCTAATATAACTTTTAAGTCTAACAGGGTATTCTTAACAACCCCATCATTATTTTCTTGTTGTTCGTTAATTAAACCCACTTGCCTAAGATATTGTATTTCTAATATTCTACTTCTCATTTTTCTTTTATAATAAATATACGTTAGTTAAGTGTAACATAAAGAAGTATAAGATATTTATATATGATGAATGTAGATTTAAATAACGTACCTTTAGAAGTTATGGACACACCAAATAAAAGAATGGTTGGTATGATGGGAAGAAACCATTTAGAAGGTGCGATGGTTTTTCCTTTTGATGAGGTTAGTGAAAGGTCATTTTGGATGAAAAATTGTAAAATACCTTTAGATATGGTTTTCGTAATAGACAATATAATTAAAGATACTTTTAAAAATGTGCCACCATGTGTAGAAGGTCAAGAATGTACACACCAACAATCCTTAGCAGATACAGTTATAGAATTTAATGGTGGGTACCTAGAAGATAATAATATAGAAGTGGGTCAATCTATTAATTTACCATCCCCATCATAGTCATAATAAGGGCTAACTAAAGATTTTAACTCAACAGCTAACTCTTCATCCAATCTATATAGTATGTCCCAAGTAATGGGTGGTCCAAAACCAGAAGAATAAGCATCTTTAGATATTTTATCCATTTCTTTATATTTGTTACTAAATTCTGAGGCCCTTTCCCAAAAACCTTCAGAATCACGAGTACTAACTAAATTAGTTTTTTCTATCCATTTAGAAAAAACAGAATAGTCACCCAAATCCTCCAATCGGTAACTCCAAGAAGAGGCTTTTAGACAATACTTATTCCATTCTAAATAAGCTTTCATACATTTTCTAGTGCCGTTACCATCTTTAATCTTTTCTAACATACTATTCCATGTTTCATGTCTAGCAACATAATTGGCAGATTTTCGTAAATTATTGTTAACAATAGAAGAATACCCACTTTCAGCAATCCAAGACATTACTTCTTTATCTGCCCAATCAATTTTATGTAATGAAGATATTGTCTGTAATGGTTCACGTATTTGATGTAATACGGTAGTAAATTCTTTAGGTACTGTAAGATGTAGTGAAGACACACAACCTTGGTCAGCACTTTCTTCGTGACCCATTTTGAAACCTAAATATTTTAATAGATAAGTGGTAAATTGAGTACCAGACCTGGGTGACCCAATTATAAGTAATTTATTTTCTTTATTCGACATAGTCAAAATATAGAAACTATTATGATTAAATAAAGTTTAGTGGCTACTCTTCTTCAAAACTTTCATCCTCAAAATTCTGAGGACCACTAGAGTCTATTTTTTCTTTTAAGGTAGATACTATTTCTTTTTGTACCCATTTAACAAATTCTACGTATCTAGTAGGTGCACTACCAGCTTTTTTCTTGTAAGGACCTTCTGGGTTTCTAGTCGCTCTACTAAAGAAGTTTAACCCACTAATATTAGTAATACATTTGTGACCTCCACTATTAGCTTGTATAACATACCACGCAGAAACCTTAATAGTGTCTAAAACATCTTTTTGTTTGTCAGTCAATTTTTCCCATGGAGTGTCAATTATATTTACAACCATATCATAATAAGAAGAGTCAGTTGATGGCATATTCTGAAGATTATCTTTATATAAAGCAAATAAATCAGAAGTTTTAAAACCGATACTTTCATCGTTAGCTTTTGTCTCCCCAATTCTCTTTATTACTGAAATTGGTATCATGTGAGCTTTTAATTCGGGTTCTATTTTACTTAAAACTTCTTGTGCTATTTCCCCTAAGTTAATACCTTTTAATGCTCTTTCCTCTTTAAATGGATTACAAGAAGCTTGAACTAATCCCATTGGCCAAGCAATAACTAGAAAATCCGCATCTGGATGAATTTTAAATGGTGTGTATCTATCGTAAGAACCCGGTTTAAATAATGCTCCACCACCATACTGAACAATAATCTTACCATCAACACTTAAATTCTTACTAACACTTTGAGAATCTACATATTTTAATTGGTTTTGTAACATTTCTTCAGGACTTGCGTAACCACCCTGTTTGGCTATTTTTATTATGTTAGTGTAAATGTTAAGTAACGACGCTGATGAATTCATGACTAAAGTCTCCAAAAAGTCAGGTTTATTCTTATAAGCTAGTAATAATTTATTTGTTAATAGAGCTAACATCCACTTATTTTGTGGTACCGACCCTGTTTTAGATAATTTAAATATGTAATTCATTACCTCATCAGGTTCTATTCCGTGTTTCGCGTAGTCCGCACTGTCTATAGTTGAAATCTTTTGTATGTCTTCAGAAGTAAAAATGTCGTAAGGAGAAACAACCTGAGAGATAGTCTCAACATTAGACCTAGCACCTCTAAACTGTGTAGAAGTTTCATCTTCAACACCAGACTGACTATCGTGGTGGTCAGTATGTATTGTAAATACTGGCTTACCGTGGGCAAAATCTACTAATACCGGCATTACTTCACCTAAAGCTTGTGGTTTCTTAACGGAGAATTCCTTATCTCCATATTGTATCACATGTGCTGCAATTACATCTATACCATAATTTTCCAGGTAGTTTTTCATAGCAATAGCAGTGACCACCCCATCTAAATCTTGGTGAAAGTATATCTCAGCTTTAGAATAACGGTCAGCCAAATCATTGATATTAGGTAAACCAGTCTCCAGAAGTAAGTTATTTTTATAAACGATACTTTCCCCACGTAACTTAAAACCAACTGGAGAAGATTGTTGTTTGTCTGGTAAAGTCTCTAATAAATCTATAAGTTCTTGAACTAGTACATGTAAGTCACCATCATCAGATAATAAAGCATATAACCTTTGTGTAATTGCATCATCAGCATTAAATTGTTTATTTTTAGCCAAATCCTGTATGATTGGCAAAATATCTACTAGGTCGTCTAAATGTTTAGGCAATTCACCCTCATAACTCTTAACAAAACCTATAGCTTCTTTTAATTTTTTCACAATATCTTTTATTATAAATATCCCACGGTGTATAAAAAAAGATAATTAAGAATTTTGTTTAATATTAGATATTTGTCTTTCTAAATACCATTTTGCCTTCTCTAAATCCTCAACCTCATTAATTTTTTTACCAGCCCTCAGTGTGTACTTAATGACATTACCTAAGGAAAAATTCAATTCGTACGATTCGATAATTTTTATAGCTTCATATATGTTACTTTCCCCACCATAATGAGAAGGGTGATTAATTCTCTCCATCCTCCTCCACAATAGACCCAACAGGCTTAAGTATTTCAGCATATTCATCTTCTAACTCCTTTAATAAGCTTAATACGCGATTTTGTAGTTCCTTAACTTCCTTTACATCAGTTTTAAGGACACTTATAAGCTCAACCCTAGTGTCGGTATCAGCCGGTAGTACTAGGACCTTATAACCAAAGTCATTGACTAACTTCTGAGCAAAGGCTTGTAACTCAGCTTGAGGTGGTACCCTAAGTAACTGTACCACTAATATAGGTTCGTATTTTTCTTCTAATAGACCTTTTAATTGATTTAATAATTCTTTTTCTTCCATTTAAGTTTGTAATTCAAAATTAATTTATTATATTTGTACTATAAAATAAGTAAAACTAATTAAAAATAAAATATTATGTCAAAAAATGAACCCTTATCGGAAAAAGAAATGATGGACATCGCACCATCCATATTTACAACAGAATCTTGTGCAAAAGTATCAGAGAAATATTCATTCATACCAACCATCCAAGTTGTTGAAGATTTAAAGAATAGTGGTTGGTTACCCTACGATGTCTCACAAGCAAAGTCTAAATATGGTGGAGGACTTTATGGTAAACATATGTTAAGGTTTAGAAATGAAGATATTGGTATGATTGACGACACATTACCAGAAATAATTTTAACTAATTCTCACGATGGAAGAAACTCATTTAGATTACACGCTGGTCTATTCCGATTGGTTTGTGCAAATGGATTGGTAATAGCAGACGCGACATTTGATAAGATTAAAATTAAACATCAGTGGTATACAATGAAAGATGTTACTAAAGCAACTGAAGCTATGACTAAAAAAATACCAGAATTGACGTCTAACATTAATAAATTTAAAACAACCATATTAGATGAAAAGAGTAAGAAACAATTTGCTAGACTTGCACTTAAGACTAGATGGTCAGCTGGTAACGATAGTATAGATATGGAAAGTCTATTAAGACCGACTAGAATAGCGGACGAAGGTAATGAGTTGTGGAAAGTTTATAATGTTGTACAAGAAAAATTAATTGGTGGTGGAATTATTTACAACTTACCTAATGGAAGACAACAAACAGCGAGAGCACTTACTAATATCGATAAAAGAATTGATGTTAATAAAAAATTATGGTCACTGACTGAGGAGTATGGAAATTAAATAAAATATTAAGGCATTAAAAAACCCTGGTGTTTACCAGGGTTTCTTTCCTACCTTTTTTCAAATTTAGAATTTGTACGAAAAACCAAGATTGAAAGTTCCCTCTCTTTCTCCAGTTGTTTCATCCTCTTTTAATCCTATACTGTAGTTTGGTTCAACGTTAAGACCTTTCCACACATTGTAAGAATAACCAAGACCAACAGTTAAGTTGTCTAAAGTTTCCTCAGTTGGTGCTTGTAAAGATACATACGTATTGTTTTTCAAATCGTATCTACCCCATAAGTCATACTTAGTTTCACCTTCAGCATCTTCACCAGCGTTAATAAGACCGACAGTCCAAGTATCATTTAAAGAGTAACCAAAACCTACGTTCTGAGTTACTTTGTCTAAATTTTCTTCTTGGTCACCGTCATACGTACTAACTACAGTAAATTGTGCTGATGCAACTAATGTCATCAAAGCTACAGCGGATGTTAAAAATAATTTTTTCATTATATTGTTTTTATCAAAGTTATATTCACATTTTTATCGATGTATGTAAATCGTCATCGCGTGTTTACCACCCTACTTCTTTACAAAGAATGATGTTAATAATACTAACACAATCAATCCTACGAAACCACCTTCACCAAGTGAAGTGATAAGGCCAGAAAGATTTGCTACAACATCCATTCCAAATACTGCACCACCTGTTAAGATAGTCCAAAGAATTGTTACTGGTAATACTGCCAACAATACTGCTGATAGTCCACCAAAAAATCCTGTTACGTATTTGATTACATTTTCCATAATTAATTTTTTTTTAATCGTTTATGTGACCAAGTCACTCAAAAGGGATATAATAAAGAAACACTCTCACCATAATTTTCCCCTTTGAATCATACATATACGCTTAATTTTAAAAAAACCACATTTCCATCTACTTGAATTTATCGTAAAAAGTCGATTATTAAAGTTTTTAGGGGTAAATTTTGTTATATACAATGTTTTTTCATACCTTTGAATTGTGAAATTGTTACTTTTTACGACAATAAATAATGAAAAAAACAACAAAAAAATAGGAAAATACTGGTATATTTATTAAAATAATAGAATAAAAGTCTTTGATTTTTTTGTAAATGTTTTACATTTTAAAAAGAATAAAAAATAATAAATGAAAATAAAATTAGAATATGTTTGGTTATATGGTTATAAACCAGAACCAAACTGTCACGGTTTAACCTAATATTTATAAAAAAAAGAAAAATGAATTTAACAAAAAACAATTTTAAAGACACCTTAAATAATAATGAGGTAGTGTTGGTAGATTTTTGGGCACAATGGTGTGGACCATGTAGAATGTTGGCACCCACAATCGAGGAATTAGAAAAAGACTATCAAGATAAAGCAATAGTTGCTAAAATAAACACTGAAGAAGAAAGAGAGTTAGCTGTCGAATTTGGAATTAGAAGTATACCAGCTATAATAATTTTTAAAAATGGTGAACAAGTAGAAACAATTACAGGCGTAAGACCTAAAAGTTTTTATAGTGATAAACTAGAATATTACTTAAATTAATATGAATAAAACAGTTATAATATACTCTCAGGATGGATGTCCATATTGTTCTGAATTAAAAGAAGGATTACTTGAAAATAATGTTAGTTACATTATAAAAGATATCGGTGAATGTGAAGAAGAGTGGAAATTAGTTTCTTCAATAACCGAAAATGAATATGTGCCTACAGCCTGTGTTATAGATATAGATAAAAATGAAAGTGTATTTTTAGCACCAGACAGAGACTGGCAAGACATAACGGAATGTGTGGACAAAATTAAAAAATTAATATAATGGGATTAGACATTACAGCTATATCTGAAATGGAAGTAATAAAAGCCCCTGAAGGTATTGAACTTTATTCCGACGAGTATTATGACTGGGAGGAATCCGTAGGTGGTAATATTTGGAATGTGTGGAATAGTGAACATTTTAATCCACAAAATCAAGGATTACCAGAAGATGGCGACTTAGTACAAGCAAAGGGAGATGTCTTTGGTTTTAGAGCTGGTTCGTATAGCGGTTATGGTCAGTGGAGAGACGATTTAGCCAGAGCTGCAGGAAATAAAGAAGGAGCTCAGGGGGTGTGGAATACCATAGATGATGAAGGATTTAAAAATAAACCCTTCCAAGAACTAATTAATTTCTATGACAATGATGGAATTATAGGTCCTGTTGCCAGTCAAAAATTATATGAAGATTTTGTTAATTATGAGTCCAAAATTGATGAAGTTATTGATTGGTGGTACTTAAAGATGAACCCAGAAAAAGAATACAATACTGAGGACATACAATGGTTTAAATCTTTATACAATGATTGGAAACATGCCTTTGACATTGCTCGTAAAAATGGGATGGTAATTTTCCACTAAAAGATTTCCTTAACCTAGTTTTTTTTATATTATTAAATGATAAAAATAAAATAATATGGGGTTTAATAAAAGATATATTAATAAAGATAGAATAACCGAAACCTTTAGTCGTAAAGGTATCTATGGGGTAAGAGACTTATTCGGGCTCTCAAACGGACTAACAGGTCTAGGTAGAGTAGACGCTATAATAACCCAAGATGACTTTAGTGATAAAGTAGTGACAGCATACCAAGAAGGGAGAGAAAATGACGTTGCTTTTGATATAACAGATGAAGTTTTAAAAACAATTAAATTAAAAAAGAAATCCACCAGACTAAATGATTTTGAAAAATATTGTTTAGATAATGGGATTGACCCTTTTTTACAGACAAAATAAATGAAACCAGAGAAAATTCTAGAAGAACAAATAATAATGGTTATAAAAACTGTGGAGGACCCAGAGATACCAGTTAACATTTACGAATTAGGATTAATTTATTTTATAAACATTGTCAAAGCAGAGGAAGGATATGATGTCGATGTCGAGATGACACTAACAAGTCCTAACTGTCCAGTAGCTGAAAGTATGCCAGAAGAGGTAAGAACTAAAGTAGAAAATTTAGAAAGGGTTAATAAAGCAACAGTGACAATAACTTGGGACCCAACCTGGGACCAAAGTTTTATGAGTGACGAAGCAAAACTAGAATTAGGGATGTTATAAGTTGATTAATAAAACAATATAAACTATAATTAAAATAAAAATATAAGATGGCAAAAAGATTAAAAGGAGTTATTCTAGCAGGAGGTACGGGAAGTAGACTGTATCCACTAACAAAAGTAACCAATAAACATTTATTACCTGTTTATGATAAACCAATGATATATTATCCACTTGAAACATTAAAAAAAATGGGGTGTAAAGATATCATGATTGTTTCAGGAAGAGAACATTGTGGTGACATACTTAATTTACTAGGTAGTGGGAGAGAAATGGGACTTAAACTATCTTACGAGATTCAAGATGAGGCTGGAGGTATTGCCCACGCTTTAGGTTTAACAGAAAGATTTGTTGGTTCATCTAATGTAGCTGTATGTTTAGGTGATAACATATTTGATGATGAAATTACCACTAATGATTTAGAAGATTTTAGTAGTGGGTCAAGAATATTCTTAAAAGAAGTACACGACCCACAAAGATTCGGAGTTGCTGAGGTAAGAAACGTTGATAAGTGTTCAGTAATATCTATTGAAGAAAAACCTAATAAACCTAAGAGTAACTTATGTGTTACTGGTTTATATATTTATGATAGTAATGTTTTTAACTACATTAAAAGTCTCACACCTTCAGATAGGGGTGAGTTAGAAATTACAGATGTAAATAATTTTTATGTTAGAGATGGGTTAATGAGTTGTCATTTTTTAGAGTCGTGGTGGTCAGACGCTGGTACTTTCGAAAGTTTATTAAAAGCATCTTCACTAGTGGCTAATAAAAAATTATGTATCTGTGAGGATTCAAAAACAGTAAGTGAACCAAGACTCGCAGCGTCCGCAAGTGGAGAGTTTGGTGGGACGACCCAACATAGTGAAAAATGAGAAAACCTATTAGAATCTTAGAGGTACCATTATACCTATTAACAATAGCAATGGCTTCTTATGAACTGGGAGCTACTGGAACAACAATATTTTTAATATTAGTTTCCATACTTAGATTAATAGTAAATACAACCACTGATTCTTCAGTGTATAAAAAATAATATAAAATGAATAGACCACTAATGTTTATAAATAACGATAAGATATTGGTAGACCAACTAAAAGAAGAAGTCTGGGAACAATACAAAAAAGTGAAAGGTGGGGACTTCCCAGAATGGTATAAAAGTTTGAAACCTATACAAAAACAAGCCTTTAAGGTAAAATTTGAAGACTTACATTAAAAAAGTATGGGTCAGGA